>Ga0082212_10003299_pt1 | contig 22999 bp, 15 predicted proteins | sample TergutNt197P3_FD_71548 | JGI IMG/M metagenome (GOLD analysis project Ga0082212, IMG submission 71548) | Neocapritermes taracua P3 segment gut microbial communities from Petit-Saut dam, French Guiana - Nt197 P3 | ecosystem: Host-associated > Arthropoda: Insects > Digestive system > Gut ...
CCCATCAAGCCTCCCATCGCCTTTGAACGAGCTGGCGTAGATATCTTCCACCATATCCCAAGGTACTATTTGAGCCATCTTTACCCATCTGTTCTCTGCATCCAGCTTCCCGCCAAACGGCGGCACGAAATCCTCTACGGTCATTTGCGCCCGATTACGCTTGCGATACATCCGTCATCCACCCCAAAACCACTATATTTTGCTGGTTTTAATGGGTTTAGTATACCACATGATGTGCTTAAAGTCTAGTGTTTTCAATGCTTTTTTGGTTTTTCAGCAGACCCTACTTCATTGTCTGCGTTGTCGCCACGCTGACGCTGCAGGTTTATGTCGCAAGCATCGACAGGACGCAGCAGCAGCTCGACAATCTCCCTGACGCTATGCCCGTGTTCGCACGCGTCGGAAGCTTGAATGGTCAGCGCTTTGATATGCTGCAGATCGATGCGGCAACGGTCGACGGACTTCTCGCGTCGCATTTCGTACGAGACTTGAAGCTGACCGTGATGTTATCCGTGAGCTTTGCGGACAAATCGTTAGATATATCAAGCTTTAGCAACAAAGAGCTTGCAGAGATACTGCCCTACTATTTTGCTACAGGAATAAGCTCGACGGAAGCACTTGAAGGACTGGAAACGGACGATATCGCATGGCTTCCGGGGTACGGACCGGAAGTTTTTTTCGGAGATGAGAATGTCTGCGTTTTGGACAGAACCGCTTCACTTCATAGTGGGTACTCTCTTGGCGACAACATAGAGTATGTACTGCCGACGAAGTTCGTGTTCAATGAAGCAGGCCTTATCGGCGACGAGTTCGTGGAACCGCCGATTATGCTGCGTGTAATTGGCATCACGGACTTAATAGGGTTTCAAGCACGCGCAACAGACAAAGGTACTGTTCCACACGGTCTCTCCACAGTCGTTATACCGTTCGAAACAGCGAGAACAGTTCTCAAGAACTCCAAAACTAATTTCACGGCTTCGTCTGCATCATTCTACGTCAATGACACGCATCGGCTGAACGAGTTCAAGGACGAAATGATAGCGATGAAGTTAGAAGAGTCATCTACGTCAGACAGCATAAGAATAAGAGCAAATCGTGGGACATCGTTGAGGGTTGAGGACGCAAGCTTCATCAGTGCCGCGACCAGGCTGCGCGAGTCTCTTTCGCTGCTAAGGGGATTCCTTCCCCTTGTTGTTGTGGCACTGGCGGTTATCGGGTGCTTAGTCGCTTATCTGGCAATCCAATCGAGGCGCGAGGAATATGCAGTATACCGCCTGCTTGGACTCGGGAGACCTGAATGCTTTTTCATGTATTTTGTGGAAATAGCAGCGCTCACACTCGTCGGCAGCTTCTTTGGCGCTTCCATTTCAATACTTTCCGGCATCGGTGCGCTCGGAGTCGGAGTTTTGGTCTTCATGCTATTCGCGGGTTGCTTCTCTGTAGGAAGCATCATAGCACTGCTGCGACTCGGTCGCACCAACGTGATGCTTGCCCTTACGCAAGCGGAGTAGTACGGAAGGAGAGATGCACGCCATGACCTTTGCCATAAGCTTGAAGCAGTTCTGTCGAACGCCGCTCACGTCGATCGTGTTCCTGGTACTTTTTACGACAGCCGCCTTCTTCGTGTCCTGCGGGGCAATTATTTGGATACGTAACCAGGCAGTTATAAAAGCGTACGAGGATGTATTTGTCACAGTCGGGACTGTCAGGCAGCTCCCCACGCGCATAGAGATAGACGAGACATGGGACGCGCTATCAAAAGACTACACGCGCAGAAGAATCGCGCGCTATGCTGCACCGGTACCGGTGGCGGTTTTGGACTTCGAGGGGGCGGAGTATGTTTTCGAACCGGAGAAACGCCCATATTACGGCGCATGGCGACCGGACCTATAGCTGTACCTTGGTCCTGGAGAGACTAACCAGAGCTATATGAGCAACTTTGTAGTTGAAGTCGCACCTCTAAAGGACTGTTTGCCCTCGGGGCCTGTCGAAGTATGGATAGAAAGGGTTCTATGTACTGAACTGCTGTACAATCAATACAATGAGTTGCAACCAGGAGATATCGTCAATTTTTGCGATCACTACAACGACGACCCAAAGCCGATGTACGCCGACAAGACATATCTGATGGTTTTGATGGCTAAGGGACTTCATGGTCCTGCGAGTAGGGATGAGTTTTGCCCGGTGACATTTGTTTTTTCAACGCAGTGCACCCCCGATGGAACGATGGTTGACGGCGCTGGCATGGAGTGGTCTATACTTGAAATGGGCGCAGATGAAACGGACGAAATAAGGCTTTGGATCGAATATGCCGCGAACATGAACAACGCGGCTTACACAATCCCGGTACTCCCTACTGCAGCGACGCACCTGCTGATACCCTTTTACAACGGAACCGCTTTAGTGGTAGAAGGTGAGGACATTACTGCTGAGGAGTACGAGAACGGTGACAGGGTCTGCCTTATTTCGGAGAACTTCGCAAGCATGAACGGCATCGGGGTTGGCGACATGCTCCGTTTGCCGCTGTACTATGCAGACTATCGGTATGCCCCAGGCGAGATGTTTCGCGATATAAGTGGAACTCACATTTCGGTGGCGGGCATCTTCAGGTGGTACATGGGACCGCCGCTTAACGCCGTAGGCGAACCTTACGGCGTGTTCTCCGACCACGAGTACGTCGTCAAGGGCGTCTACTCCGGCGACCACACCCGCGAGAACTCTGAAGCCTTGGGAGCGAACACGGTCGTTGTCCCCGCCACCAGCGTACGAGAGAGCGACGCGGACAACATCATAGAGTTCGGACCGATGAAGCATAACACGACGACTTTTGAAATTCCGAACGGCTCCATAGACTCTTTCATGGAGAACTGGCTCAAGACGGGGCGCGAAGAGCCAGTGCGTGGTCTCGCTGCTCTCCGGGTTCCTGCTCGCGGCCACACTCGCTGTCGCGATAGGCTGCACAGCGTCGGTTTTCGTCGAGGGGCGCGTCTCGGAGCTCATTGCGGGGGAAGAGTACTACAACTTGACTTTCACGGTCGGGCCTCGCGACCAGGAAGATTTCGAGGTTGATGTCGAGATAGACCCGACAGTCGTTTCAGTCGGCACCGCCTTGCTGCTGCTTGTCGTCGCTGCGTCCATCTCCGCTGCCTTTGTGCGGGCAAACGTCCGCAAGGAACCTCTCCTGCTGCTCAGCAGCAAGAACGAGTGAGGGCAGAAAGGCGCGAGCCCTTTGGGGTGTATGATTTTGAGCAGAGGAATCAAAGAGGATCTGAAGCAATGACTTTCACAGCAGATATACGACAACAAGCTGAAGATTTAGAACATACAGCTTCACTCGCCGTGGTAGAGCCGCTTGTTCTGGTAGACAGGCTCGCAGGTGACGCTGACGCCAAGCTGGCGGAGCACCGTTATATCCACCTGCGACAGAATCACGCTCGAGTGCACCTCCGAGTATTTGAGCATCGGGAGCTGCTCGAGCACGAGCTCGGCAGTGGGGTTCGTCGCCGCGCAGATGGACAGCGCGATAAGCACCTCGTCCGTATGCAGCCTCGGGTTCTCGTTGCCCAGGTAGCCAACCTTCAGCTTCTGTATCGGCTCAATAACGACAGGGGAAATCAGCGGCACCCTGTCGTCGATGCCCGCCAGAGTCTTTAGCGCGTTTAGCAGCGCGGCCGACGACGCGCCCAGCAGCGGCGAAGTCTTGCCCGTAATCATCGTGCCGTCCGGCAGCTCAATAGCGACCGCAGGCCCGCCCGTCAGCTCGGCTTTCTCCAGCGCCGGCAGCACGGGCGGCCTTTCTTTCGGCTCTATGCCCGAGTTGTTCATTAGCAGCTCCAGCTTCGAAACCGCCGACTTGTTCACGTTCCCCTTCGCGTAGTCCTGCTGCGTGATAAAATACCTGCGTATGATCTCCTGCTTGGAAGCTTCCGTGCAAATATCTTCGTCCGAAACGCAGTACCCAACCATGTTTACGCCCATGTCCGTAGGCGACCTGTACGGGCTTTCGCCCCAGATGCGGGTGAACATCGCGTTTAGTATCGGGAACACCTCTATATCCCTGTTGTAGTTCACGGAAGATATGCCGTACGCCTCCAGGTGGTACGGGTCGATCATGTTTACGTCGTTGAGGTCCGCCGTCGCGGCTTCGTAGGCAAGGTTTATCATGTGCCTGAGAGGGCGGTTCCAAAGCGGGAAAGTCTCGAACTTTGCGTAACCGGCTTTCACGCCGCGCTGGTTCTCATGGTACAACTGCGATAGGCAGGCAGCCATTTTGCCGCTGCCCGGGCCCGGGGCGGTGACGACGACCAGCGGCCTCTCCGTTTCGATATAGTCGTTGTTCCCGTAACCCTTGTCGCTGAGTATGAGCTGCAGGTTCGAGGGATACTCCGACTCGGGTATGTAGTGCATGATGTACACCTTGACGCCGCGCCCCTCCAGGTACGCCTTGAACCTGTCCGCCGCAGGCTGCCCGTGGTACTGGCTGATTACGACGCTGCCGACGAAGAGCCCGCAGCCCCTGAATTCGTCGATGAGCCTCAGCGCGTCGTCGTCGTAGGCTATGCCCGAGTCGCCCGCTGCTTTGCTTGAATCTATCGCCGATGCGTTGATGACGACCACAATCTCTGCCTTATCGGCGAGCGTCATCAGGAGCCTGACCTTGCTGTCCGGCATGAACCCGGGCAGCACGCGCGAAGCGTGGTAGTCGTCGAAGAGCTTCCCCCCGAACTCGAGGTAGAGCTTGTTCTCGAACATCCCTATGCGCTCAAGGATCTTCTCCGACTGCATCTGCAAGTACTTCTCGTTGTCAAAACCTATTTCGTACATTCCGCATCCTTCCTCATTGCTCGCGATCGACTGTGGTTTTCCAACTTTTCCCTTTACTGGATCCATCGCAATGAACGTGCGATTACCCGCATCGTACATCCTCCGCTCATAGTCTGGTAGGGGTTGTCCACGACGTTCGTGATGTACGATCCGATCTGGTAGGAGTATTCGGCTCACGCCGCTGCTTCGCCGGAAGCCGCGCCGGAGTTCCGGTCTCTTTCATAGAACGTCGCAGTTATCACGCCTGTGTCCGCGTCCCTTGAGAGCCTTACGGCCGGGAGCATCCCGGCGTTTGCCAGCAGCGCATATATAATGCCGGCTCCGTAGGCCGTCATGTTCTCTTCCAGATACTTTATGACCGCGCCCGCCGCGACTTCGAAGCCGTAGTCCAGGAGCTTCCTGCTGTCTGCAAAGCGGCCCGATCCCGTGGCCGCGCCCATCACTACTACTATTATCCTTCGGCCATCCCGCTGGGCAGTCCCCGCGAAACAGCAGCCGGCAGGGTTCGTGAATCCTGTCTTGAGGCCGTCCATCCCTGCGTACTGCCCGAGGAGCGAGTTCGTCGAGTTGTACTTGCGGTCCCCGAAGGTCACGCTCGTCTGAGATGTGATTTTCAGGATCTCCGGGTGGTCGCGGATAATCCCCCGGGAGAGCCGCGCCATGCCGAGCGGCGAGATCATGTTATCCGGCGATCCGCCGTATGCGTCGAAGAAGCAAGCCTGCGTGTCGAACTGCGCGACCTTTTTGTTCATGCGAGCCACGAACTCTTCCTCGCTCCCGCACAGGGCTTCCCCGAGCGCAGTAGCGGCAGCGCAGGCGGACATGATGAGCACGACGTCCAGCAGTTTTCCGATCGAGACCTTCGAGCCCTCCGGGAGCTGCACATTCGAGTACTCCCTGTTATATGAGAAGTCGCTGACTTTCTTGCTGATAACAGCTTCGTCAGCGAGCTTTATTTCTCCTGCTTTCACGGCGTCATATATCACGTAGGCGGTGAGGAGCTTAGTCATGCTGGCGGGCACCCGGTGCGCCCCTTCCTCATAGCCGAACAGCATGATGCCCGTCTCGAAGTCCAGCACGCACGCGCCTTTCGAGATTAATTCCGGCGCCGCAGGCTGCGTCCCCGCCGCGCTCGCGCCCACAGGCAGCGAAGTTGCGACGACAGCGAAGACTATCAGTACCGCCGCCACCCGCGCCCACGCTCCTGAGGCCCGCAGGGCATGCCTTTTCCCGGTATAAACGCTGTGCGCGGCCCGGCTCGTGCTTTTACTGAAAATATTTCTTGACATCTGCGTAACTCCTATGCTAGTATTACAGATTAATATTCCAAATCAAACAAACCTAACGACGCGTAACGACACGACTGAGAAAGGAGCGACCTTCATATGGCCTATTTTTACGGCGAGCCCTCGCGCACATTCAGCGAGTACCTGCTCATACCCGGTTTCACCGGGGCGGACTGCACCCCGGACAATGTAACCCTTTCTACCCCGCTCGTCAAGCACAAACGCGGCGAAGAGCCGCAACTCCGGACGAATATCCCCCTGACCTCCGCCATCATGCAAGCGGTTTCTGACGACAAAATGGCCGTCGCGCTCGCAAAGGAAGGCGGAGTTTCTTTCATCTTCTGCTCTCAGACGATCGAGAACCAGGCGGCGATGGTCGCCAGGGTGAAGTCGCACAAGGCCGGCTTCGTCGTCAGCGACTCGAACATGACCCCGGACGCGACCCTGAACGACATACTCGCTCTCAAGGAAAGGTCAGGGCACTCGACAGTCGCCGTAACGTCGGACGGCAAGTCGGGCGGCAAGCTCCTGGGGCTCGTGACCAGCCGCGACTATCGCATAAGCCGCATGGACGGCACCGAGCAGGTGAAGGATTTCATGACTCCCGTGGAGAAGCTCGTAACCGCTCCTTCGGGGACGACGCTGAGCGAAGCGAATGATATCATCTGGGACAACAAGCTCAACTGCCTGCCGGTGGTCGACGGGAACGGATGCCTGATGCACATGGTCTTCCGCAAGGACTACGACTCGCATAAGCAAAACCCGCTCGAGCTGCTCGACGCACAGAAGAAGTACGTGGTCGGAGCCGGCGTGAACACCCGCGACCATGAGGAGCGCATCCCGGCGCTCGTCGAGGCCGGCGCGGACCTGCTTTGCATCGACTCGTCGGAGGGGTTCACGGAGTGGCAGAAGCGTACTCTCGCCTGGGTGCGCGGCAAGTACGGCGAAGATATAAAGATCGGCGCGGGCAATGTGGTAGACGGAGAAGGCTTCCGTTTCCTCGCCGACAGCGGCGCCGATTTCGTGAAGGTGGGCATCGGCGGCGGCTCAATCTGCATAACGCGCGAGCAAAAGGGCATAGGGCGCGGCCAGGCGACGGCTCTGATCGAGGTTTGCGAGGCGCGAAACGAGTACTTCGAGCGCACCGGCGTTTACATTCCGATTTGCTCCGACGGCGGGATAGTCTACGACTACCACTGCACGCTTGCCCTCGCTATGGGGGCGGATTTCCTGATGCTGGGGCGCTATTTTGCCCGCTTTGACGAGAGCCCGACGAACCGCGTCAGGGTCGGCGGGAATTATATGAAGGAGTACTGGGGCGAGGGTTCCTCGCGCGCGCGCAACTGGCAGCGTTACGACCAGGGCGGCGCGCAGGATCTGTCTTTCGAGGAGGGCGTCGACTCTTATGTGCCTTACGCCGGCAGCCTGAAAGACAATGTCGGGCAGACGCTCGGCAAGGTGCGCTCGACGATGTGCAACTGCGGGGCTTTATCCATCCCGGAGCTGCAGGAGAAGGCTAAGCTTACGCTTGTGTCGGCGACGTCAATTGTCGAAGGCGGCGCGCATGACGTGGTTTTGAAGGAGCAGACGTACGGACAGTAGACTGGGAGCAGGTTCGCGCTAGGAGCCTTCGACAAAACTGCGCTATTTGTGTCTGTTCAGGTACCGCTATTTCAGTTCACTGTGCATATCCTGCAGGTGGTAGCGGTCGTCAGCGAGCATTACGCCCTTGGCGACCAGCTTCCCCTCGTGAAAGAGCTCGAACTCGCCGCCGCTGCTGCCGAACTTGATTCCGCGCAGCGCTTCATACGGGAACAGCGCGCCTCCGAACACCATGCCGGACTCCGCTCCGAAGAAGATGTACGGGCAGGCTTTCTCGGCAGGGTATACGTTCACGACGACAGCCAGCAGCATTAGCGCCCAGTAGAACAGCGGGAAGCCCCTGAACCCGATGACCCTTACCGTGTCGTTGTAGTAAGCCAGGAAGACTACTGCGGTAAATATTACTGTCAGAGCGGGTTTGATATAGACCATGGCGATTTTGCACGTCTTAATCATCCTGGCGTTCCAGGGGTCGATCGTTTCTCCGCCTTTTTCCAACTGCTTGCGGGTGAACCTGACAATGCTGATCCCTGTAAAAATGGAATCAGCGGCAAAAACGGCAAGCACAGCCATGGCGGCGTTGCATAACGCCGTCGTGAAATCCGAGTATCCGAAGGCTGAGGCGGAGAACAGCATAATAATGAAAAATGCGCCAAGGATCAGGCCTGAGTAGCGCCTGGACGCGCTGACGCCCAGCTTCGGATAAGCCAGGGCGTGTTCGCGGACGAACCTGCGCGCGCTGTCAGGCCTGCCTTTCCTGCCAACCCAGACTACGCTGTTGCGCTCTGATACCATCGGCGTTCTTGCTTTCCCCTCGCTCATTATCTATATATTCCTTTCAAATCCTGTGCGCTTCTCTCGCCTCCACCGCGAGTTCGTCGCAGCGGTTGTTGTACTCGTTGTCGGAGTGGCCCTTTACCCAGATGAACGTAACGGCGTGCTTTGCAATAAGCGCCGAGAGCTTTTGCCACAAGTCCGGGTTCTTCATCTCCCCGGACTTTCGTTTCCAGCCCATCCTTTGCCAGGAGGCGAGCCACCCCTTGTTGATCGCGTTCGTGATATACTGCGAGTCGGTGTAAAGCTCGACCTCGCATGGCTCGCGCAGGGCTTCCAGTGCCGATATCGCCGACGTCAGTTCCATGCGGTTGTTCGTCGTGGCGCGCTCGCCGCCCGAGAGCTCTTTCTTCGCGCCTTCGTACATCAAAACTGCGCCCCAACCGCCCGGTCCGGGGTTCCCGCTGCAAGCGCCGTCGGTATATATTGTGACTTTTTTCATCAATGCGCCGGAGAGACGCCCGAATCCGCCTCTTCCAGCTCTTCCTCCTTGTCGGTGCGGGCAATTGAGATGACCTTTGCCTCATCAGAGATGCGCATGAGGCGTACGCCCTGGGTGGCTCTGCCGTATGTGCTTATATCCGTTGCCGCCATGCGGATTATAGTCCCGTCGTCCGAGATGATCAGCACGTCGTCGTTATCGTCCACGACCTTGACGCCGGCTACGTTGCCTGTCTTGTCGGTGATGCTGTAGTTCTTCTTGCCGTAGCCGCCCCGGCTTTGAGTCTCGCCTTCGTCGCCGCGCAGGTACTCGCCGATCTCCGTCCGCTTGCCATAGCCGTTCTCGGTGACTGTCAGAAGCGCTCCGCCTTCCCTCGCGCGCGCCGCACCGACGCAGTAGTCGCCCTTTCGCAGCCTGATGCCGCGCACGCCGGCCGCCGTCCTGCCCATGGGCCGCAGGTCGTTCTCGTCGAAGCATATAGCCATGCCGTTATGCGTTGCTATGAGGATCTTCTGCGTGCCGTCGGTGTCGCGGACCGATATAAGCTCGTCGTCGTCGCTGAGCGTAATCGCCCGGATGCCGACGTTTTTCACATTTTTAAGCTCCGTCTTGCGCATGCGCTTGACGGTGCCGCTGCGGGTCACCATGACGAAGAACTCGTCCTGGCTGAACTCGCGAATTCTTATCATCGCGGATACCTTCTCGCCCTGCGTGATAGGCAGCACGTTGACGATATTCGTGCCGCGCGCATGCCTCCCGGCCTCCGGTATCGTGTAGCCCTTCTTGCGGTAGACCCTGCCGTAATTGGTGAAGAACAGGATGTAGTCGTGCGTCGACGCGGTGAACAGCGTCTCCACATAGTCCTCCTCGCGCGTCGTCATTGCGGTGATTCCGCGCCCGCCGCGCCTTTGCGCCCTGTACGTGTTCGCGGGCTGGCGCTTGATGTACCCCGCGTTCGTCAGCGTGTAGACGCACTCTTCCTCGTCTATGAGGTCTTCTATGTCGATTTCATCTTCGATATGGGCGATCTCCGTCCTTCTGTCGTCGCCGAACCTGTCGCGGATCTCTGTCAGCTCTTCGATAAGCAGGGCGTCGAGCAAGCTCTCGTCGCCGAGGAGGGTGATGTAGCCCTCTATCTTCTCCAGAAGCTCCGCGTACTCTTTCTCAATCTTATCGCGCTCGAGGCCCTGCAGGCTTCTGAGGCGCATTTCGAGAATCGCCTGAGCCTGAGTCTCCGACAGGCCGAAGCGCTCCATGAGGCGCTCCCTGGCGTCGTCGTAACTGGCCCGGATGATCCGTATGACTTCGTCTATGTTGTCGCTGGCGATGCGCAGGCCTTCGAGGATATGCGCCCGCTCGCGCGCCTTCTTCAGGTCATACTCCGTGCGCCGCTTGAGGATCTCCCGCTGGAAGGATATGTATTCGCTGAGCATCTGGTGCAGGGATAGTATCCTCGGCTGGGACTGGTCGTCCACGAGCGCGAGCATTACTATCGCGAAAGTGGTCTGCATCTGCGTCTGCGTGTAGAGGTGGTTGAGCACGACTTGCGGGTTGGCGTCGCGCCGCAGCTCGATTACGATGCGCATGCCGTCCCTGTCGGATTCGTCCCGCATCGCCGATATGCCGTCGATGCGCTTGTTCTTCACGTTCTCTGCAATGGACTCGAGCAGCTTGGCCCTGTTGACCTGATACGGCAGTTCCGTGACGATGATCCTCGTGCGCCCCTGCGAGAATTCTTCCATCTCGGCCCGGGCCCTGACGCGCACGCGCCCCCGCCCCGTCGCGTATGCGGCGCGGATGCCGGCTCTGCCCATTATGATGCCCCCCGTGGGGAAATCCGGGCCCGATATATGCTCCATGATGTCGTCGAGATCCGCTTCCGGGTTCTTCATGACGCACATCACGGCGTTTATGACTTCGGTGAGGTTGTGCGGGGGTATGTTCGTCGTCATGCCGACGGCGATGCCGCTCGAGCCGTTAACGAGCAGGTTCGGGAAGCGGCTCGGCAGAACCCTCGGCTGTTTGCGCGTATCGTCGTAGTTCGCGTCCCAGTTGACGGTTTCTTTTTCTATATCGCGCAGCATCTCGTCGGAGATCCTCGACAGCCTCGCTTCCGTGTAGCGCATCGCTGCGGGCGCGTCACCGTCGACGGAGCCGAAGTTCCCGTGCCCGGACACGAGCATGTACCTCATCGAGAAATCCTGCGCCATGCGCACCAGCGCGTCGTAGATCGATGCATCGCCGTGCGGGTGGTAGCGGCCCATGATGTCGCCGACCGCCGCCGCTGCTTTGCGGAATGGTTTGTCGTTCGTCAGGCCGCTTTCGTACATCGTGTAGAGTATGCGCCGATGTATGGGTTTGAGCCCGTCGCGCACGTCAGGGAGCGCTCTGTCGATGATGACAGACATGGCATAGGTGAGGAAGGATTTTTCCATCTCTTCTTCGAGCGGGGCTATGAGTATCTTTTGGTCGGGGTAGCTGATGTCCCCCGTTTTTTCTTTTTTTACCGGCATTTACGAATCTCCATCACAACATCAAATGCGTACAGCGAACTACAGGTCCAGGTCGACCGCGTACTTCGCGTTCTTTTCGATATATTCCTTGCGAGGCTCTACCTTCTCCCCCATCAGCACCGTGAAAACCTCGTCAGCCTGGATTGCGTCTGTCAGCCTGATGCGCTTGAGCACGCGCGTCTCGGGGTTCATCGTGGTATCCCAGAGCTCGTGCGCGTCCATCTCGCCGAGGCCCTTGTTCCTGGAAATATCGACCTTGCCCCTGCCATCCTCGCCGCGCATGTCGGCCAGCATCGCATCCAGCTCGCCCTCGTCCAGGACGTACCTGACAGTCTTCCCGCGAGTCAGCTTGAACAGCGGGGGCTGCGCGGCGTAGACGTAGCCGCCCTCTATGAGCGGGCGCATGAAGCGGAAGAAGAACGTCAGCAGCAGCGTCCTTATATGGCTGCCGTCCACATCGGCGTCGGCCATGATGATGACCTTGTGGTAGCGCAGCTTCGCCTCGTCGAAGTCCTCTCCGATGCCCGCGCCGAGCGCGGTGATTACCGGCGTGAGCTTCTCGTTGCCGTAGACCTTGTCGACGCGCGCTTTTTCCACGTTGAGCATCTTGCCCCACAATGGGAGGATCGCCTGGAACCTGCTGTCGCGGCCGCCCTTGGCGCTGCCGCCTGCGGAATCCCCCTCGACGATATATATCTCCGTGAGGCGCGGATCCGCCTCGTTGCAGTCGGAAAGCTTGCCCGGCAGGGACATGCCTTCCAGCGCGTTCTTGCGCCTGATGTTCTCCCTGGCTTTCCTGGCGGCCTCCCTGGCGCGCGACGCCATGAGAGCCTTGTCGAGTATCGCCCTTGCGACCTGCGGGTTTTCCTCCAGGAATACGGCGAACTTTTCGGATACGACGTTGTCGACGAGAGTCTTGATCTCGCTGTTGCCGAGCTTCGACTTCGTCTGGCCCTCGAATTGCGCCTCCATCAGCCTGACGGATATTATCGCGGTGACGCCCTCGCGGCAATCCTCGCCCGAGAGTTTGTCCTCGCCTTTGAGCATGTTCGTCTTCTTGCCGTAATCGTTCATCACCCTCGTAAGCGCGGCTTTGAAGCCCGTCTCGTGCATACCGCCGTCCGGAGTGTTGATGTTGTTTGCGAAGCTCAGGAGGAACTCCTGGAAAACGTCGCTGCAGTACTGGATCGCGACCTCCGCCATGGCGTCGCCCCGCTCCCCGGAGAGGTAGATGACATTGTCATGCAGCGGCGTCTTGTTGCGGTTGAGGTAGCTGACGAACTCGCGGATGCCGCCCTCGTAGCACATCGTGTCCGAAGCTTCGCGACCCGGCCGCTCGTCGCGCGTCGTAATCGTCAGGCCGCCGTTGAGGAATGCCTGCTCGCGCATACGCGTGTGCAATGTCTCGTAGCTGAAGTCGCAGTCGTCGAAAACCTCGCTGTCGGGCATGAATGTGACATGCGTGCCTGTTTTGTCCGTCTGCCCGACTACGGTGAGCTCCTGCGTGATGTCGCCGCGCTCGAACTTCATCTCGTAGACCTGCCCGTTTTTATGCACGCGCACGCACAGCCACTCCGATAGGGCGTTGACGACGGAAGCGCCGACCCCGTGCAGGCCGCCCGCGACTTTGTAGCCGCCGCCGCCGAACTTGCCCCCGGCATGCAGCACTGTGAAGACGACTTCGAGAGCGCTTTTGCCTGTCTGCTCCTGGGTGTCTATCGGGATGCCGCGCCCGTTATCGACGACAGTGATCGTGTTGCCCTCGCCGATCGTGACAGTCACATCGGTGCAAAACCCTGCGAGAGTCTCGTCAATCGCGTTATCGACGATCTCATACACAAGGTGGTGCAGCCCGGACGCCGAGGTCGAGCCGATGTACATCCCGGGCCTTTTGCGGACTGCTTCCAGGCCTTCCAGGACTTGTATCTGCGAAGCGTCGTATTCTTCCGTTACGCTTCCGAATAATTCTTCTGACATGTAATTCCTCCGTCTAAGGCACGACTACTGTGCACCGTCGCTCGTGGTTGTAGTTGTGCATTGTCAATACGGCAATATCGCCCATGGTGTGCCGGGAAAGCTGTTCTACGCGCGGCCGGCGAACGCGCCGTCTTCGACATGCAGCCAGGCAGCGCCCGCAGCCGCAGGCGCCGCAGCGCCGTCGCAGCACGTGATGAGTACCTGGCCGTCAGTGATTCTCTCCAGTATGAAACTTTGCCGCGCGGGGTCGAGCTCCGACATAACATCGTCAAGCAGCAGCACGGGCTTCTCGCCCCTGTCGTCGCTGTGGACGCTCCTCTCCGCAAGCTTTATCGAAACGGCCGCAGTCCGCGACTGGCCCTGCGAAGCGAACCTCCTTGCGGGCATGCCGTTTATTTCTATCTCCAAATCATCTTTGTGCGCCCCTGACAGGCAGGCTCCCGAACCCAGCTCCGCCTGGCGGTGCGCCCTCTGGTGCTCCAGCAGCGCGGGCAGGAGCTGCTCCGGCTTCTTACCCGACGCATCCATGCCGCCGACTGTTTTGTAGCTTATCTCCAAACGCTCGGCGCCGCCGGAAAAGTCGCTGTGGATCTCCGCCGCCTTGCGCGCGAGTATGAGCGCGAATGCCGACCTGTAGTAGATGAGCCGCGAGCTTTGCTCCGCGAGCCGCTGGTCAAAATCATCCAGGAGGTCCAGCAGGGAGGGCTTCTCCCTGTATCCTCTTAAAATGCGCGTCTTATGCTCGTACAGTCTCCCGAACTCGGAGAGCGCCGCCATGTACCCGGGACGCAGTTGCGTAAGGCACTGGTCCATCATCTTGCGCCTCACCGCAGCGCCGCCCTTGACGATGTCCAGATCGTCCGGGCAGAACAGTACCGCCGACAAACGGCCGGATAGCTCGGAGGATTTCTTGAGCTTTGCCCCGTTGGCGAGCAGCTCGCGCCTGCGCCCGTCGTGCAGGCGTACTTCTAAAGTCTGGGCTCGTCCGCCCGATTCTATCTCCGCCCTGATGGCTGCGCTGCCGCTGCCGGCACGAAGCAGGTCCCTGTCTGCCGCGCTGCGGAAAGACCGCCCCGAAGCAAGGTAGTAGACAGCTTCCAAAAGGTTCGTCTTCCCCTGCGCGTTGCGGCCGGAGATGATATTGACCCCGCCGGAAAACCGCGCCGAAGCGCTGCTGTAGTTGCGGAAGCATTCGAGGTGGATTTCGTTTACGACCATGGCGTCAACCGCGGCTTGACACGATCAGCACGCTATCCCCGCACCTGACGACGTCTCCGGGGGTAATTTTCTTGCCGCGCTGCGTGCAAACCTGACCGCCTACATAAACCTCTTCGCCCCGGATAAGGATCTTTGCCTCGCCGCCGGTCGATACAAAGCCCGCATGTTTCAAAAGGGAGTCAAGCTTGATGTACTCGCCCCTGATGCGGACTTTGCTGACGCCGCGCAGCTTAACCTTCATATGCCTTGAGCCTGACGGGGAGTATCATGTACATGAAGTTATCCGCGCCGTCCACAGGTGTGATGATGCAAGGCGCGATAGATGTGGATAGTTCCAGCCTAATGTCATCTGCCGGCGCGGCTTTGAGGGCATCGAGAAGGTATTTGTCGTTAAAACCGATCTCAAGCTCCTCGCCGTCGCCTTCGATAGCGCATTCGTCGCTTGCCTTGCCGAGGGCCGATACGGAGTTGATCTCAGCAATGCCGTCGCGGAACAGGCACCTGACAGGGCTTTTCAGTTTATCGCTGATAATGAGCGACACCCGCTCTACAGCCTCGATGAGGTCGTTTTTATCTACTATGAGGCTGTGCTTATAGTCGCGTGGTATGGAATTCTTGTAGTCGAGGAACTCGCCCTCGAGCCTACGGGAGATAATGAGCGTACCCCCGTATGAGAACATGACGTACTTGGAGCCGAGCGTGACGGCGGCGTTGCCTTCGCCATCTGAAACAACTTTCTCCACCTCGCTCAGCGCCGTCCCCGGCACGACGAAGCTCAGGTTGCGGCGCTCCTCGGCGTTCTCCATCGGTTCCTTGCGCAGAGCCAGCCTGAAGCCGTCCACGGCGACGATTGTCAGCTCGCCGCCGCTGATCTCGAAAAGGGCTCCGGTATGTATCGGCCTCGACTCATTGTCGCTCACTGCGAAATTCGTCTGCGCGATCATTTTCTTGAGCAGCAGAGCTTCTATTTCGATCGAATCCTGCTCGTCTACTGAGGGCAGCTCCGGGTAATCCGAAGAGGGCGAGCCAAGGATCTCGAACACGCTCATTTCGCTGCTTATTTTCGCGACATAGCCCGAACTTACGCTGATGGTTACATTCTGACCCGGCATTTTTCTGATTATTTCGCAAAACAGCCTTGCGTTGAGCACAATGCCGCCTGTCTCAGAAACCTCAGCGGGAACCGTCGTGACTATCCCCGTCTTTAAATCATAGCCGGAAATCCTTATGCTACCCTCTTCAGCTTCCAAGAGCAACCCTTCGAGAAGGGGTACCGGGCTTTTCGCCGCAGCAGCTCGTGATGCTGTGAGCAGGGCGATCAGCAACTGAAGTTTTTCGCACGTAAATTTCATATTCTAATAAATCCCCTTTCTCGTCGTCGCAAACTCAACTGCGCTCCGCCCTCACAAGTTCGGGCATACGCTCCGTTTCGTTGCTCCTCCTCTTCAAACACGACCCACTTCGCCCAGCTCGTGTTTGATTTTCCTGTAATTTTTTTCATAAGCTACGTTGCACAACTTTTTCTGAAGTATATATATATATAATATAATTATTTTAGTAGAAGTAGCAGTAGGGGGATTTTTTGTGGAAAACCCTTGCGGAGCGTTGCGCTTCAATGGTTTTACAAGCGGCTTTCATTGTGGAAAACCTGGTATGTTTAGCCCCGGTTTTAAACAATTGCAGTTATCCACATTTTATCCACAGCTAATCAACGTTGAAATGTTGAGTTTGAAGACTTGAATGTGTCTGTTCAGGTCCCTACTACCTTCAGGCGCTGCATTTCATTTCTATCGCTCAATTATCACTTCGCGGCCATGTCTTTCGACTTTGCCTGGATATTCGCCATGATGTCCTTGATCTTGCTGGAAAGATCCTCCGATTCCTGTATTCTTTTCTCAATTCTGTTGATTGAAGAAAGAACGGTCGAGTGGTCGCGCCCCTCGAAAACGAGCCCGATCTCCTTTAGCGAGAAGTTCGTCAGCTTGCGGATGAGGTACATGGAAACCTGCCTTGCGAGAGTCGTATCACGGGCTCTGCTCTGCCCTTTGATGTCATCCGGCGTGAGAGAGTAGAACCTGGCCGTCTCCTCGACGATATCGTCGATCGTGAGCATAAGGTCTCTCGGGCCTTTGAAGAAGTCCTTGAGCCTCGTTTTGACGGACTCGACTGTGATATCGTCTTGCATGATGTCCCTGTAGGCGATAATCATTTTGACTGCGCCTTCGAGCTGGCGGATGTTTGAGCTCAGGTTATCCGCGATGTAGTTAGTCACATCGTCGGGCAGACTAACGCCCAGTTGCTCGGCCTTGTTCCTGATGATCGCAATGCGGAGCGCGTCGTCAGGCGGCTGGATATCCGCCATGATCCCCGACTCGAAACGGGTCTTCAGCCTATCCTCAAGGGTGTGGATCTCCTGAGGCGGGCGGTCGGAGGTGAACACGATCTGCTTGCCGAGCGAGAAGAGTGTGTTGAATGTGTTGAAAACCTCCTCCTGCGTGGAGATGCTCCTGGCGATGAACTGGATATCATCGATGAGGAGGAGGTCGGCATTGCGGTACTTCTCGCGGAACTCCACGTTCCTGTCGAACCTGATCGCGCCGATCAGCTCGTTGGTGAAGTCCTCGCATGTGACGTAGATGATGTGAAAACGCGGGAAGTTGCGTTCTACATAATGGCGGATCGCGTGCAGCAGGTGAGTCTTGCCGAGCCCGGACTCGCCGTAGATGAACAGGGGGTTGAAGTCCTTCTTCTGCTGCCCCTCTGCGACGACCCGCGCCGCGGCATGCGCGAACTTGTTCGTGTTGCCGACGACGAAGCGCTCGAATGTGAAGTCGTCGATGCTGCTGAGTTCAGGGTCCTTCTCTGCTTCCGCCAGGCAGGCCAGACCTTCGTCATCCAGGATAACGACGTCGAATTCGCCTGAAAAGATCTCGCAGAGCGCGCTTTTGATCGATCCGGCGAAGCGGCTTTCTATCGTTTCTTTTTTATATGACGTGGGGGCGTGCAGGTATAATCGGCCGTCTGAGACTTCGACGGCCCTGCAGTCTTTGAACCATGTGTCCATGGCAATTTGTGTGAGGTCGGTACTCAGAATACTCTGCACCCTGTTCCATACGTCGGTCGCGGAGTTCATAATATCTATCCTTTCGCGCATCGCCGCTTATCTTGCGGGTCAGCCTGGGGGCGCGTTGAGATCGAATCCCGCCCCCGTGTATTTTAGCAAAAATGCGCTGGAAAATCAAGCTTTTTTACTAAATCGAGTATGCCTGTAACGTAGAAATTAATTCTAATATGATGAAGTGTATTATACTTGATAAGAACAATGCTGTAAAGCTAAATGACGGCCATGTGCACATAATACGCCCCTGGGTGTACGATAAAACGGACAATGGGCCGGAAAATTGAAACGCGGCGGGATTTTTTTCCCGCCGCGCCCGATTTTTTGCTGTAGCTATACTGTTGCTATGCTGCTACCGGGGCTGCTACCAAAGCAGCTACCGGGGCAGCGCCATGCTGCCGTGAAGCCGCCCGCTACTCGTCTTCGTACTTGCGCTTCCTGCCGGGGAGCGATACGAGGCCATACCCAAGCAGCGTCGTGCCAATGAGGAAGAACATGCTCGGCAGATTAGCTGCGGGCCCTGTTGGCGGGAGCTCACCGAGAGGCACAGCCTCTTCGAGAATATCCATGAGACCAAACCAGGCCAGGTCGTCCTCAGTCCAACCGACCGCGATGAAATCCTGATAGTACGGGTTCAGGTAATCCGGAGTAAGCTGATACTTCATGCAAATCTCCAAAGGCGTAAGCCCGTCGCTTATCAGCTCCTTCAACCACTCGGGAGCGGCCAGCGGCACTTCTTCCTCCGCAAATGTCATGTATATCACTTCCGGCGTGATGACCTTTATACCATACTTGCTGTTCCCGTTCGCGGAAGAGATCGTGACGCTGACGCTGTAGACCCCTTCGTCGACCCAGAACTGAGTGCCGCCCACGCTCGTGTACGTGTTGCTGAACACCACGGCGCCCGTGTTCTGGTCTTTGATCTCGACAACTATCGTCATGTTCTTGTCGAGGCTGGTTACGCCGAAGTCCATGTAACCTGCATCGTCCGCAACGACGTTCTTGTGAGTGTCAGTCGAAACAGCCTTGCCTTGCCCACTGAAGTTGTAAGTTTGCCTCGGGGACCTTGACTCGCTCGGGGACAGTATGCGCACCGTGCGCGTCGCTGTCGCCGACAGGCCTGCGCTGTTTGTGACCTGGTATGAGAGCGAATACGTCCCGGCTCTGTTTCTGTCCACGCTGCCTGTGATCTGCACGCTGCCGGAAATATCCCCGTCGATCTCGTCGATGGCAGTCGCGCCCTGCTCCGTGTAAGGAGTGCCGCTGTCGAGGTGGAGGATGATCGGGTCTGAACCGATGATCGTCAGGAGCGGGGCGTTGGCCGGTCGCGGGGGCTCCTCACGTTCCGCAACGATGACTGTACGCGTGGCTTTGACGGAGTTCCCGCCAGCGTCCTCGACCTCGTAGAGGATCGTGTATACGCCCGGAGTCCAGGAGTTCACATTGCTCGTTACCTTGACCGCGCCCGTCAGGTTTACGCCGTGGCAGTCGGTAGCGGTGTAGCCCGCTTCGGCGTACACCTCGTCGACGAACAGCGAAGTCTCTACAGCACCGCTCAGCGTAAGCACCGGAGGCGTATCGTACTGCGGAGCCGGCGGAGGCGGAGGCTCGGTTATGACCTCTGCATTCACCGTGTAATAGAACGTGGCGCCGACATGCCCCCTGACCCCATCCGGGTCGTAGGTGAAGGAAGGATATACGCTCTGGCCGCCTTCGTATGAGTACACCGAAGTCGTGAAGCGGAAATCGCCGCTCAGATCCATGACCTGCGCGTCCCTGACATCGTACCAACTGTCGCCGCCGTTTGTCTCGGCGCTGACGATCCTGTACAGCTCGCCCTTACAGAGCACGACGGGAGCGTCCAAAGCAGCGACCTTGAAGCCTGCTGCGTCAAGCGGGGAGTCCGGCGTGATATCCGCATAGGCAACCAGGAGGTTGCTGCGGGTGTTCCAAATCGATACTCTGTGCGTCGAGTTCATAGCGCCGTTAAGAGGCCGTCCCAGATGCGTGATCGTAATGTCCGCGAGGCATTCGATCTCATAGCCCACCGCACCGTTGTAGTCGTTTCTCGTGCCCGTCGGAGCTGTGCTCAGAAGCGACTTCGCGCCTTCGGGAGCGCTGAATGTCGGCAGTTCAGGCTTCGGCTCCGGCACTACCTCGACCGCTGTGACTTCTACTGTGCGCGTGGCAGAGCTTGCATTGCCGGCAAGGTCCGATACGCTGTAGTTCAGCGTATACACGCCCGGGGCGGCTGTGTTCACAGTCCCGGTAACGGCTACTTTATACGTGATGTCGCCGTCGACATTGTCGATTGCCGTGAAGCCGGGCTCGATGAACTTGTCGCCCTGGGACAGGCGCATCGCCTGCTCGCCCTTCAGCGTCAGCACCGGCGGAGTCGTGTCGACAGCGGTAACTTCCACGACACGCGTAGCCGAGCTTGCGTTGCCGGCGGCGTCGGATACTTTGTACTCGATCCTGTATACGCCGGGTACGTTCACGTCTACCGTGCCTGTTACGGCCACTTTGCTCGTAATGTCGCCGTCGGTATCGTCAATAGCGGTGAAGCCCGGTTCGACGAAGGCGGTTCCCTGCTTGAGTTCCATCGACGCGCTGCCGCGCAATGTCAGCACAGGTGGGGTCGTGTCCTTCTTCGGCGGCCCGGCGTTGTCGCTGACCAGTTTGAGCGTCTTGCCGATGTCTATCAAGCCGTAACCGGTCTGCTCGTTATACCCGCCGCCGAGCGGTTTCGCGCCCTGCTGGATGTATGAGTATACCTCGGCGTTCGACAGGTTGGGGTTGATCGCCAGAATGAGGGAGGCGAGGCCTGCCGCCTGCGGAGTTGCGAATGAAGTCCCAGACATGGCCGCATATCCGCCTGCAGCAGTAGTCGTGTAGTAGCTGCTTAGTGCTACGACGCCCATACCTGAGCCGTAGTTAGATGATGCAAGGCGCGTCGTACCGTTGCCTGTCGACCCGACTGCCATGACGTTTGGATAGCGTGCGGGATAGCAGATTGTGGACGCGCTTTCGTTGCCTGTGGCGGCAAATATGGCGCAGCCCTTGTTGTAAGCATAGTCGATGGCGTTCTTCATCGTGACGCTGTCGGAGGCCGACCCAAGGCTGAGGTTGATTATCCTCGCGCCGTTATCGGCAGCCCACATGATGCCCTTAGCCACATTAGCTGTGCTCATGGTGCCGCCCGCGTCGTCGACCTTGACCGGCAGTATGTTTGCGCTCCAGTTTATACCGACGGTGCCGAGGCCATTATTGCCGGAGGCGCCAATGGTACCTGCGACGCCTGTGCCATGGCCGAGCTTATCATTGTTTGGCGACAGGCCCGATACTGCGGAGTATCCTGTCAGCAGCTTCGGCAGATCGGGGTTCTGCGCGACGCCGGAGTCGACTACAGCTACAATCGGGCCGCCGCTGTTTGCGATATCCCAGCCCGCGACCGCGTTGAGCGCAGTAAAGGCTGCCGTGTAGGTTTTATAACCCGGGTCGTTCGGCGCTTCGTCGGCGATCATTATGTAGTTCGGCTCGACGTACTCTATGAATTTGCTGTTTTTGTAGCGGTTCAGTACCGCGTTTGGATTCTTGGATAAGTCCTCGGCTCTGATGACGTATACATTATCTGTGACAACAGACACGCCGTCCTTAATAACTTTGGCGACCTCGTCGTCGTACTGCTTCTCCTTGCCGGGGAACTCCGACCTGTCGTAGAACTTGACGATTATCTCATCAAGCATTTCGGCTTCTGTCCCGCCTTGCGCCGCGCCGGCTGCGCCGGTTAACGGCAGTATCGCCAGCAGCAATACGGTACAGAGGAAGATGGCTAGAAATCTTTTTTTCATTAGCACCCACCATTTTCTGTTAGTGATTGAGCAGGGATGGATTGAGTTGCTTTCATATCCACCTGATGCTCTTTTGCCTCGCGTACTCAAGTCTGTGATAAAACCAGCGATCGCGAGGCGGAGTATGCTTGGGGGGAAGGGCGGACGCCCTTCCCCCCTTACGGTTCGCGTTGTTGCAGTATACAGCAAGTAGCTTAGTGCGTCAAGCTATTAACTACGGTTAGATTTCTTCGTCCGGGTAGGTGACGGTTATCGTGCCGAAGTCGAATACTATTTCGCCGTTCTTTTCAAGCGTCTGAGTGTCGCTCACAGGATCAAAGCCGTCGCCGCTGAGGGTTGCTTTGTAGACGCCCGGTTCGAACTCGTCTCCGAGAGAGATCAAGCCAAAGAAGTCAAAATCAAAGTCTTCGAGCTTCCCGGTTTTGCTGTAAACTTCTACGCCATCCCCGTCAACGATGACGAATGTAATGGTTCCTGTGTACTCATCAGTGACGGTCTCTCTGTCGACTTCATAGGGGTCTCCATAGCCAACTACAGTGTTGAAGTCATAGAACTTGAAGTCGCCATGCAGATACAGGAAGTAGTAATCAGCATCCTTAATGATACCCTCTTGTTTGTATTTTGAATGCAGGTTTCCGTTATGAGGTATAGGCAGGTACCCGTCAAACCACAGGAAATGGGCGCCAACGATGCCGGAAATGTACTCCTCAGCATCACAATCGATAACGAACTGCCCGTCAACAAGGCTGACCTCAACGGTTCCAAGCTTATTATACTTGTTGCCTACGACTAAATCGAGAGTGACAGAACCATTCTCAAGATCCGCTTTCGCGATTTTTGCATAAGTAAAGTGGTTGGCGTTGGGAACAGTCAGGGGGCTGCCTGCGTTGTTTGTCATAGTCGTCGAATCGAACGTGTTTACTTTGTAGATCGGGTCGCGCGCATAGGTTATTTTCTCATGACTTGCTTCGATCTCAAACGTGTAGCTGAGCTCGCCCTTGGGATCCCACTCCTCTTCCAGTTCGTTTACCACATAGAACGTGCCATAGAGCGGTACGAGCTGTGGCTGAGGATTGTCGATGTCAAGAGGATAGTCCGGGCCGGCTAGATAGGCAACCGCTGTGATATCGCCTGTCGCGCCCGCATAGTTCGCCAAAACATCCTCTACCGCAGCATTCACAGCGGCATAGCCTGCGAAGTTATCCTCAATGATGTAACTGTCCATTTCATCGTCAAGAATCAACCAGATGACGACCTGTGCTATTAGTTTTGTGTTATCTCCGGCATCAAGCGAATAGTCATTCCACTTATCGATCGAGCCATACTCGCTCGTG
>Ga0082212_10003300_pt1 | contig 22999 bp, 26 predicted proteins | sample TergutNt197P3_FD_71548 | JGI IMG/M metagenome (GOLD analysis project Ga0082212, IMG submission 71548) | Neocapritermes taracua P3 segment gut microbial communities from Petit-Saut dam, French Guiana - Nt197 P3 | ecosystem: Host-associated > Arthropoda: Insects > Digestive system > Gut ...
CAATTTAATCCTCATTGTAGACCCGGCGAAAGGAACCGTTATGAAAAAACACGGGCTCTCTACGGCTTGCTGGGGTTGGGAAAGCGCTGCCGTTGTCGGAAACAAAGTCATTATGGGACAGGGTAAAGAAGGTACTTCAATTCTCATTGTAGACCCAGAAGCGGGAACCGTCATAGAAAAAGACGAGCTCTCCAAAGCAACGTGGGGCTGGAACAGCACGGCAGTTGTCGGCAATAAAGTCGTCATGGGACCGGGGAAAGAAGGTACTTCAATTCTCATTGTAGACCCGGAAGCGGGAACCGTCATAGAAAAAGGCGGATTTTCTAAGGGTTTTTGGGGTTACAAGAGTACGGTCGTTGCCGGCAACAAAGTCGTTATGGGACGCGGACACTTCAGCGGAACCTCAATCCTCATTATAGACCCAGCGAAAGGAACATTCACTGAAAAAGGCGGACTCTCAAAAGCTGAATGGGGCGTCGAAAGTACGGTCGTTGCCGGTAATAAAGTCGTCATGGGACGCGCCAATAGGGGCGGATCAATTCTCATCATAGACCCCGAAAAAGAAACAGTCATCGAAAAAGGCGGACTCCCTATGGGTTGGTGGGGCGAGAATGCTACGGTAGTTGCCGGTGATAAAGTTGTCATGGGGGGCGGTCCTATTCGCAGCAGCATATCAATCCTCATTATAGACCCGGCAAAAGGAACAGTTACGCAAAAAGGCTCCCTTACCGAAACACAGTGGGGCGTCGAAAGTACGGTCGCTGTCGGCAATAAGGTCGTCATGGGAGTGCGTTATAGCGGCAATTCAATCCTCATTATAGACCCCGAGAAGGGAATCGTTACCGAGAAAGGCGGACTTTCTTCTGAGCACTGGGGCGTCGAAAGTACGGTCGTTGCCGGTAATAAGGTCGTCATGGGAGCGGGTTCTAGCAGCAATTCAATCCTCATTATAGACCCTGAAGCGGGAACCGTTATAGAAAAAGGCGGATTCTCTAATGCCTTCTGGGGTTGTGAAAGTACGGCAGTTGTCGGCAATAAGGTCGTCATGGGACGCGGTCGGGGAAGGAAAGCCGGTACTTCAATCCTCATCATAGACCCCGAAGCGGGAACCGCCATAGAAAAAGACGGAATCTCTTGGCCCGCTCAGTGGGGCAGCAAAAGTACGGTCGCAGCCGGCAATAAAGTCGTTATGGGATTCGGCGACTAGTGAACCTAACCCTTGATTGCGGCATAGGGCAGTTCCGCAACCGCTCGGTTGCGTCATCCCCCTGTGCAAACAGGATGTTTCAATGCCGATGCGCGAAGACAATGAGCCGACGCTTCGCCGAAACATAAGTCGGGGCTCCATGACCGCAGAAGAATATCAGTCAAGCAGGTTTATAAGCCGTCGATTTTAAGCAGTTTGGCGGCATTTTCGCCGCATATAGCGGCGCGTTCTTTTTTGTCCTTTACCGCCCTCTCCGCCTGTTCGAGGCATCTGCCGAAGGGCAGGAGCGGATGGTCGCTTCCGAAAAGAATTTTACCGGCGCCGGCAATTGAGGCGGCGTGCGCGAAAATACTTTCGTCGTACAGGTAGGGGCTTGCCGCGGAATCATAGTAAACATTCCTAAACGCTTCTTTTACCTCCCGCATCAATTCATATATAAATAGGCCGCCGCCCCAGTGCGCCAATATTATAGTGGCCGCGCTATGCCGGCTTATTACTTTATACAAAGAGGCAAAACGCGGCTCATATTTGCCGGCATAATCGTGACCCACAGGCTCGTTGACATGAATACATACGGGCAGTTCAAGCGCGGCCTCAAGCAGCGCGTCAAGGCTTTTTTCGGATTTACCGTCAAAGCCGCCGTAAAAGGCGACCTCTCCGATTCCGGCAAGATTGAAAGCGGATATTTCTCTCACAGCAGATTTTAACGCGGCTTTGCCGGCGTAAAGCGGCGCGGAACCGAAACAGAACAGCCTGCCTGCGGAGCGGCTTTGCAAATCGGCAAAATATTCGTTTTGGGAACGGCATAACCTTTCGCTCAGCCACGGAAAACCCATTACGGCCGCCGCGTCTATTTTATAGGCATCCATTGTCTTTAGAAGCGCGGCGCCGTCAGTAAGCCGCGCTGCCGGAGATGAATACAGCGCGGCAAAATTTCTGTCATCAAAATATTTGCCGCGGTTTGCGGCAACATCAACAGGAAAGGCGTGAGTATGAAAATCGACAATCATCCTTACATGGCTTTAATTTTGGCCTGAATTTCTTGGGCCACATCCTGCACATAATGGAAATCATTTACATCTCTTGCGTACATGAAAACAGCCATATTATTCTTTTGAATCAAAATGCATCTATCGCTGTTAAAGCCGGTATAGCGGTTCAGTTTTGATAATTCTATTTTTGCGCTTTGACTGTCTTTGTAGAGTATTATCCAACAGACCATATTATCTCTATAGGGCTTCTTTTCATCGGCAATTATGGTCATATGCATAGCGGCAATCTTTTTATAGTCTCCGTCGGGGTATATATGGCCGGTCAGCCTTTTAATGGCCTCGCTGTCAAAATACCACGGATTTTCCTTGATTACGTCTTTAATCTTCTCAGGCAGCTTCCCGATTACAAAACCGGATGGAATGTCTTTTTCCGTAATCGTAATCTTTGATATGTCATCCTTGTTGTAATTAGCGCTTACCGAAATACCGGCGCAGACTATGGTAAGGAAAATACTCCAAAAAAGTGTTTTTTTCATCGTTCACCCCTTAATATACTCAAAAATTCCGCCCCTCTGTCGCAGTTAAGGGCTATTTTATAAAAATATCGGCAATTTTATCCCTTTCAAAAAGAAAAATTATTATGTCGCTAAATTTTATTTGACTTGAATCGCCTTAAATTAATGATAGTGATATAAGAATATTAAATTATGTCTCATCATGCTTGTGCGAGGTTGCGGAAATGAGTGTTCAAAAGACCCCCGAATATATAAAAAAAAGAGACGGCAGAATAGTACGGTTCAACGCAGATAAAATAACCGATGCCATCTTTAAAGCCGTCGTAGCCGTGGGCGGCAAAGACAGGGGAACTGCGGAGTCGCTTACCGAATCAATCGTCGATATTCTTGACATCATCTATAAAGGCGAGCGTATCCCAACCGTCGAGAACGTACAAGACTTAGTCGAAAAAATACTTATCGAAAGAGGCCACGCCAGGGTTGCCAAGGCATATATACTCTACCGCGAGCAGCACCGTAAACTAAGACAGACAGCCGACCTGTTAGACGAAGGCATTCGGCTGATCGACGACTACCTTGACCAATCCGACTGGAGGGTCAACGAAAACAGCAATATGAGCTACTCCCTGCAGGGCTTGAACAATCACATAGCGTCCGACATCACGGCCAAATACTGGCTTGAAAGAGTCTATCCCGCGGAAATACGCAACAGCCATATAAGCGGAGAATTTCACATACACGACCTGGGGCTTCTTTCCGCATATTGCGTCGGCTGGGATTTGAGAGATCTGCTCATTAAAGGCTTTGGCGGTGTTGCGGGCAAAATTGAAAGCCGTCCCGCAAAGCATTTCAGAAGCGCTCTCGGGCAGGTAGTTAATTTTTTCTATACGCTTCAGGGCGAATCGGCCGGCGCGCAGGCATTTTCCAATTTTGACACATATCTCGCGCCGTTCATACGTTATGACAATCTTTCATTTGACGAGGTAAAACAATCCCTGCAGGAATTTATCTTCAACATGAATATCCCCACAAGAGTAGGTTTTCAAACGCCGTTTACCAATATCACGCTCGACCTCAACGTACCGTCGAATATAGCTTCCGAAGCCGTCATCATAGGCGGAGAAGCGCAGAATACAACTTATGCCGATTTTCAGCATGAAATGGATATATTCAACAAGGCTTTTGCTCAGGTCTTTCTTGAAGGCGATTCCAAAAACCGCATATTCACGTTTCCCATACCGACATATAATATAACAAAAGATTTTGACTGGGGCAACCGCAATCTTGACCTCATGTGGGAGATGACCGCGAAATACGGTATCCCGTATTTTGCCAACTATGTCAATTCGGATATGGACCCGGAAGACGCCCGTTCTATGTGCTGCCGCCTGCGCTTAGACAACCGCGAATTGCGCAAACGCGGGGGCGGACTTTTCGGCGCGAACCCCCTTACCGGAAGCATAGGGGTTGTCACCATAAATCTGCCGCAGCTTGCCTACCTTGCGAAAGATGAGCGGGATTTTTTTGCGAAACTTGAAGAGGTTATGCGCAAAGCAAAGGATTCATTAGAAATAAAACGCAAAGTGCTTGAAAACTTTACCGCTAAAAATCTGTACCCGTATACCAGACATTATCTTTCCGATGTGTTCATACGCGACGGAAAATTCTGGGGGAACCATTTTTCAACAATAGGCCTTGTCGGCATGAACGAGGCCTGCCTTAATCTTCTTAACACGGATATATCCTCAATTGAGGGCAAGGAACTCGCTGAAAAGACCCTGGGCTTTATGCGCGATATAATAAAAAACTTTCAGGAGCAAACAGGCAACTTTTATAATCTTGAGGCAACCCCCGCGGAAGGCGTAAGCTACAGGCTCGCCAAAAAAGACAAATCGCTTTTTCCCGAAATAAAAACCGCCGGGAAGCAGGAACCTTATTATACAAACTCGGTGCATCTGCCTGTGTCGTATACGGATGATCTTTTCGAGGTACTCGACCATCAGGATGAACTGCAAGCCCATTTCACAGGCGGCACGGTTGTCCATCTCTTCCTTGGCGAAAGAATTGATGACATTGAATCCGTAAAAGCTCTGGTAAGAGAGATATCCTCAAACTACAAGCTGCCTTATTTTTCCATAACGCCGACATTTAGTATATGCCCGATACACGGCTATATAGCGGGAGCGCATACTTTCTGCCCGCATGAGCATACGCCGGACGAACTTAAACAATTCGGCGTAAAGGCAGAACGCGAAGTACATGAAATCAACCGGTAATTTTACCGTTAAAAATTATAAACAGCAATAAAGGAGATAGATGTGGAATTAAGAGTGCCCGTAGAAGTTTATTCAAGAGTTGTCGGATATTTCAGGCCGGTCAACCAGTGGAACAAAGGTAAGAGAGAAGAGTTTTCCGAAAGGCAGGCATATATTTTCCAGCCTGATTCCGCAAATGTGTATGAATATAAGAGGGATATATAAAACATCCCTCATAAATTTTCCGGGGAGAATCTGTACGGTTCTCTTTGCCGGAAAATGTAACTTGCGCTGCCGTTACTGTTATAATCCCGATCTTGTTGCCGACTCAGGCGAACTTGAACATTATTCGGCTGATTATATTTTATCTTTCATGGAAAAAAGAAAAAGGCTGATAAGGGCGGTAACATTATCAGGCGGCGAGCCGACGATAGACCCCGATATAGAAGCGTTTACAAAAAAATTAAAGGCAGCCGGGCTTGCGGTAAAACTTGACACGAACGCCTTAAATCCCGGCGTGGTTGAAAGTTTGGCTTCGCAAAAACTAATAGATTATGCCGCGGTTGATATCAAGACATCGCCCGAAAAATACAATGCCCTCACCGGCGCGCAGGTTGACTTTTATCTTATAAAAAAAACAATCGAACTTCTTAGGTATTTCAATATTGATATGGAAATACGTACAACCTGCGTGCCCGGTTTTGCCGAACCGGATGATTTCGAGCAAATCGGGCGAGCCGTCGGACATGTAAACGCTTATTACATACAGCAATTTGTCCCGTCAGACAAACTGCTCGACAAAGAAATGTCGTCCCTCAAACCATATCCGGCGTCGCGCCTTCAGGAACTCGCAGACTATGTTAAAACTTTTTCAGACACTTGCTCTGTCAGGGGCGAATAATCGTAATCTTTCTTGACATTATAAAAGCTAATCATCCTGTTGTTATGATGAGGTCAATATGAGCGCTGCCCCAAGAAGACCATTTGCCATGATCTTGGCCGGTTATGACAAGTTTGACACCATAACAAAAAGAAGACACAAAAAAGAAATCCGCGAAGCGTACGGCGAAGACATCTACCTTGGCAAAAATAAATTTTTATATGTCCTTGAAGGGAAACCTATCATTCAATATGTCATTGACGCAGTTTGCAACGCCAGGAAAAACGGACGGCGCATATACGAAAAAATATTCGTTTACAACGATACCGAATCCCTTAACAAAGCCGCAGACCTTTCGAAATACGACAACCTTATGCTCAGGCAAATGACAAATTCCGTTGCCGGTCACTGGAAAGACATATACGGCCTGATCGACTATGGCCGGCGCGTTGATGTCTTTTTCGGCGACACGCCGCGCATTACGCCGGAAGATGTCGAATATGTACATAAAGAGTTCGGCGAAATTCTTGGTAAAAAGCGCGACCACCGCGGAGCGCTGATCCATAACATATTCAGTATAGTCGAATCAACCGATATGACCGACAACTGGTTGGAACGCAGAATTAAATATATAAAACGCGGCAACAATAAAGGAAAACTCAAAAATTTTGTCGGCTTCAAAGACTTTCAGGCGCGAATCGGGAACGCGGGTTCATTCGTCAAACACGCTTCTTTAGACGCTCTTATTGAGTCAGAGGCGCTTAACTATCTGTATAACATCAGAAAAGCCCTTACACCAAACGCTTTCTCGCGCATTTTATACTACTTGTGGAAAGCCAAAAAATTCAACCTGATAAGGCAGGTAAAGAACCGCAGTATAGATATGCTTGCTTGTCACGACACAGTTATAGAAATAATTGAGAATCTTTGTAAAATCGATTTATCCGAATACGGCGGAATGTTTTTTAGTATAAAGAAAAACGCCTCGCATTGGGAAAACGATATTGACGGCCCGGCAGACCTTATGGTTTTTCAGAAAAAATTGAACAGACAAAAAGCGTTCGCCAAATGAAACTTGTAATTTTAGGAATACTGCTTCTATCCTTAATTAGCGCAGGCAGTCAAGGCAAAGATAAAACTGCGGCAGCCTCGTCCTTTCTATCCGCAACCCTTGTAACAGTAACTGTTCCGTCTTCTTCCGCGGCTGCCGGGACCATACCGGTTGACCTGTATATTCCGCAGTCGAAAAAAAATAACGGCGATATTCTCGTGCTTCCTGGATGGAAGTTTTCCAGAACGCGCTGGCACAAGGAGACCGAACTCCTTGCCTTTGCCGAAAAGTACGGCTATCGCTGCGTTTTCCCCGAGATGAATACAAGCTGTTACGAATCAAACTGGTTTCCCGAAACGCGCCTGAAATGGTCGGCGATGCCCGGCGGCAAATGGATACGGGAAATCCTGATTCCGTACATGAGAAAAAATCACGGAATTTTCAACGAAGGCGCCTACAACTGTCTTTTAGGACTCTCAACAGGAGGACGCGGGGTTGCCCTTGTAAGCCTTCAAAATCCCGGTCTCTTCAAAGCCGGCGCGGCTCTCTCTGGAGATTTTAACCAAACAGCAATGCCGAACGACAACCTTATGACCGCGCTCTACGGGAAAATCTCAGATTTTCGCGAACGCTGGCGCACAACCGATAATCCGTTCGAAGCCGCCAAGGAAGGGAAATGGAAAATGCCGGTCTACATCGGCCACGGCGAAAAAGATACCGTAGTTCCCTTTAGCCAGAGCGCTAACTTCTATAAATTACTCGCCGAAAAATACCCGAACATAAAGACGGTTTTTCACGCTTCGGCCTCAGGGCACGATTTTGCCTATTGGAACAGCGAACTGCCCGCGGTATTTGATTTTTTTGAAGATACCGGAAAAAACAAGTAATGGGAGAACTTTTAGATAAATTCATAGAATACTTGCTTCCGCAAAGCAATGTTTTCCTCTACGTGCTGCTTTTTTTAAGCGCGGTAATCGAAAATATTTTTCCGCCGATCCCGGGCGATACCATAACCGGACTTGGCGCTTTTCTTGTAGGCACCGGACGCCTTGATTTTTGGGTCGTCTATGCCGTTACCACATTAGGCAGTCTTCTTGGTTTTATGACTATCTTTTCTTTTGGCCGTTATTTCGGTTACGATTTTTTTATGAGAAAAAACTACAAAATTTTCTCAAAAGAGACTATTGATTCCGCCATCCGCTGGTCTGCCAAATACGGCTATTTTGTGATTTTAGCCAACCGCTTCGCCCCGGGCATACGTTCTGTTATCTCCCTCGCGGCCGGTATACTACGCTTAAATCCGCTGTTTACCGGTTTTGCCGCCTTAATAAGCGCGGCCGCGTGGAATCTGATCTTCATACAAATAGGTTTCTCGCTCGGGAGCAATTGGGATATCGTTAAAGAAAAATTAGAATCTATCCTTAAAAATTATAATATCGCGGCCGGCGCAGTCATCCTGCTTATAGTTATTGCGCTATGCGCCAGATTTATACTGAAAAAGCGGCGAGGCGAAAAATCAGTATAACCTAAAAACCGCTTTCAGTTTGCCGAGGATTTCTACATTTGACGCGGCTATCGGTTCATATTTTTTGTTCTCGGGAATCAAGAGTATATGCTTTTCCGCGCGTTTGAACCTTTTTAAGGTTGCCTCATCTTCAAGCAAGGCGGCAACTATATCGCCGTCGTTGGCCGTCACCTGTTTGCGTATTACGGCAATATCGCCGTTGAAAATTCCGCCTTCTTCCATAGAGTCGCCGTGAACTTTAAGGGCAAAATACTCTCCGGAGCCTATAAACGCGCGCGGGAAACTCAGGTACTCCTCGATATTTTCATCCGCCAAAATAGGAACTCCGGCGGCTATGCGTCCCACAAGGGGAATATTCACCGCGTCTGTCGGGGGGATGTCTGAGGAACCCGTAATTACGATAGCCCTTGATTTGTTCTGTTCGGTTCTGATGAACCCTTTTTTTTCAATAGCCTTGAGATGATCATACGCCCCCTTTACCGTAATGCCGAACCTGTCGCCTATTTCGCGCACCGTCGGCGGGAACCCCGAATCCCTGATAATATCTTTTATGAACCCGTATATTTGATTCTGCTTGTTTGTAAGCCCCTGCATATAATCCCCCGAGTAAAAAATAATATCTACATACAATAAGCAAACGCACGTTTAGATGTCAAGTAAAAAATTAAATTGCTTGAATTTTATTGCTGTGGGTAAAAAAAAATATCATGGATATAAAGGAGTGTTATAAAATACTTAACGTAAACCCCGATACCACGGATGACGCGGTAGTCTCGTCATATAAAAAATTGGCGTTTAAATTACACCCCGACCGCAACCCGGGTAACGAGCAAAAGGCGCATGAGGCCATGACGAACCTGAATATAGCTTACTCAACGCTGATGAGCTATCGTTTCCAAAATCCCGGCGTCGAACCAAAGAAAAAAACCGAGCCGCCCAAGGCCGCACCGCGAAAGCGTACATACAGCGAAACCGCGCGCCAGAAGGCGCACGAGCAGGAAATAGAAAACGATATAGCCTATAAATTATTTATAAAATCACGCGAGGCGGCCAATGAGCATATCTATAAATTTTTTCAATACAAACTATATAATCTTGCCCGGCGCGATGAGATATACAATCGCGGAATTTTCAATCGCATAGTTTACGGCATACGTAAATCTTACCACGAAATAGATTCGCTCGAAAAGCGGGCGGATGAACCCGAACTTTTGGAACACTTCACTGTCTTTAAGAAGATGATCTTTGATTTCTACAGAGCGTCCGAATGCCTCAATGTCAATGACAGCTATACCAATCAATACGATGTTGACGCCTACCGCGCGTACAGGCGCGGTGATGAAAAACTGACCGACGCAATGAAAGAACTCTTCTTTGACCGCCATAACAGGGGATTTTTCAAAAGACAGATCGCGGTCATCAATCTTATGGACGCGCAGGTTTTTCTGAAAAACGCCATACAGTCATTCCCAAAATCATCTTGGGCGGTAGAAACCCGCATAAAACTTGAGTTTACCGAATCGCTTATAAACTATTTCAGATTATTTTTCAGCGAATGAGCTTCAGGTAAAACTTCGCGGAGCTGTTCTGCCGCTCACACAAAAAGAATCTTCCCTGTTTCGCTCATTTTGCCGATATTAAAGGGGTGAAACCGGTAAAAAAAATCATGCCCGCAATTTTCATCCTGCTGTTTTCGGGAATCCTTTTCGCTGAAGATTACCAATACCAGTACTTTTCGGAAGAGCAGAAATATATGCCCTTTTCGGACTATATCCCCAAAATAAGGGAGCACTGGTATACCGTTCCGCACTATGTGGAAGATTTTTACAGACTTTACGGCATGAAACTCTACTATAATGAAAACTCTCTGCGTATGAACATCGTGCGCCTCAAACATGCCCTGCAGTGCAATTTTCGCCATCCTTCGGAAGCGCTTGTAAAGGTTGAAAGCAGTGATGAATACCTGAAATACCGCAGACTTATGTTCATGCATATAAACATCCTCATAATGAGGAACTACCTTAAAATAGCCTCGCGCTACGATCTTAAAAATATCAAGTTCCACAGCCAGCCTTTTGCCAAAGAGATAAACGAGAGCTTTGAGATAGCGGAAAAATTATACAAAGAAGCCATCCCTTATTGGCACGAAGCGAAAAAATACGCGGAAGACGCCAGCACTATAAAAATCACGACAAAACTCAGCAACATAGAATCGGAACGCTATTCCATAATGCGCAACGAACTTGACTATGGGAAAATAATAGACGATCACTTGCTCAGGCTCAATAATAAGCGCGCGCAATTAAGGCCTTGGCTTGCCGGGCAGCAATAAAACTACACGCAATAAATTAAAATCACGGGGGACGCATTGAAAGATAATCCGGTTTTATCAGCTATTCTAAAAAGACGCTCCATACGTAAATATAAGACAAAACATATCAGCGACGCATCGATAGAGACAATACTTGAAGCGGGGCGCTGGGCGCCATCAGGGCTTAACAATCAACCATGGAGATTTTCAGTAATCAAAGACAAAGCCGTAAAAGAAAAACTTGCCGAATGCACCGAATCCTCGGCTATTATTTTAGAATGCGATATGGCAATTGGCGTTTTTTATAATCTGTCAGACGGCTACAACAGAGACAAAGATATAATGAGCATCGGCGCATGCATACAAAATATGATGCTTGCCGCAAAATCTTTAAGTATAGGTTCGGTTTGGCTGGGCGAGATACTCAATAAGAAAAAACGCGTCAACGAGATAATCGGCGCGGGCGACAAGAACGAACTCATGGCGGTAATAGCCTTCGGCTTCCCCGACGAAAAACCCAAGATAAACAGAAGAAGCCTCGACAGCATAATACTGAGTTAAGCGGCTTTGCGCGGTCTGAATTACAAGTTTACCTATTGCGGGAATTTCGAATAAAAAAATACATATAATAATATCGATGATTTCTCAAGGGATATTGCACAAATAAAGAAAAAATGCAAACAGCAATTGGGCAATTATTTTGAAATTCATTAAAACCGAAATTGAGGCTTGGCCTTCTTGGAGGTGGAGCAGATAATCAACCTGCTTCAAATCGGTCTTGCAAGCCTTCCGGGATCGAAGCTGCGGCCCTTGCGTTTTACCTCAAAGTGTAAGTGGGGGCCTGTCGTATGACCTGTATTGCCGGAGTACCCTATTACATCGCCCCGGCTTACCTTTTGGCCGACCTTTCCCTTGTACCCACTTAAATGACCGTAGAGCGAGCGGTAGCCGTGTTCGTGTTCTATTATAATCAGTTTGCCGTAACCGCCGCTTGTTCCGGTAAAGGCAATGGTTCCCGCGCGCGACGCGAGAACTTTGGAACCTACGGGGCAGGCAATGTCTATTCCTTTGTGAAATTCGGTTTGTTTTTTGCCGAACGGGTCGTTGCGCGTACCGAATCCCGATGTCTGTTTGCCCGAATACAGGGGGAACATGAATCCGGTTCCCAGAAAAAGCGAGCGCTGAACTGCGGATACTTCTCCGCACGGCACAAATAAATATTTTTTATCCAATACGCCGTTTACGGCTTTCACATAGTCCGGGCTTATTTTTTTTTGCCTGAGCGCGGTTTTCAATTCTTTTCCGGTTTCATTGTTGATTACTATCCCGCGCATATTGCTCAAATATATTATTTCGCCCGGTTTCATCATACCCGGAGACGATACATTGTTGACGGTCATCAGCGTATCAATATCAAGAGACGTGGCCGAGAGTATTTTCCAGAACGAATCCCCCTCGCGCATGCGGTATTTGTAAAAATGAAGTTTCGGCATCTTATCAGGAGAAAGTCCGCCTTTTACGACGTTTAGCGTTTTGCTTACGTTTTCCCTGAGCGCCTTCAATTCTTTATTTGTATTTACGTTCAGGTCTTTCAGCTCTATGAAATCCGCGCTCGTCGAAGCTAACGGACATAGCGCCAGACAGAAAAACGTTAAAATTATACTTTTAATAAATCTTGGAGTCATTATGTCCCTTATTGAATATATCGAGCGATGAGGCGATTAATGAAAGATAAAAAAGTGAAAATACCGGTAAAAATGTATCCATAAGAAATTAATGCTATTGACAATAAAAAATAATATTTGATATTAGGTACTGTTTTTTCAATATTCAGGGCGTTGAGAGGTATAAACATGGCTATAACGATCGCGAAAACAACAGGAGATTCAGCGAGCAATGTTATAGGGGAAAATTCTTTTTTTGCTGGTTCTTTCATTGTAAACGGCTCGTTAAGAATTGACGGATGTTTTGAAGGCAAAAATCTTCAGGCCGAGCAGCTTTACATAGGGCATACCGGCAGAATTAAGACCAATATCAGCGCCTCGTCTATCATTGTGGAAGGGCTTATCATCGGCAATATAAACGCCTCAAGCCGCGTCCTGCTCATGCCTACCGCCAAAGTATACGGAGATATAAAAACTCCAGAACTCATCATCCAAAACGGCGTCATTCTAGAGGGGCGCTGTATGATTGCCAACGACCTCAGGACATCGGCCAGAGAACTTATTGAGGCCGAATACGAGAAAAACAAATTAATCCCTGAGGAATTTTTTGCGGGCAAAAAAAGAAACGCTTAATATAGGCATTACCATCGGCGATCCTGCGGGAATAGGTCCCGAGGTCGCGCTCAAGGCGTTACAGGAACTTAAAGAAAGCCGTTTACGGTTTATTTTAATAGGCAGGGAAAAGGTACTTGAAACCCTGTATAAAGACATCCTGCCGGAGCACGCAACAGTCTCCGGCATTTTTGTTCCCGGATCCGGCGCTTTGCCTTTGGTTTACAATGTAGAATGCGATTATCCGCTCCCTCAGGCAGGGCAGGCAAACGCTTTGACCGGAGCCGAATCAAAGCTGTATATTGACGCTGCCCTTGAATTGTGGAAGGCGGGGCATATCGACGCCATTGTGACCGGGCCTGTCCACAAGGGATTTATTGAAAAATCGGGAACCCCGTTTACCGGGCACACCGAATATATGGCGGATTACATAGGCGAAAAATTTCCGCTGATGATGATGTTTTCGCCGAAATACAGGACGCTTCTCGCCACTACCCATGTGCCGCTTGCCTCCGCGGCCTCTCTTATAACAAAGGAAAGACTTGTCAGGGTAATATCGTCCGGCTTTGAATCTATAAAGGCAATCGACGGCGGAGATGTAAAAATCGCCGTTACCGGTTTAGACCCGCATTGCGGGGACGCCGGGGCTATCGGCGATTTTGACGCGAAAATCACGGCAAAGGCCGTCGCTGAGGCAAGGGAGCGCGGTATTCCGGTTGAGGGGCCGTTTTCGGCTGATACCCTTTTTATGCCCGAAAAATGGCAGGCTTATAATCTGGTTATCGCGCATTATCATGATCAGGGGCTTATTCCGTTTAAGATGCTCGCGTTTGACGAAGGAGTCAATGTTACTCTCGGTCTTTCTCTGATACGCACATCGGTTGACCATGGGACTGCCCTTGATATAGCCGGCAAAGGAATTGCCAAACACAGCAGCATGGTAGAGGCTGTAAGGCTTGCCGCCGTGCTGGCAGGCTCAGCGTAGGTTTTTTTTCACATCGCGGACTAAACCGGCTATCATGTCGTTCGAAGCATCGCCGCTTGCCTCAATAAAGACGGCTTTTATGAGGCGGTTTTCTTTTTTTACGGCGCACAGCAGTTTTATGTAGGGGCTTTCTGTTTTTGCCGTAACCGTGCCGTCGCTGTTGTAGATCAGCCTTTCTTTGCCCAGCGAACAGTCGTATATTGTTATTTCAAGGCTTCTATCCGAATTGCCTTTTAAAGGGAATTCCGCCAAAAGCGCGTTTTTTATGGCATCTGCCTGTATAGGAGTGTTCTCCGGCGTTGTTACGCTTATATCGGATATGTCAAGGCCGGCGCACGATGACAGGAAGAAACACAAGTATATTATTATCCGCGGTATATTCACGTTAAAAAGACCTCTGAGCGAAAAATTTCACAATATAGCGATTATTGATAATTTCACGCGTAAGCACAATAAAAATATTGTAACCGCGTAAAAATAATAAATGTTACACAAATTTAACAAAAAACACGATTATTAATATGGTTCGCTGTATAAAGGAAACGGCTCAATGAATGAAATAATTATAAAATCACTGTTTTTTTTCATATGTTTTTGGGCGATCAGCCTTGTTTTTACATGGCTTCGCTCAAATATTGACTTGTTTTGGAAAATTGCGGCCACGCTTATTCTGCTGCTTTACTGTTGGTTTTTCTTTGACGATATTGCAAAAGGTATAAATGCTTTGCGCGGCGACTGGTATGTTTTTGTACTGGATTTCTTTAAAGAAGTCATAACTCTTGTTTTTATTAATCTGTTTTTTCTGTGGCCTCTGGCGCTTTTCATGGTATTTATCAAGGCCGACGATATAGGTTCCGAAAAGCTGCTCCGTTTTATGTGCGTTCTTACAATGGTTTTGTGGGCTATATTTTTGGCGTATTTTTATTTCGGCAAGCACATCGATACGTTCTTCTACGAGAAATTGAAAAATATGATTCCATTTGTCTAATATAATTATCAATTGACAAATCAGTTAATAAGATTACGGATATATAATTATATTTAGGGTGAAGACATGGATGAAAAATTAAAGATCGAAATCCAAAAAATGCTGGAAAGTAATCCAAACGATTCTATTGACGAGCTTAATAAAAAGATAAAAATAATTGTTGATAATTACAATTTTACCGTGCAAGACATGTTCGAAGGATTATCTCCCGAAACTATGTCCAGCTTATTATACGATGAATGGGGTAAAAATATTATCTCAATAAATCCTCAGAAACATGACGGGAACGACATCCCAATCATTAAACAGATTAAATTTTTTATTGATATAATCAAAGATACGCAAGAGATAAAATTAACAAAAATCGGAAATTTACCTCCTGCAATCGTAAAAGAAATTTATAATCAGGGTTTTATTTCAGATGCGAGTATAGAAAGCGGAATAGTAAGAATAACAAAAGAAACCGATGTGGAGAATATAGTAACGATGAGGTACCTGTGTCAATTGGCAGGTTTAACAAGGAAGATGAATAATAAAATAGTATTAATAAAGAGTGCAATAAAGAAAATTTCTTCAAATGAATTTTTTAATATTATATTTGAGACGGCATTCAAGAAATATAATTGGGCGTATCGTGACGGTTACCAAAATGAAGTGGTAGGTCAATTTGGTAGTAATTACTCTCTTTATCTGTTGAATAAATACGGAGATAAATGGGAAGAAGATAAATTTTATGCGCGTCTGTATTTTAAGGCCTTTGAAAAATTAAAAAGTGAAGACCGTTATGCTCTTTCGGATGAAGGTTACTCAAGGAGAACATTTAACCAGATATTTAGATACTTTGGATTTATTGAATATGAAAATAAACGATGGGACGAAGGAAATATAAGAGCCACCGATCTGTTCAAAAAATATATAAAAATAGAGATGTAAGCATTAACCCCATTCCATTCGCATTTTTACAGTTGCGGCTCTGTTTCTCCACACACGCATGGCGGCAGACAATTTCGCATCACCTGTATTCTATCAATCATCAATTGAAATATTCTAACTGATTTTTTGTAAAGTTTAAAAATTTTTATGGACTTTTCTTGTCATTGCGTCTGATTTGAAATCAATTCAAATTAAGAGGTAAATGATATGAAAATGCAATGCTTATGCTGAACTTGCCGTTTTAGGATGGCTCTAATAAGCAGTACAAATAAATATCAAAATTACTGCAAAAAACAATTTGGAATAATATGAAATTAATCTTTATCATCGGGACAGGAAGTTTTATAGGTGGAGTTTTTCGCTACCTGTTATCGTTGCTGATACAGGCAAAAACAACAACTCAATTCCCGCTGCATACATTGATAGTAAACGTCATCGGCTGTTTTTTCATAGGAATCGCTTTTGGAATTTTTGATAAAGGACAAATTTCCCATGAATGGAAGTTGTTTTTTGCAACAGGTATTCTTGGCGGGTTTACTACTTTTTCCGCGTTTTCGAATGAAACGGTAATTCTATTCAGGGAAGGCTATTTTAGTCACGCTTTACTCTACATCCTTGCCAGCGTACTTTTAGGACTATTGGCAACTTGTATTGCCTACTTAATGGTAAAATATTTTTAATGCGGCTTAAGCAATGAAGAAACGGATTAAAGTACTTGAAAATTCAGACACTCAATAAATGATAATTGAATATTATAAGAAATAAGCAAAAACTATGAACATAAGTAAAAATCATATTTTGCAAAATATATGTTATACTGAGCTTGTTTACGGAAGAATAAACAAAAAATTGAATACCCAATTTCCCAAAAAGCAGATAGAAGAACTAATATTTGGGACACTCAAGAAAACCAAAGATAATTTTTTTGAGAAAATAGGGAAAAATTATTATGTTGCCAATAAGAAACACAATAGTAGTAAGATTTTATGACCCGGATAAAAATATTGTTGAGATTGGAGAATCAATGGAGCATTTGATATTTAGACTGCATCAACAGAATCATTCTCCGGATGAGATTTCTGAAATGACAGGCTTAGATAAAGAATTTATTGAAAATATAATGTTGGAATTTAACAAATAGATAAAAATAAGGAAATTTATTATGGCGGAAAATTTTGGGAAAACCTGGTGGGGCGAACATTGGCTGCACTCGTTAGAAAATGTGGACTATGATAATCGGCTGCCGAGAGGGGTCTCATACGCAAGAAGCGGGCATGTGAAAGAGATAAAAATCAATGGCAACCAAATGGCAGCAAAGGTTTCCGGAAGCCGCGCGACTCCTTATAAGGTAACGATTATCGTTCCGCCGTTTTTCGAAGAGCAGGTTGAACTGCTGATGACGAAAATTATTGAACGCCCGGCGCTGATCTCAAAATTGTTGAACCGCGAACTCGACCCTGACATTTTGGGTATTGCCGAAGAACTGGGGCTGAAAGTTTTTCCAAGCCAGTGGACGGATTTCAAGATGCAATGTTCATGCCCGGATTGGGCCGTACCGTGCAAGCACTTGGCTTCGGTTATATATATGGTGAGCCGCGAAATTGATAACAATCCGTTTCTGGTTTTTGAAATTCATAACGTAAATCTGCTCGACGAATTGAAAAAACGGGAAATTTTCATTCCCGACCAAAAGAAAACCGAAATTCCCGCATTGGCAAATCAGCTAAAAGAAAAAAAGACGCCCCCCATTGATGTGCCGGAAGATGCTGTTTATAATCCGGTTGATTTTTCGCAGCTACAAAACATCTCTGAGGCATTGGTACAATTGCTGCCCGACGCGCCTCCGTTTTACCCTTCCGGTAATTTTCGCGCAAAATATGCCGAACAGCTTGCCCGTATTTCAAAAAATGCAAGCCGCATTGTTTCTCAAAAATTGAAATTCGACGCTGTTTTCCCATATTCTGATAAACATTCTCTGACTCACCGTTCTACATTGATGCTGATTATGAACGCTAACAGCAAAGTTGAAGTAACAGGAGAAAATCACGAAATCGAATCGATGGAACAATTGATTCCGGCTCTTTTTGCCTTGAATCCTGACCGCCTGCTCGATTTTGAGCCTTCAATAACGGCGTTTTACAAAATATTACTTGCTTCGCTGCATCTGTCGGCAAACGGCATGGTTATTCCGCAAATTGTTAGGTTGGAAGACAAGCATTTCATGATTCGCTGGCTGCCGGCTACAATCGATAATCGTGTGAAAACGGTAGTGGAAAAATTGACGGAGGTTTTACCAAACGATTTACTGCGGACAAAAAAAATCATCCGCAAAAAAGAACAGACCGTCTCAATTGAAAATCAAACAATTGAAATCTTATCTGTCTTTATCGGTAAATTCATAACGTCGCTTTCCAAGCCGTCTAACGGCGATTTATTTGAAGACCTCTTTTTTAAGAATAAAGCCTACGCTTTCAAGGCCGTTGCCGAGAACGCTCTGAGCGGCGGCGTCAAAGTTTGGTTAGACCGTTACTATCTTACCGCAGAAACGTATAAACCTGTGATTACTGTGTCTGAAGCTCCGGAAGATGAATTTGATGTACAAATTTCTGTGGAAGACGCTGCGCAATCCGACAGCCTGCCGGTTCCTCTTACAGATATTCTGAAGCAAAAACAATATGAAAAACAGCGCTTCAAAATTTTGCAGGGCGTTTCGCTCCTTACGCCGTTTATTCGAGGATTGGACACGCATATTAATTTTGGCGGAGACGCTCCTATTCGTTTTTCCAACAGCGAGTTTGCTCCTTTTTTGACGGATGTCCTGCCCGCTGTTCGTTTGTTGGATATTAAAATCATGCTGCCTAAATCTTTACAGGAATTGCTGCGGCCTAAAGTATCGCTCAAATTAAAAAAGAGCGATAAAGGACAAAGTTTTTTCAATTTGTATGATTTGCTTTCATTTAACTGGCAAGTGGCTTTGGGTGAAACAGTTGTCTCGCGTGAAGAATTTGAAGCATTGATGAAAAACGCCTCGCGTCTGTTTAAATTCAAAGAGAATTACATCTATGTGAGCGACAGCGATATTGAGAAGCTGCACAAGGCCTTTACGGCAGATAAACCGCTCAGTCCTTATCAGTTGCTTCAAACCGCGTTAGCAGAAGAATACGAGGGCGCTCCCATATTACTCACAGACGAAGTGCGTGATATGATTGAGGAACTGACCTCCGCGGAAGATATTCCTCTCCCTCAAGGACTTAATGCGCAGCTTCGCCCTTATCAACAACGCGGCTTCTCGTGGATGTACCGCAACAGCCGTATCGGTTTCGGCAGCATCATTGCCGACGACATGGGCTTGGGGAAAACCTTGCAGGTTATTTCGATTCTTTTGAAGTTCAAAGAAGAGAATGTTATAAATGAAAAAAGCAAAGCGCTGGTAATTGTCCCCACCAGCCTGCTGATTAACTGGAAGGTTGAAATCGAGAAATTTGCTCCTTCGTTGTCGTCGCATATTTTTCATGGACCTACACGTAATTTCAACCAATTCGACGCGGATGTGATGCTTACTACATACGGCATACTCCGTAGTGACGCTAATCTTCTTAAAAAACAGGAATGGCAGGTGATGATTATAGATGAGGCGCAGAACATTAAAAATCACGATACTGCGCAGTCCAAGGCCGTCAAAAGTATTCCTTCCAAGATTCGCATAGCCATGAGCGGTACGCCTGTTGAAAACCGTTTAACCGAATTTTGGTCGATCATGGACTATGCCAATAAGGGATATTTGGGTACTGTTCAAATGTTTAAAGAAGGTTATGCCAATCCGATTCAGATGTTTAATGACGGGCAGGTTACGGCTAAATTCAGAAGAATCACAGCGCCGTTTATGATGCGGCGCATGAAGAGTGATAAAACGATTATCTCCGATCTGCCGGACAAAATTGAACAAAATCAATTTGCGCAGCTGACCAAACAACAGGCCGCATTGTATGAAAAAACCATGCTTGCTGCAATGCAAGAGATCGAAGAGTGCGACAGCGACCGGCAATCGCTCTTCAAACGGCAAGGCTTAGTGCTTCAAATGATATTGGCGCTCAAGCAGATATGTAATCACCCGACACAATTTCTGAAAAACGGGCAGTTTGACGCTTCGCTGTCGGGCAAAACAGAATTGCTTTTTGAATTGCTGAATAGTATTACCGAAAGCGGCGAAAAGGTCTTAATCTTTACACAATTTACAGAGATGGGCGCTCTGTTAGAGCGATTCATTACAGAGCGCTTCGACGAGCAGCCGATGTTCTATCACGGCGGCTGCAGCGTGAAACAGCGTGAAGAAATGATAGGCCGCTTCCAGCACAATCGCGCCGACAAAATTTTTCTCCTCTCGCTCAAAGCTGCCGGTACGGGATTGAATCTCACCGCAGCCTCGCATGTAATTCATTATGATTTATGGTGGAACCCGGCGGTAGAAAATCAGGCGACAGACCGCGCATACCGTATCGGACAGAAAAAGAATGTAATGGTGCATCGCATGATCTGCAAAAACACCTTCGAGGAACGCATCGACGCGATGATTCAACGTAAAAAACATCTCGCCGAAATGACAGTCGCCGCAGGCGAAAACTGGATAGGGAAGTTGAGCAACAAGGAATTAAGGGAAATATTCGGGTAGCTGAAAAATGAAAGCAGACACCCTTATCAGAAATGAAGATATGCAAAATATCATACACAATAAAATGGTTGAAAAATATTGGAAATTATCTTCGAATGTTTTTATAAAACAAAAGACCATATAAAAGGAGTTCTTTATGAAGAAGAATCAATATTTTTTGACAAAAATTATTTGTCTGTTGGCAGGATTTTTGGTTTTTGCCGGTCCCGCAGCAACGCAAAATAAGTATTCCCCCAAAAAGATAACAATTGAAGGCATACCCTCAGATTATAATGGGATGTATGGAGTAACAATGTTATTTATCGATGACGGAACAAATAATTATAATACGGTTGCATGGTCTAAACCTGTATTAATAAAAAAGGGTTCGGTTACAAACGTTTTACAGGTTTCCGCGGAGTCCGGGAGAATTAATAAGCCGTTTTATAAAGATGGAGAATATAGGATTTATTTGACAATAAAAAGCAAGTCCGATAAAGACCAGGGACTGCCTCCCTGGCAGGGTAACACTTTAAATATAATTATTACCAAGGAAACCACGATTGTACAGTGGAGTGACTTTGAAGAAGTATTTGGTTAAATTTCAGGGCATAACTACCCATAGCGGTAAAAAAATTGTTAGAGTCGCCTGGAATAGCTCGTTGGCCGAGTCGTTCGGGGGGCATCCCCGAATCAGCCGGATTGCCGGTATTTTAAAGGAAAATCCCCATCCGCCATGCGCGAATACCGGGCTTTAGCGCGAGGGAGTCATATAAAATTCGACTCAGACAGTTGCGAGCAAAATAATATTACTGTTTAACGGCTTGAACTGTTTGGGTATAGATGCTGTTTTTTGAAAAATCGTCAGTAAAAATAACGGCGTTCTTGTTCTTGACGGTAACATAGTCGATTGATATGCCCGCGCCGCGCGCGCCGACCGCGAAATTGCCCTTTACGTCATAGGCGGGCAGTTTGCCGCTGAATATGGCTTTACCGTCTATGTAGAGCGTGACCGTATCGCATTTTTCTTTGAAAATCTCGTGCCACGCGCCTGAGGATTTAACAATCTTTACTTCGCAGTCTTTGTTGAATTCAATGGCGCAATCGGTCACAAGCAGGGTCTCTATTGCGTAGTTATTTTTCGCGGTGTAGGGCAGAGTGTCGTCAAGGCGTTGTGAGCGTATTAGGCTCACGGTTTGAACGCCGCTTTTGGAGAGCGAGAATCTTACCGCGAAAAAGTTATAGTAATAGTACATATACGGGCTTTGCATGGCAAAGGCGAGAATTACCTCAACGACATTTGATTTTACGTTAGAGAGCGAGAATTTTGAGCTCATCTCCGTAAAGGAGGATTTGTTTTCTGTGGGTAGGGAAGCAAGAGTATTATAATTCATTAGTTCGTGGTAATCCCAGATTATAGGCACGCCTCTGGTTTCAAGGGCGTGCCCGTTATTTATATTCCACGTCCCGCTCATGCGCAACCATTTAGCATCGGCCTGATTGTCGGCAGGCGCGGTTTGATTGGTCTGCGCTTGCGCCCCGGCGTTTTCAGCCGCGGGGTACAAACAGGCGGATGCAATGGTTACGCTAAGTAAAAAAAACAAGATGTTTTTTTTACTTTTTAGCAACGTCTTTGATATCATAATTATTTGAACCTGTTGAAAGTTTTATTGCAATATCACCATTACCGGTAAAATCTATAGGACCTTCGGAACCGCCCTCCAAGCTAGCAAATCCTTGCCCATAGCGTGAATCATCGGGAATGTCTTTAGATGCTGTTGTCGTATTGTTTGGTGTTGGATCATTCCAGTAGACATCATTTGTGGAGAGCCATCTTATTTCATTTGCCTGAGAACCGCTTATATTTGTCCAGCTTAGCGAAGTGCTGTCGTCGCTGCAGGCGAGTGTTCCAACCGCAATCACGGCTGCAAGAAGAAACATCTTCATGTTTTTGATTTGCATTGATTTGCATTGATTTGCATTGATTTGCATTTTAACCTCCGTCGGTTTTGGATTTTAATGTAAGTTAGACCTTCTTTTTTTGTGAAAGGTTCCGTCATTAATTTTTTTTAAAAAATTAAAGATTTCGATCAGCTCGCTTTTATTTTATTTCATTTCATTATGTGCTGTTGAAGTTTACACATGCCACCATGTCACCGCTCAATGCAGTAAATACTGGTTACATCATTCTTTAAGGATCTTTACGGTCTTAACCAGTCTTTATCTTGATCAGTAATACGTTAACGTGAAAGATTAATAGAAGTCGACATGATTCTACTAACGGTTATAACAATAGTCGATTCGTTGTACAAATACAGGGTGACACAAAAAGAACGGGAACTTTTGAAAAACCCAACAAAAATTGAAGAAATCCAAGAAAAAAAATTATTGACAGAAATTGAACCATTACAACTTGCCTTTTAAGAGACAGTA
>Ga0082212_10003301_pt1 | contig 22989 bp, 17 predicted proteins | sample TergutNt197P3_FD_71548 | JGI IMG/M metagenome (GOLD analysis project Ga0082212, IMG submission 71548) | Neocapritermes taracua P3 segment gut microbial communities from Petit-Saut dam, French Guiana - Nt197 P3 | ecosystem: Host-associated > Arthropoda: Insects > Digestive system > Gut ...
ACACGAGGCAGTCACGCTGACTTTTCCTGCATTTTGTCCTTTCAAATCGCTGTTTATTTGGTTGCTTACGTCACGTTCATTATGACGTTTCGCGTTTAATCCCGATTAAACGCAACCTAGTATTACTTGCAGAGGAAAGGTGAAATGGTATAAGCTACATCAATATTTTTTTTGAAAATGATAACTGAAAACTGTGAACTGGTATCATATGTCTGGACATACTAACCATTTTATTGCTACAATGATTCTGGTTTGGTGATGGGGAGCTACCTATGACGGATGCCTGTATTGTTTTTACTACCTGTGGCAGTGAGGAAACAGCCCTCACTATTTCTGCCGCCCTGGTTGACCAGGGGCTGGCGGCCTGTGTAAGCCTTATCCCCCGCATCAAGAGCTACTACTACTTCGATGGTGCTACCCACATGGATGAAGAGGTAAAACTCTTAATCAAAACTCGGTCTTCATTGTTTGACAAGGTTGCCAAACTGGTGACTGAACTACATACTTACCAAGTTCCAGAAATAATGATGGTCAAGGTAGACGCTGGCTCCGAGCCGTTTCTGCAATGGCTTGCCCAAACAACTGAGAGGCCAATCCCCTAACCCCTATTCGCTGTTCCATAATCCCTAGCTAGCCGGAGACGCAAATGCAGATCCAATCAAATCTTGTAGGTGGCTTTTTATATGTGGCTGAGATGGCCGCTATTGCCTGTGCCAGAAGCATTGGTCACGGCAAGCGCAAACACAGCGACCACCTTGCGGTAGAAGCGATGCGTAAGGCTATGGATCGACTGCCGATGGATGGAACCATAGTTATCGGCGAGGGAGAGCGCGATGAAGCCCCGATGCTTTTCATTGGCGAAAAGGTAGGGCTTGGCCCTGCTTATGAGGCGATAGACATTGCTGTTGACCCTCTGGAGGGCACTAATTTGTGCGCTACAGGAGCACCAAATGCGATAGCGGTCATGGCCGCCGCAGAAAAGGGAGGATTGCTACACGCCCCCGACCTCTACATGGAAAAGCTGGTTGTTGCGGCCTCGGCAAAGGGAAAGGTCAGCCTGGACTACCCTGTAGAAAAAAATCTGTCAATAATCGCAGAAACCGCTGGGCGCAAGGTTGAAGACCTCACCGTGGTGGTTCTGGACAGACCCAGGCACGAAAAATTGATCGGCGAAATCCGAGCCGCCGGTGCAAGGATTCAGCTAATTGGCGATGGTGACTTGAGTGCGGCTATATCTGTAGCTGTAAGCGGAACCGGCATTCATGCAGTTATGGGCATTGGTGGTGCTCCTGAGGGCGTGCTTTCTGCGGCGGCTCTTAAATGCCTAAACGGGGAAATCCAGGGTCGACTCCACACTGCCGAAAACACAGCCACTAAGGAAAAAGCAGAAGCAATGGGAGTGGACTTCAATCGTATTTATTTCACAGATGATTTGGCTCCGGGAGAAAAAATTATTTTTTCTGCCTGCGGTGTCACAGATGGAAGCCTCCTAAAAGGCGTAAGATTTTTTGGCGATGGCATTAGGGCAACCAGCTTGATAATGACATATAGCCCAAGGGTAATTAGGTTTATCGACTCCGTTCATGTTGAAGAAGGCGAAAACGTTTTGGTAAGATTTTAACGAAATCAGTATCTATATCCGTGACCAACTCTTGTTTTCGACCACTGTAATTGTGTATTGTTGCCAACAAAAATATTGCAATTGTCTATCATTTTTTGTTAAATTTGTACGCAGTTCCACTATAGCGGTTCAACTTTTGTAGTTGAACTGCTATATGTCAGGATTTGCTTGCAAATCATGGCCGTTTGTTGTTCATAGGCGGGCTTGGCTCGCCGTTAAGTGAACAACAAAGACGTAAATAGCTATTGGGGTATATGGAACAGCCACATTTAATCTTCCGCGTCCATGCCGACACACGCTTGGGCTTTGGCCATGTCTCAAGGGCAGTGGCTCTGGCACCTCTGTGGACTGCCTTGGGCGGAAATGCAACCATCGCAATCAGTGGCGATGATCGCGCTGAAGGTATTGTGTTCGGCAGTAGCCCTTTTTCGGGCGACCCCCTACCCTGTCCGGCAATCTATATCGGGAACTCCATCGACTCACCTCTACCAGAAGATATTAAGTCTGGAGGAACTATCGCCCTGCTAGACCTATGGTCTGCCACCCAGAGCCAGGTAGAGGCACTGCGTCCGCTAAAGGTCGCCCTAATGGAAGATGACGGCGATGCGCAGGAGTGTGCAGATTTATTGTTCCAACCTTACCTGGACGGCCTTAAATGGGGAAAAAGCCCTATCAGAACCGAAAATGGCATTAAGCTACGACCTTTTGAAGAGCAACGCGGCAAATGTCGTGTTCTCAAAGGTTCAGAATATATTGTGCTATCTGCCAAGGCAACTCATCTGCGCCCAAGGCGTGACAGTACCCAGCCTTTGAATATAAAAAAACTTTTAGTCACCTTTGGTGGCACGGACGGGCCTGGCCTTGCGAGCCTTGCCTTTAAGGTTCTTAATAATGCTCTAAACAATGATGACTGGGGCGGTAATTGCACTCTGTTGTCTCCCAGGGACATGAGTGACATTGACATCAATGGCAATCCAAGAATCAGTGTGCTAGCTGGTATTAACAACCTGACAGCCCATCTACAAGAATATGATGCCATTTGGTGTGCGGGCGGCATCACGCTGGCAGAATGTCTATACTTTGGTATTCCTGTAGCCGCTTGGGCGCAAAATGACCGACAACAGGGCATGATTTCTGATATTGCGATGGAGGGGGCTTGCATTAACTTAGGCATTGGGGTTGAAGCAGACCTATCTGTTGTACAATCTGCCCTTTCTGACTGGCTTGGTCCGCTGGGGCAAGAAACAAGGCAGGAACAATCTGCCAATGGAATGACTCTAATCGACGGCTCCGGTGCAAACAGGGTTATTCAGGAATTGTGGACGTTGGCGCATCGAGACCACTAGTAACAGTTTTCAGTTATCAGATGGAAAGCCTGACCCGGCGCAGGTTTGCAGAAGGTGTTACTTGCAGAGGAAAGATGAAATGGTATTATAATCCCTAACTCCCCCACACAGACTTTTCGAGTACTGCCTTTAATCTATCAAAAACTTCCTCAAAGGTTCCAAAGCCGTCAACCTTTGTAACGCCATGTTGTTGGGCATATTTTTCAACTACTGGAACTGTCTTTAATTCGTGCTCCTGTAGTCGCTGGACAATCTTGGCGGTGGTAGAGTCGTAGGGCATTTTACCCTTTGTCTTGCTTCTGGCATCTAGTCGCTTGATTAGCTCCAGGGTAGACAACTCAATTTCAACAATCTGGGTGATGCTCATCCCCCTCTTTCTAAGTAGCCCATCAAGAATGTAGGACTGTACAAGCGTCCTTGGGATTCCCTTGAAAATATATCCCCTCACGTCTTTGGACTCTTCCAGTTTTTTTTCGATTAGTGGCACCACTATTTCATCAGAAATTAGCACTCCATTTTCGTATCGTTCTTTTATAAGTGTTCCAAGTGGAGTTTGGTGTTCAATTTCTTCGTCCAACATAGAGCCTGTTGCCACATATTCGAGATCAAAGTGCTTTGCCAAAGCCCTGCCCTGGGAACCGCGCCCAGAACCTGGATAGCCAAATAGAACTATGCTAACCGGTTGTTTGCGAAGTTCTTCTATTACCAATGCCCTAATTTCTTCTCGCACATTTTCTATAGAGTTATCGCCCTTGATGGGATGATACACACCTTTTTCCTGGTAAAACTTCAGCACGGGCAACGTTTTTTCGTAGTACTCCCGCATTCGGTTGCGGATCACCGTCTCGTTGTCATCAAGTCGCCCCGATGTTTGCCCCCTCTTTAGCAAGCGAGCCACAGATTCTTCTTCATCAACTTCCAGGCTCAACAAGCAATGGAGGGATGTATTCATCTTGCTCAGCAGACCTTCAAGGATATAGCACTGCACATAAGTCCTTGGAAATCCATCAAATAGAAAGCCGTTTGCCTCTGGATGCTCGGTAATCGTCTTTTCGATTATCTGAACTATTATTTCGTCCGGAACCAGGCCACCACTTGAAATAATGAGCTTGGCTTCCATGCCCAACTTACCTCCTGACGCAAGCTCCTTGCGTAAGAGATCGCCTGTGGAAATGTAGTGTAGGTTAAATTCCTTAATGAGGGCATCGGACTGAGTACCTTTCCCCGCTCCCGGTGGCCCAAATAGTGCGACGTTTATCATGTTACCTCTGGTCTTGCATTCGGTTTACAAACAGGTGTAGTTTCCCACAATCCCACCTTTTTGTATTCATTTTTTTTGTTTTTTTTATGCCAAGATGGGATCGAAAGATCACGCCTTGTTTGAAATTTGCTCATTTTTTTGTTGCTACTACCTTACTACCGTTTTCGTGCTATATTTAGAATTGCAAAATGATTTTTCTTTCAGAGCGTTGGTGGAAGGATATATGAAAACTATAGGCAACACAATCCTCATCACCGGTGGTGGCAGTGGCATTGGGCTTGGCCTTGCAAAGGCTTTTCACGCCCTTGGAAACCAAGTCATCATCGCCAGTAGAAGGAAAGATTTGCTGACAGACATAGTAAGCAAGCACAAGGGCATGGCTTCCTATGAGCTGGATGTAAAAAACACAGATCAAATAAAGTCTGTCACTGAAGAGATTTTGAGGGACTTCCCCAATGTAAACATGCTGATTAACAATTCCGGCATTATGAGAACCGAAGACATTAAAACTCAAAATGACATGAAAGACGTTGAGGATATTACTGCCACAAACTTACTTGGCCCTATACGCTTAACTGCGGCCATGCTCCCATCTCTACTTAAGCAACCTTACGCGACTATCATCAATGTATCTTCAGGTCTGGGATTTGTACCGATGGCCACCACGCCTACCTATTGTGCTACAAAGGCGGCTCTCCACTCTTACTCCCAGAGCCTGCGCTATCAGCTAAAGGACACCAAAATTTCGGTTATCGAACTTATCCCCCCCTATGTTGCAACCGACCTTCTAAATGGTGCTAATGATCCAATGGCCATGCCACTGGACGAGTTTATCCAGGAAGTGATGGAAATACTTACAACTGAGCCACACCCCTATGAAATTTGTGTCAAAAAAGTCATGAACTTCAGATTGGCCGCCGAATCAATCAATTTCGATAGTATTTTCCGTAGATTTAATGACGGCGTTGCCCAGGCGACTGCAAAATAGTAAACATGCAGGCATTTATGGCCGTTCTGCCGGCTCGTCATACCACCTATCTGGCGGAAGTGTGTTTGGTATTTCCATATCTACATAAGTGGGGGTCATAATCTTTACGCCATATTGATTGAAAACGTCCTGAATGTGTTGATGTAGGTCACTCTTAACAAACTGACGTAACTTTGGCTCTTCAACCATGTGAACTACCAAGGTATACTCCACGCAAACACCTCCGAGGGCTACCTGGATTATGTATGGCGCGGGATCTTTTGCCAGACCCTTGGTTTTTTCCGCGGCCATTTTTAGAAGTGCGTGTACTTTGCGCCAAGGGGTGTCATAGCTGATATTCACTGTGGTTGAAATGCCTACGCCATGCTCATCAAGGATTCTAGTGTAGTTATATGTTGTCTGGGCGATGACCACCGAGTTGGGGATAATTATTTCCTCCTGTCTGATAGTATGCAGTTTTGTGGATAGGAGGGATAATTCTGAAACGGTGCCTTCCACCTCGCCAATCTTTACGTAGTCTCCATTCCTGAATGATCGAGCATACATTATGGCAAGGCCATTCATGGCTTGGTTTACAACACCTGCGGAACCAAACGAGACCAGTAGGCCGATAAATACGCTAATGCTCTTAAAGGCGATGCTCTGGTTTCCTGGGATGTGTGGATATGCAAGGACTATAGCAAAAACCCACAAAAGAGCAACTGCAATACGTCGCGTAGGAGCCGCCGTGTCTTGGTGAATCCATGGGATTATCGTTTCGCCTCTCTCGACAGACTTGAAAAAGCTATTGATTAATTGGGTCAGGGCGCGGGCGATAAATGCTATAACTGCCACCGCAAATAGACCAGGGATTCCATGAAGTAGACTCTGCCCAATACTAAGCAATAACCGCAACATTCCGGCACCGAGCGTATCACCCCATGGCTGGGTATAGGGAAAGCATTCCAACACATAGGTGACACAAAGGTAGGTAGATATGAGCAGGAACATATAGTGGGCTAACCTAACCAAAATGGCCAACCATACAGAAATGCGACGAGGATCAAATGGAGAAACTGCCTTCGCCGAACTGCCCGGTAGTTTAGGCATAGATACAGCAAGCCTTATAATTTTGCGCCTGGCTCGCCTTGCCCCCCTCCCAAACAAGCCGGCGATAAATACAAATATAGAAATGGCTACCAAGGACTTTAGGGAAGAGTGAACAATATTCCTGACATTGCGCTGGGCGACCTCGGCCTTTAGTGCCTCTGTCAAACTATCCTGCACCCTTATAGCGGCATCCTCAAGTGTCTGGCCAATGTCTGAATCTAAGTCGCCAGGCGCGATACTAAACAGAGGACTTTCGCCCACCTTCACAACTACTGCCTCTGGAGCAAGTGTATAATTTACTGGTTGCAACATTTCGACGGGAGGCATTTGGGCAAGCCTATTCATTGCCAGATTTAGCCTTTCTTTGGGAGTCATCGAGCCTAACCCAGACCGAAAGCTAAACACCTTGCGGTTTTGTATCACTAAGTCCCATGACGCACCCTGCCCATCAACAGTATTCCCAGCGGTAGCCTGAGAAAATAGAGGGAACGCCAGCCCGCAGACTATCAGTGCGATACGTAGGAATTTGGTCATCCAAGTCCTCCCAGCAATCATATAAAATAGCCTATCACCTAGCAGGCAATTTATTCGACAATAACCAGCCAAACCAAGTTATACTATTATTAGTATCGCAGTTCAACTTTTTTGGTTGAGCTACTATATCTTGATTTGCTTGCAAATCATGGCCGTTTATTGCACGCCGAGGCAAGCAATAGAGTCGAAAATTGTTTTAACATGCTCCCAGGCGAGTGACCTCTGCAGGAAGCCCACCCCCTTTTATTAGGCAGAGGGTTTCATGGAGGGATCACGGTGGGAGCCACTATTGAGCCGTAGGCTCAGGAAGATGACATGAATCTACTAGAACTAAACCCCACCACAATCACCATCGACATTGGTGGTCAACCGATCTCTATTGAAACTGGTCGCATAGCAAAACAGGCCGCTGGCTCTGTAATTGTCCGCCAAGGCAACACGATGGTTATGGTTGCAGTCTGCTATTCCGATCCACGAGAAGGCATCGACTTCTTCCCCCTCTCCGTGGATTATCGCGAACCTGTATATGCCGCAGGCAAGATACCAGGAGGATGGTTCAAACGAGAAGGCAAAGCCACCACCAAAGAGACGCTGGTGAGTCGCCTCATTGATCGCCCTTTGCGCCCACTTTTTGAGGAAGGCTACAATGGCGATACAGCTATAACTGCACAGGTAATAGCCTTTGATGGCCATCACCAGCCTGATACCTTGGCAATCGTTGGTGCATCCGCCGCCTTGCTCATCAGCGAGATACCCTTTAATAATCCAGTCGCAGGGGTGCGAGTGGGCAGGCTCAATGGTGAATTTGTTATTAATCCTACAGTTTCCCAACGCTTTGCAAGCGACCTAGACCTAGTTGTTGCCGGCACCGAAGGTGCTATCGTCATGGTAGAAGCGGGGGCGCAGGAAGTTCAGGAAGAAGACATTGTAAAGGCACTGCTATTTGGCCATAGCAAGATCAAGGAATTAGTGCAATTCCAGAAAGACCTCCAAGCCAAAGTTGGCAAGGCCAAAATTTCAGTCACACCTCCCCAAAGGGATGAAGACATATACAAAAAAGTTGCCGACAAATATGCCGCCCTCTTGATGGATGCCCTCACTAAAAAGGTGAAAATCGAATCCTATAAAGCCATTGATGCTCTCAAAAAAGAAGCCGCAAAAGAGCTGGGGGGCGAGGAAGGTTCCCATGCCGAGGAAGTCAAGGCGTGTTACGACCTCTTAAAAGAGACGTTGTTCCGCAATGCAATCATCAAACAGGGCATGAGGCTGGATGGCAGAGCCTTCGACCAGATTCGCCCCTTAAACATCCAGGTAGGCGTTTTGCCAACGGCTCACGGTAGCGCGCTTTTTACACGCGGCGAAACCCAAGCTCTGGCAGTTGCCACCCTTGGCACGTTGGACGACATTCAGATCGTCGATGGGCTTGAAGAAGAATTACAAAGAAAGTTTTACCTCCACTACAACTTCCCCGGATACTCCGTAGGCGAATGTAAACCAAACCGCGGCCCAGGGCGCAGAGAAATTGGACATGGTGCCCTTGCTGAAAGAGCTATCGCCACGATGATGCCTGATGCAAGTAAAAACCCATATACGGTAAGGGTAGTATCTGAAATCACAGAATCTAATGGCTCTTCTAGCATGGCCACAATTTGTGGCGGAACACTGGCTCTGATGGATGCAGGTATTCAGCTAAAGGCCCCCGTAGCTGGCGTTGCGATGGGACTGGTCTCAGAGGGCGACAAGTATGTAATCCTCACCGACATAGCGGGTCAGGAAGATCATTACGGCGACATGGACTTCAAAGTAGCAGGTACAAAAAAAGGTATTACAGCACTCCAAATGGACATCAAAATTGCCGGAGTAGACGCCGACCTGCTCACAAAGGCTCTCGACCAGGCCAAAAAAGGCCGTATAGAGCTACTTGATTCTATGGCAGAAGTGCTCGCCGCACCCCGACCTGATGTAAACGAAAATGCCCCAAAGGTAGTTACTATCCAACTTCCCAAGGAAAAAATAAGAGATGTCATCGGTAAGGGCGGCGCAACAATACGTGCCATCTGCGAATCGTCTGGTTGCCAATTGAATATTGACGATGATGGAGCTTGTCAGGTTGCTGGCCCCAACAAAGATAAATTGGAAATCGCCCTTAAAATGATTAGCGACCTAATACAGACAGCCGAAATTGGTAAAGACTACTTGGGCAAGGTGGCAAAGGTGACAGATTTTGGTGCTTTTGTTACCATCCTGCCGGGTCTGGATGGCCTACTACATGTATCTGAAATGGCACCATACCGGGTAAAAAGCCCTTCTGATGAAGTAAGCGAAGGCCAGGAAATCCTAGTCAGGTGTATCGCAATTGAGGCCAACGGCAAGATTAGGCTAAGCAGAAAAATCCTAATGCCCAAGCCCGAAGGCGATGAGGGAGAAGTCACAAATAGTGACACTCCTGCCCCACCCCCCAGACCCCGAAGACCAAGAAGACCATTGAGCTGATTCTGTATCAAAGAGAGCCATTTTCAGTGCCAATCACGGTTTTGTAAATGGCTCAGTTATGGTATAGTCCAATAATTAATGACTTCCAATAGGACTCAGTAGGTAGCAAATGGGTTTGCGCACACTTTACTATGGGGACAACATAGACATACTTCGCCGAAAGGTGAAGGATGAATCAGTCGACCTCTGCTACATCGACCCACCATTCAACTCCAAGCGCAATTACAACCAAATCTACAACAACATTGGTTCAGAAGATCGAGCGCAGGCACGGGCCTTTACAGATACTTGGATGTGGGACAGCCTTGCAATTTCGGGCTTCGAAGAGATATTAGCAAACGAAAGAGGTGGCTTCCCCCCCAAAGTAGTAGCATTAATCAAGGGTTTGCAAACTGTCCTGGGTAAAGGCTCATTACTAGCTTACCTTGTCAGTATGACGCTCCGAATAGTTGAAATTCACCGAGTACTAAAACCTACTGGGAGCTTTTATCTACACTGCGACTCTACAGCTTCTCATTACCTTAAAATCATTCTCGATAGTATTTTTCAAGGCCATTTTGCCAATGAACTAATATGGAAAAGATCTGAAACTGTCAAAGGCAATACAGGGCAAGGGATTAGATTTTTTGATCGCAACACTGACACGATATTTTTCTACACAAAATCCGACAAACAATTTTTTGAATCTCAATTTAAGCCCTATAGACAACAATACATTGATGACTTCTTCAAATACACAGAACATGGTACAGGACGGCGTTATAGGCTAATCAGCATGACTGGCCCCGGAGGAGAGGCTAAGGGCAATCCCCAATATGAGGTTATGGGCGTAACCCGGCATTGGCGATACTCTAAGGAAAAAATGGATGCGCTCATTTCTGCTGGTATGGTAGTGCAGACAAAAAAGGGGAATGTACCACAGAGAAAACAATATCTGGATGAGGGTAAGGGTGTACCTGTTCAATCCCTTTGGGATGATTTGCCTGCATTACATTCTCAAGATGCCGAAAGGCTTGGCTATCCCACACAAAAGCCCGAAGCTCTGCTGGAGCGCATCATTAAAGCGTCAAGCAATGAAGGTGATGTTGTCCTAGACGCATACTGTGGGTGCGGAACAACAGTAGCAGTAGCCGAGCGTCTGAAGAGGCAATGGATAGGTATAGATATTACCTATCACTCCGTTTCTCTGATATTGAAAAGACTGGAAGAAACTTTTAAGGGCATTGGAAAAAAAATCATTCTGGATGGAGTCCCCAGGGACTTGGAATCTGCTACAGCCCTTGCAGAAAAGAAAGATGACCGCCTGCGCAAAGAGTTTGAAAAGTGGGCTGTGCTTACCTATACAAACAACAGGGGGATAATTAACGAAAAGAAGGGCGCAGACGCTGGCATTGATGGTGAAGTAGGCTTTATGACTGGGCGAGATGAAAATGCAAAAATGGTTTTGCAAGTCAAGTCCGGCAATGTTGGGCGCGGGGACATTGCAAAACTAAATAGTGATATGCAACGAGAGGGGGCTGTATTGGCCACCTTGATCACCCTCCAGAAACCAACTGCCCCAATGCTTAAAGAAGCTAAGCAAATTGGGACATATCACCACACTGTAATGGGTAAGGACTACGACAAAATTCAAATTGTTACGATTGAGGAAATGCTAAGTGGGAAACGCATGGAATTGCCACTTGCTATGGAAGTTGTCAAAGCCGCTAAGTCCAAAAAATCTACAGATGGCAGACAAGATGAATTAATAGAAGTTGAGGAATGAATACCATTCGACAAATTATCTTTCACATCAGCCCCCACATCACCCTTGGAGGGCTTTATGAAAATACAGACAGTATAGCGGTTCCACTTAACATTGTCCTCATACCAAGTTGCACCCATGCGAGAGCAACTTGGTAAAAGACAACTGCCTAGCACACCCGTGCTTCTGGGAATTGCTATAAACGACTAATACTAGGTTGCGTTTAATCGGGATTAAACGCGAAGCGCAAAAGTTTTTGCAAACACGAGCAAAGCCCGTATTTTCAAAAACTTGCGGGCACTGCTTTCGCATTGCCGTTATACCAAGTTGCTCCCGTATGGGTGCAACTTGGTATAAATTAAAACCGCCAGATTATTGAGCCTTGCGCCGTTTGGTAATTGTTTAAGCCATATCTAGCCTCAACACTCAGGTGTCTAAAAATCCTAAACCCCACCCCGGCACTGACTACAAAATCCGAAGCAACCTCATCATTTGAGTCGATAGTATGACCATCAACTTTTGCCGAAAGGCTTGTGAAGTAGCGACCAGCACCAACAAAACCGTACAAACCAAAGGGTAGTTCATACTTTCCATCAAAGTTTACAGCAAAATGGCTAACGCTCATTTTAACTTTAGAACCAACGTATTTGCCAATTTCAGCATCTCCCGGCTGGCCATATTCCAAGATTCCTCGTACAGACAACCCAGCAACTAAGGGCATTTCCGCTACAGTACCGATGGCAAACCCGGTTCCAAAGCCGATGGTTTTTAAGTCTTCTTGTGGCGATAGAACGCTTACCTGTAGCCCCCACCTGAAACTTGTGTCATTAACCTTTTCCCTTCTCGCCCTGGTGGAAGGGGAAGGTGCTGAATGACGTGACACCTTGGAGCCACCGGGATTGGCTCTGTAAACAAAGGAAAGACCTACGATACCATTTTCATCTGTTTCGTCTGGATTCCATGTATAGCTTGTCAAAATACCCATATTTCTAGTAAAACGCCAACCAAGCCCAACTGATGCTATCTGGAGTTCATAATAAGTCTTGTAGGTAGACCATGGGGAAGAATATTCATAATAAGGCACCCACATAACCCCGTAGGAGGCATAGCCATAAGGCCCAGTTTTGCCAAATCTTTCAAAAGGTGCATTCCTGAAGGTCACGGTGGCATCAACCCTATCAAGTTCATCCAAGTCACCGAAGTGTCTGGTATATCTTGATGAAACTCCCCAATCTTCAGAAAAACGCCACCCAAAACCACCAGTGGCAAAAGTGGCATTTTGCTTTTCTGTATCGCTGAGCGAGTAAGAAGAGTATTTCCACTCTTCTTTTGTTGTTTCAAAAACAGCTCCACCACCCACAAATCCATACGGGCCTGGCCTCCCCACTGCGCCCAGCACAGCCTCAGCTCCAAGTTCTACCGTACTTAATTTGCGACTAATATCACCGAATGGGTATGATTGTGTTTTTGTGGGCAGGTATCCATAAAACATACCCTCGGCATATGCCCTCATGCCGATGAATCTGTTGAACCCTATTTCGCCACCTATAGACGCACCCAATCCAAGTGGGTAATACTCTTTCATATACTTACCAGTAGGCAAACCCGCCAAAAACTCGGCCTCTATTACCGCTCCTTCTTTTTCGTGGCCATGCCTTTCAACTCTTTCAACTTCACGATCTTCTGCCACCCTGGCCTGTCTTTCATCTGCCGATCTGGTAGCTTGGGCAGAAAATGCTTGGGAAATGAGTTCTTCGATCCTGCTATTAATTCCTAACTGATTATCTCTCGGCGTGGGGCGTGATGCAAAATTTGAGGCAGTGTCAGAGCCAATGTTCACCACAGAGAGAGTAACTGAAATCCAGCCCTTTTCGTCCATCTGAATTTGAGACGAACATACAATATCAGCGACCAACTGGGAACCTAGTTCCAAAACACTATCTCTATTTCTTGGATAGCCAACTTCGGATACCGCCTGGTCAGTTTTTGCTCTGTCGACGACTCGAAAACCCCTGGTTTTGGCAATATTTTCCTCCAAGAGAATTCTGGTGGATTGAATATAAAATTTTGGCACATTTGCCTGAGCAGATGGCTCCAGCACAGCAACCACTTGCTGTGCCACTGCCTGACTGCACATGGCACATGCACCTGCCAAAATAATGGCCTTTGTAAAAACATTTAGATTTATCACGATTTTCTCCTATTTATCCCAATTGGGACATTTACTATAAGTTTATATCAATATACGTGCCAATAGCCAAATATTCTTTAGGCCAATAAAGTAATGTCAGGGATTAAGTGATCTGCGATGAAGGCTACTGTCTAGACTCTAAATAGTAAACATCTTGACCTGTGATTGCAGACTGGTGGCAAGCTGGGCAAGTTCCGTTGCTGTGCGCGCAACTTCAGATGTTGTTGCTGACATTTCGGAAGTCGCAGATGCCACAGATGTAGATTCATGCACGCTATTTTCTACCTGCTTGGCTACTTCGGTACCGGCGCGTGACTGTTCGGATGTAGCTGATACAGATTCTCTAGTCTGAATAGCAAACCGGTCGAGGCTTGTCTTTATCTTGTGCAATAATTCGACGGTGGTGGCCACCATTTCGCCACCTCGCTGTACTGAGTTGCGTGCCTCGATATTATGCTGGGCTATTTCTTTGGCCGAAGAAGCACTACGCTCTGCTAATTTTCTGACTTCTTCGGCTACGACTGCAAAACCTTTGCCCTGCTCACCGGCCTTGGCGGCTTCGATAGCCGCGTTGAGAGATAGAAGATTAGTCTGATTTGCTATTTCCTGTATTACCCCAATAGCCTGAGCGATACGGCCTGTGGTTTGTGTTATGTCGTCCATAGCCTCTTTGGTAGCCTCACCGGCGGCATTTCCTTCTTGTGTAGCAAGTATTGCAGAATCCAGTTGCGAAAGCGAATTTTGCGATCCCTGACTCACTTTATCTATGGATGCTGATAACTCTGCCATTGCCGCCGCCATTCTTTCGGCTCCGCTTCTTTGCATATCTGCACTTTTTGCTATTTGCTCGGTAGTTGCCGACATTTCTTCGGATGATGCTGAAAGTTGCGTAGATCCGCTGGCAACGCCATCAGTGCTATGGCTAACGCCACGTATCAAATCTCTTAGCGCATCGATCATCATATCAAGCGCAATTGCCATTTCGCCGATTTCATCATTTGATGCTATGTTGGATTTAATGGTTAAATTTCCTTTAGCTACACCTTTTATGAGGCCACTAATATCCTCAATAGGCTTTACAATTCCATGAACGATACGTGGCAAAAACAAACTAATCAAAACTACTATTATTGCGATTGTGACAATGGTGATAATTATTTGTTTTGAAATTGTTTGGTTGATACGTTTTGTGTTATTGCCTATAAATACCATGCCGCCTATATCGCCCGATGGGCTTCTGAGAGGTTGATAGGATACATCAAATTCGTTTCCAAGCACTTTGGCCCTACCCGTAAAAGTTTTCCCTTCCTTTAATACAGTCTGAATTATTTTTTGATCATCTAGGGTTGTGCCAATGGCTCTCTCCCCATTGGCATTAAGTAGGGTAGTTGAAATCCTGGTGTTGTCCTGAAATATGGTACATTCTGCACCCGAAATTTCTTTCATCTTTTCTACCAAAGAATGATCCCAGACCTTATTATTTCCAGTATTTACGCAACCAACAATTCTGCCATTTAGCATTATCGGAGCCCCAGCACGCAATGAATATGCTAGGATACCGCTTTGCTCGATTCCTCTGGATTTTTTGCCTACAAGTGCATTTATACTGCTTTCAGTGGTATGGATGTCGCCAAATCTGTCAGAATGTCCGCGCCCTATAACCTTTCCGTCGGCGTTAACAAGTGTTACCACGTCTATTTTGTATACATCCAAAGCATGTTTAGCTAAGCGTTGTACATCTGGAGTATTGCCGTTTACAACTGCCTGCGCCAATGCCAGATTTTCGGCGATGCCTGCCGCCGCTATTTCCAAGGAAAGCAAGTCGATTTCAAATATTTCGGATGCTAATTGTATTTGTCTGGAAACGGTTTGATGGTTCTCTTTTCTGAGGGTTGAAGTAAACTCCTTAATACATACAATTGCGACAGCAACTCCCATGATAAGCAAAGAGCCAATCGTAATTACCTCAATTTTTCGTTGAAATTTCATAATTTCTGCCCATCCAGTTCAATACTACACCATTATTGCAAATTCTATGAAAAATCATTTGGGTTGTCAAGTTTGTAATAGTAACATTTTAGATACTTGCTTAACGGCGAAACAAGTCTGCCTTGCAAGCAGTTAGCGGTCGTGATTTGCAAGCAAATCCCAATGGCTCGGCATTTTGTAAGTTCGATAATTGTTAATGACTAGAATGGGTGGCCGCTTGCAATTAGAATTAACCTTTGTAGTGGACTCATAGCATACAATCTGCTAAAACTTTCTATCCCATACCCCCCTTTCCCCCTGCATAGGAGACATGATGAACCTAGCCAGATTTGCAGTTTTATTTTCTCTCTCTGTCCTAGTCGCTTCTGGTGCACCCATTAGCCTTTTGGCGCAAAACGCTAGTAATTTACATATTCAAGAGCGTGTAGCCCAAGTAGAGCCGGCGCGTATCAAGGCCATTGTTCAGTCCCTGGTTGACTTTGGCACTCGCCACACCCTCTCCGACCCTACCAATCCCACTAGGGGCAACAGGGCGGCGCAGAATTGGATCATCAACCATGTCAAGTCGTTGCAGGCACTCCCCGGCAGTCGCCTGGAGTTATATGAAGAGAGATTCACGGCTGGGGGCAGTGGACGGCTCCCCAACCCCGTGGAACTTGCAAACCTTGGAGCAATCCTGCCTGGCACTGACCCGGCCAGGGCAAAGGAAGTAATAGTGATTGCTGGCCACTACGACAGTTTGCCCTCCGGCAGGGATGTCAACGCCGACGGCCCCGGAGCTGTTGACGATGCCAGTGGGGTAGCTATCAGCCTTGAATTGGCTAGGATCATGGCCGCAGAAAAGCCAGCTATAACCTTATATTTTGTAGCGTCAGCGGCTGAAGAACAGGGGCTAGTTGGGGCAACCCATTTAGCAAAGCGACTAAAAAATGAAGGCTATATTGTCAGGGGCATGGTAGCAGTTGACATTCTTGGCAACGTATCCGGGGTGAATAATGATTCAGACAACACTACTATCAGGTGCTTTTCTGAAGGTGTGCCAACCACCGAGACAGATGCCCAAAAGCGCATACGGGAGGCACTCGGTGGCGAAAATGATGGCTTAAGCCGCGAGTGGGCAAGATATATAAAACGTTTTGGTGAACCATATTCTGACAATCTGGACATCTGGCTAATGCTAAGGCGGGATAGGGTCGGACGAGGTGGAGATCATACGCCCTTTGCCAACGAAGGCTTTCCCGGCATCAGATTTACAGACACCCTCGAGCACTACGACCGTCAGCACCAAATACCCCGCACAGAAAATGGTCGCAAATATGGCGATACGATGGAGTTTTTTGATGAAAACTACGTCGCCAAAATTACCCGCGCTCTGCTAGCTGGCTTTATGCACCTAAGTCACGCCCCCGCACCACCTTTTGGCGTAGGAATTGGCGGAAACGGAACTGCCAACACCATTCTTAGGTGGCAACTACCAGAGGACAGCAGGATTGTCGGCTTGGTATTATATCGCCGAAGGTCAGACTCTATCCACTGGCAAAGAACCAGGGCAATACCAGTCTCCAGGGAATTAGTACTTCAAAATGTCATGTTGGACAATTATGTATTCGCCCTAGCCACCGTTGATGCAAATGGCAATGAAAGTGTACCTGTTTACCCAGGCGCACTTCTACCTCGATAGCAACCTTACTCTCAAATCGGTGTTATAATACATGGCCACTGATTTAGGCCATGGCTCCAAAGGAAAAATTTAAGGAGAAATTTAATGACCAACTGGACAAAAAATGCAACCTGTTTTTGCATAGTCGCGTTGTTGGTACTGAGCCAGGGTTGTAAACCTCCACCCGAACCTATTCCGCCTACTCCTGCGCAAGGCCAACGCAGACCTCAGCCAGTCCAGACTACCCCTGCCCAACCACCTGCAAGAGTGCAGATTCCCACCAGTCAATGGATCGGCCAGTGGGAAGGCAAGGACAGCAAGGGCGATACTTACATTATTAAATTTTCTAACACTTCATGGGAGTCCTACATCGAAAAAAACGGTATCACGATACCATACTTCAAAGGAACTTATACTCACTCAACAGACAGAGTAGACTTAAAAATCATGGAAGAATTGGATGCCACGTCTATGAAGTGGAAAACAGCAACGACTATTTTCCCTTCCATCGTTGGAAGGCTTTATGGCTCTGTATTAAATGTCGCTGTTTTTACTGAAGCAGATTTGAGAAAGAAATAGCAATAATGGCCTTCTATGAATAATTTCTCAATTCTGAGTACCCAGCTCTAACAATGCACATTGCCCAGGACATAATTTCTATATTACCCAACCGAGGGGCGCGTCTACGTTTGTTAGCACATGCTCGCAGGGCCGTGCTGGTAATTTTACCATTGGGTGCCGGTATTGGATTTTGCGTAGCTTTTGTATGGAAGGCACTTGGTTCCTTTGAACCTTGGGTAGGTAGCATGGGGGGAAAGCTAAACCTAACAGTCCTGCTACCAGCCATAGGCATGTTTCTTACAACTGTGCTTTTATATTGGTCGCGGATAGGCCAGGTATCTCTGGCCAGGGACTTGAGCCTTGCTAAGACCGATCCATACAGAGCCTTTCCCTTCCTTAAATCCATCGTAAAAGTAGCGGCCTGTGGGCTAACCATCGGATTTGGCGGAGCCGTGGGCGTGGAGGCACCAGGTAGGTGGCTAGGAGCCGCTGTGGGCGTGCAAACCCATCGCATGTTGACCTTTTTGTCCCATATTTGGAGGCCAGTGCGGCTTTTTAGGGTTCCTCCCACTGTTTTTGCAAGGGCAGGAGCAGGTGCCGCCCTGGCTTCTATTTTCTGCGCCCCACTCTCTGGGGCACTTATGGCCGTAGAAGACAATGGCCGTGTCGACCCTATATCCCTCATTCCGTGTCTCATTTCTGCCGCATCAGGCTACATGGTATTTGCTTCGGTCTATGGGCTACATCCATTGCTACCCATACCAACACTGCCACCCATTGGTCCCCAGGAAATCGGCTGGGCACTGCTACTGGGTTTACTCTGCGGACTTGGCTCAAAGGTCTACAGACTATTACAGCGATACCTGGATAAGACGCTTGGACGCATTCCGCTGATGTGGCGTGGTCTAGCCGCAGGTGTCGGTCTTGTTCTGCTCAGCCTACCCGCAAGCTATTTTTTCCCTGGCTTAGCCGTTACCCAAGGGGGGGGACTACCCCTCACCATTCATATTCTAAATACCCCTACTCTCACCGGCTGGGCGTTGATGTTTCTTTCCCTAAAGCTATTCGCCACTGCCCTCACCTTTGCTGGCGGAGGCGTTGGCGGGCTTTGGCTCCCTTGTCTGGCAATGGGGGCAAGCCTGGGGGCCGCAGTTGCAGGGCTCTTTGGAGTATCAAACCCCGCCTGTCTGATCCTAGTCGGAGCGGCATCCTTTGTAGGTTCAGTTCACCACACATTGCTCGTGCCGGTAGTATTCCTAGCGGAGACAACTGCCCAAGCGTCGCTCGTTGTGCCCGCCCTGGTAGGTACAGCCGTATCTTTTTTAGTATCTTCGGATTGAAGTCGATACCAATGTGCAATCCCCTGATTGCTTATTGTAGTTTAGTTTAATTTCAGCAAGTTTGCAACCAGCTTTTGGCCACAAAAGAAGGAGCGGCAGAGCCGCATCAACCATACTGGTCACTGGCCACTTGCCACTGACCACTGTACAAGGCCACTGGCCACATATATCCTGGGGCGTGTATGGCAAACACAAAAAGCCGTGGCAATTATGAACTACCCAAAGTAGTTCTGCTATATTGCGAAGTCATCTTTACTCACCAAACTCTATAATATGCCCGCTCTTATTGGCCTTGGTCTTTAGATATGAGAGATTTTGGGGAGTCTGACCAACTTGGTGAGATTCTCGTTTTACATTTAGTCCCCTTGCCTCCAATGCTTCTACCTTTTTTGGATTATTGGTCATCAGATTTACTTTTGTAATGCCAAAGAAGCGCAGAATCTCTATAGCCGCCTCGTATGTACGCAAGTCATCGTCAAACCCTAAGTGATGATTTGCCTCCACCGTATCAAGGCCGTCTTCCTGCAAACTATAGGCTTTAAGTTTGTTTAGGAGACCAATGCCCCTTCCCTCCTGTCTCAGATACAAAACCACCCCCCCATACTGGCTTATGTGGCGGAGTGCACCCTCCAATTGGGCGCGACAGTCGCATTTTTGGCTACCCAACACTTCTCCTGTCCAGCATTCACTGTGGATGCGGAGATCGATTCGCTTTCGGGCATCTATTTCACCCGACACTATGGCTAAGTGCTCTTTTCCAGTTTGCTTTTCCAAAAAGCCATACACCCTGAAATTGCCAAAAATTGTTGGGATATTGGCCTTGGCAATAAAAGGGACGCTTTCGGTTTCCAGCCTGGCAACTAAATCTAAATTACCGCTTTGCCTGTTCATAGCTACTTCTTGTAATTTTCAATAGCAGAAACCATGGCTGGGATCACCAAATCTAGCACTTCCTTCATTGGTTTATCAAATTTTGCACCAGAGGCAAGGCGATGCCCGCCTCCACCAAAAGAACGACAGATTGTATTTACATTTACTTCGAGCTTAGACCTCATACTCACCTTGATGGTGCCGTCAGGTTTTTCATACACAAGAGCCGAAACCTCCACTGTGCGCAACTCCAATGGTCTGGATACTAATCCCTCAAGATCATCCGGAGTTGCACCAACAGACTCTAGGTCATCCAGGGAAGCAGTCAACACAGCAAGCCGCTCGTCTGCATACATGGACATCCTCTCTATCACTCGCGCTGTAAGGCGCATCCTGGCAAGTGTCCCTTGGTTGTATAAGCAACGGTTGACAGTATCAGGTTCAACTCCGCTTTCAAGCAACCCAGCCACCATTCGGAAAACTTTAGATGTCGTATTGGAAAACCTGAAATTGCCGGTATCATCGACAATCCCTGCGTATAGGGCTTGAGCCATTGCCCCCGGCATATTGGGGTAATCTTCGAGTGCTTCTGTCACCAGCTCGCAGGTAGAGCTTGCTTCTGTGTTGAGGTAGGAAAAATGAAAGCAATCCTTGCCTCCATGCAAATGGTGGTCAATAAAGGCTCTGGTGGCCGCCGTAGCGATAAAGCTATCCTTGAGATGGCCAAGTCGATCTGGATCGCTTGCATCTGTCATCACCCAACATTCTGGCCAACTGGCTATGTCTTTGTGTGTGTCGGGATTGTAAATTTCAATCCAACCACGTGTATCCAAAAACTCCAAAAAACCAGGCATTATCGGTGAAATGATAATCCTAAACTCTTTGCCCAGGCTGTATAAGTGCCAAGCCAGACCAAGGGCAGACCCAATAGCATCCGCATCCGGATTTTCATGTGGAGTCAAAAGTATCTTGTCAAAAGTCTTAAGTTGTTCGATAAATTTTTCAGGCAAGGTAGCACTCCTTGATAAAGGATAAAACAAAACTAATTTCAAAACCAACAGGGTTATTGAGAATGGCTCAGCAAAGTACAGTTTATAGAGCCAGTTGCAAAACCCTTGGGTTTTGCAACTCACCGGAGGTGTAGGCTACGCCAAGCCAAAGCAAGACTCTGGTGTAATTCTATATTTATCAACAAGTTGCATCAATCCAGCCAGAGTCGGCGGAAACCTAGGAATTGCGTTTATCCCCATTAAACGCCACTTGGTATTTTAGCTACAGTGTCAATTTTCTTTGGATCAGAGACAACACTGCCTAGTGGGGGTGCAGTATGGTTTATCACTTCTTTCTTGGCTTCTCCGGCAGGATCACTTTTGTCTGATCTTTGAGATTCTAACAAACTGGAAGCAATTTCTCCTTCCAAATTTCCCAATTTCACAGACCCATCCAACATTGGCCACCAAAGGCCATTTTTCATCTCGCTCCTGTAGAATGTGCCACCTTCCGGCGGATCATATAATTTCTCCACCTTGCCATTTTCAGGATAAATTCTGTACCAAACAACAAAAGGACTATCCCTCTTACGTTGTTCGAGTGCATCATCCAGCAACCTTCGGTATACTTCCTGGGTCATTTGAGGGTTGTTCATTCTCATTTCTGCCATTTCCATATACGGATTGCCTGGTGGCAGATTCACGAAAAAATCCTCATCCTGACTTGCAATCAAAACTGTACCTTCTTTTTCAGGGTTCACTGCTAAAGTTGCCGTAGAAAAACCTCCTTTAGCAATCATCTCCGGCGTTACTCTCCTAAAAAGTTTGCCAGCCTTAACCAGGGATGCTTTTTCTAAAGAAAATACCCAGAATAAGCCCGTACTAGAATTTACAACCGTTGCAAATTTGTCGGTCAAAATAATGTCACTCTGGCAGGCAAGGTCGAAACAAGGTTCACTCGACATGTACTTTTTTAGGTCATCCTGACCATGGTCAATAAACGATTCTAGCCTGAGTTCCTTTCTGCCTGGGAGTACAGACATTTTTGCGAATGGGGTGGGATCTGAGGTATTGCCGTTCAGCAGAGCATTAAAATTTGAAATCACTATCAAGCGGTCATTGTCACATGGAATAGCTTTTAAGAGTGCGGCCGGAGATGTTTTGTAATAGCCTACAAAATGCCACTCGTCATCTTCCCATTTTGCGAAAGTCCAACGCTTAAATATCGAGCCGTCCTCATTTCTTTCATTATCGCCACTAGCCAACGTGTACAGAGCATCGCTGTGCCAGTGAGAGTACATAGATTCTCGCCGATACCTAGCCTCTATGGGGAAGTCTGCACCCGCGCTTGCAATATTCGGCATTGTTTGGTGAATGGTGTTTTTTTCATCTATTAAAATTTTGGCAAAAGGCGGTCGCGCAAAACCATCAACCACGTTAAAACGATTGATCATATATAAATCACCGACCCATTGCCCCGGCATAGATTGAGCGGGCAAAAATTTACTTAAAGACAGAGAAATTAGTAACACAGAAAACACGAAACGGTAATTCGACATATGTGTCTCCATAATTAAATAGCAGGCCAAAAACGCAACTCTTTAGCAGAATGTCTTGTAAAAGAATCAAAAAAAATACCATCCGACAATTAAGCATCCAACAAAATTTTACGCCATGTTTGTTGAAACGCTACGGCCACATAGCCCACTACACTCATAGCCAGTTGTTCTGGGTAGCATTCAACTTTGTATTTGCCATGGCAACGATATGTGCATTAAGGGTTAGTACCTCAGACAGCCGGCTTGCCATCACCAGGATTCGATGTATCTGTATTACAATTCTTAGGATTGTTTCTGAACGCAATAGCCATGCTGTAACCAGTATCGCCACAGCCAAAGTAGAATACCTGAAAATCTACAACGACAACCCATTCGCCACCGATTGGTTCCAAAAATGGACCGTTGCAGTGAGCGGCCAGGGTGGCCACTTTCATGGGCGGACTAACCGTTGCCGACAGTTCGGTTACGTCTAAGTCGCTTACACTTCCAACAGAAGAGAGCAACAGAGGAAAAAGCAAGGCCGAAATCATGGAAACCTCCAAAGAATGATACCAGATAGCCATTGTCACAGCTTCAAATCTGGAAGTCAATACTCATTTACAGGGTTAATATTTGAAATATACTTAGTATTAAATATTGATACTAAACAAGATATGATTGTCAATAAAAAACGGCGAAAGTATTCACTGCGTATCCAAAAACTCCAAAAAACCAGGCATTATCGGTGAAATGATAATCCTAAACTCTTTGCCCA
>Ga0082212_10003302_pt1 | contig 22983 bp, 12 predicted proteins | sample TergutNt197P3_FD_71548 | JGI IMG/M metagenome (GOLD analysis project Ga0082212, IMG submission 71548) | Neocapritermes taracua P3 segment gut microbial communities from Petit-Saut dam, French Guiana - Nt197 P3 | ecosystem: Host-associated > Arthropoda: Insects > Digestive system > Gut ...
CGGTTACCGACGAACCGTCGCTGCACGCGAACCCCGTTATCTCACCGCTTTGCAGCGTCACCGTGTACACCCTCGCGTCGTAGCTCCAGTAGTAGCTCAGGTTCTCCGGGATCACTTCCTTTATTGTAAGCACTGTGGTCGCCGTCGCGTAGCCGTAGTCGCCAAGGTCGATCGTCAGGCTGCCGCTGCCGGTTATGTTGAATGTGCCTACCGCTCTCGCGTTCGTCTCGTCGTACAGCTCGAATTCGAATGTCGGGGTTTCCGGCTCCGCCCTGTTGGTGTTGATCGTCATCGTCTTGGAGATCGTGATTTTCGGCGTTTCGACTATGATTGCGGGTTCTTCATATGTGTTGGCAAATGTGAACGAACTTGACCCGCTGGTTATTTCGCCGTCTTTTACCGTTATCGAGTACACCCTTGAGTCATATTTCCAATTTTCCTTGTTCTCGATCACTTCGCTGAGCGTCAGCGTCCCGGTGTAGTTGGCGGGCATGCTTCCGTAGTTTTTGAAGTCTATCGTTATGCTTCCGCCTGCCGCTATTTCGAGGGTTTCAGACCAGGCGCCGCCGCTTATCTGAACCTTGAACAATTCCGCTGTCTCTATGTTCGTGACTTTCCTGACGATTATCGCCGGGTATTTGTCGTCTTTGAACTGGTTCTCGAATGTGACGGTTTTGTTGTTTTCGGAGATGTACATTTCCCTGCTGATTGCCGACCATACATCGCCGAAGCCGCTTGTGTTTTCCGTGACTGTCAGCCCGTCGAGCGACTGCCCCCTGAGTTCGGGCAGGTACACCGTTATGCCCGCTGTTCCGCCTACGAACCAGCTTGCCGGAATCGTCACTGTTTTTCTGAAGTCGCCCTTTTCTATCGTGAAGCTGAAGTCCATCATTTTGTCGGCCGGGGCGTTTTCCCTGTTGCCTGTCCTTGCGTTTGTGGTGTTCTTGGTTATGTCGATCGACGGGACGGTGTCCACGCCGTAGTTGTTTACGAACACTGCGTTTTCAGGCCCGTATTCCACGTCGTTGACCACAGTTCCTTCGCCTGAAATGTCGCCGTATTTGTTGATTGTTATCGTCTTCGTGTTTTCGTCGATGGTCCAGCCGTTCGGGAGGCCGCTTTCTGTTATCGTCACCGTCGCTCCGTCGTCCGTGTACAGCGCCTGGGGTATAGTTATGGTGGCGGCTATTTTGCTTGCCCCATAGCGTATTTCCGCTCCGCTGAATGTCACGTCGTAAGTTCCGTCTTTTTCTCCCGCTCCGCTCACCGTGAAGTAGAATTTCACTTCATCGAGATCGTAGTCTGTGCCTTTTATGTAGTTTTCGCTGCTGTAGCAGCTGTCGATGCTGTGCTTATGCTCCGGTTTGCCGCATATGAGCGTCTTGACCGATTCGTAGCAGCTTTCGTCATGCGTATGCGCGCAGTTTACGGGCATATCGCTCGATTCCCATTCGCCGTCTTCATTTTCAGACCATTCATAGCAGTCCTCGCCGTGCACGTGCCCGCAGATTGATACTTGCGCATCTTCGTAGCAGCTGTCGTCGTGCTCGTGTACATCAATCCCGCATACCAGCGCCGATTCCGACTTCGACAAATTGGTTGGAGTCGCATAGTATTCATCGGTTATGCCAAGTATCTTCGTGATCGTTATATCGATGTCGCCCTGCGGTTTTCTTGTGTTGGTGATTGTACCTTTGTTTGATGCGTAACCATTTTCTGTGTAGCTTACCGTATATTCAGTAGGAACAGTTTCTGTGACGCTATAAGGAACACCATAATTGGGCAAATTGATAATGATTATTTGCCATATATCATCATTTGTCAAATTAGCGACATAGGGATAATTTCCTATAGTTCCGCTACCAAGACTTATTTCACCGCTTACTCCAAAATCGTTACCGCTCAAAGTTACATATATTTCGGCGGGTCTGTTTGCCCATCCTGCATCGATCCATTCTTTATCGAATGTAAAGTCTGCTTTCTTCACGTAGTACACTTCGATAACGTTTTCGCCCGTGCTTATCGTTATCGGCGCCGTGTCGCTTTCAAATTCGTACCCGTCTATCACCTTGTCGTCATATGTGCTTATCACCGTGCCGAACATCTGGTTGTTGAACGTGTCTGTCTTCGCGTCGTCTATCGTTCCGTCGTAGTAGTATTCCACCTTGTAGCTTAGGTCGTCTCTCTTTTCGAAGTGCGCCGTGAACGTGGCATCTGCATGTATCGTCGGCACGTAATTCGCGTTCGTACTCACCGTGGCACCCGATTCGTCCGTCCACTCCACGAACCTATAACCATCTGACGGGGTAGCTGTCGAACCTGTGTTGTCGCCTGTGTAGTTTATCCAGTGGCTTTCGTCCGCCGGACTTACGCTTCCACCCGCCGTCGCCACATAGTCGATAGTGTAGATCTGCAATGCGTCTATCTCGAAGTTCGCGTAGTATGTAGCCGCAACGTTCAAGCCGTTTACTTTGGCCGGTATGAATGTTGCGTTAGTACTGACCACGGCACCCGATTCGTCTGTCCAGTTCTCGAATGTATATCCTATCGCCGCTGTTGCCGTCGATCCCTGCGCTATCCCTGTCGCCGGCGCTAACGTTTCGCTCGCTAAGCTCACGCTGCCGCCTGTTTTCGCTTCATAGTTGATCGTTATGTCATCGTCTTCTTCGAAGTTCGCGTAGTATGTAGCCGCAACGTTCAAGCCGTTTACTTTGGCCGGTACGAATTTTGCATTAGTTCCGACTACATTGCCATTTTCATTTGTCCAGTTCACGAAGTGATAGCCCGCTTCCGCTGTTGCCGTCGAGCCTTGTGCTACTCCCGTAGATGGCGCTAATGTTTCGCTCGCCAGGCTCACGTTACCGCCCGTTTTCGCTTCATAGTTGATCGTTACATCTGGGTTTTGTTTCCATATGGCTGCCAATATGATTTCGGGTATTTCATCGTTGTTTGCTATGTCGCCGTATTTCGTGATAGCTTCGACCATATTCGGATTATTTGTGTCTGTGTATAGCGTGACTCCGTCAAATTGCACGCGCCAACCTTCAAGGCTGTAGCCAGTCCGCGTCGGAGGTGACGGCGGGAAGAGGTTGTCTTCGTTCCAGAGCACGTTATCTTTGCTCACGTTGTTCGTTGTGCCGAATGTGCCCGCTCCTGCGTTCCACGTCACTTTGTATTTTTTCGCCACGTAGTACACCTTGATCACGTTCGCCCCTGCCCCTATCGTTATCGGCGCCGTGTCGCTGTCCAGCCTGTACCCGTCTATCACCTTGTCCGTGTATGTGCTCACCACCGTGCCGAATATCTGGTTGCTGAACGTGTCCGTCTTCGTGCTGTCTATCGCCCCGTCGTAGTAGTACTCCACGTCGTAGCTTAGGTCACTCCTCTTCACGTACAGTACCTTGATCACGTTCGCCCCTGCCCCTATCGTTATCGGCGCCGTGTCGCTGTCCAGCCTGTACCCGTCTATCACCTTGTCCGTGTATGTGCTCACCACCGTGCCGAATATCTGGTTGCTGAACGTGTCCGTCTTCGTGCTGTCTATCGCCCCGTCGTAGTAGTACTCCACGTCGTAGCTTAGGTCACTCCTCTTCACGTACAGTACCTTGATCACGTTCGCCCCTGCCCCTATCGTTATCGATCCGCTCGTCGGGTCTGTACTGTTGAATTCGTACCCGGTCTGTATGTTCTTGTCTCTCAGCGTCGTCGGCACCGTGTATGTGCTCCCATATGCCTGCCCCGTCACCGTCTCGTCGTACCCAGAACCCATGTACCCCGCTGAGTCCATTGTGTCTTCGTAGTACTCTATCCTCACGTCTGCTGTCAACTGTTTTACATACCCGACATAAACCGTCACAACTCTATTTCCCGCCGACAAAGTTTCCGTATAAGAAGCGAAAAAATTATCATGTCTGAGGTAATAATCAGTTGAAGTTGTTAAATCCGAAGGGGTATATTTTGTGTATGTACCCAAAGGCAACATACTATGGTTACTGGCATCCCTAACATAATCTTCTTCCAATACATTACCTGTCGATTCGATGGTGAAGCCAGTATTATCTGAGAGTTTAACTCCTTCTGGTGAAATGGCATCTCCATCTTCATCCACTTCATAATAGACATAACGGAATGAACCTCCTGGAGTCGGCAAATCTGGTACTCGGAAATATTTTTTACAATATTTATCGAGATAATTTTCGTATGAAACTGTCGCCTCTTTATTTGTTGGAAAAGTATCGTAACTATATCCGTCTTTTATTTTTATATAATACGTCAGCGTTGCTTGGTCACCTGTAATATCTCCAAGATCCCAGTTCAAAACATCGTTTCCATTGCTTGTTGTGTTTGGAAGCAAAGTGCCTGCCGTAACCGATGGCTTGTAAGCCGCATCTTCATAATAATCAAAATATATGCTCATTTCATCTGAAATAACCGCATTTGTCGCAGCAATTTTGATTTGATTGGCAATCGATTTGAAAACGTCGGGAAGCACGATTGGATCTTGAACGGGATAATACCTATTATTGAGACTTCTGCCCGTGGAAATTCTTCTCAACACATCCCCTGCTCCTGATCCCGTCACGCTCAAACCAACCGTATAAATTATCACATTTGCGTTTTCCAATTGATCCCGCGCTATTGTTATGGCCGAATAACCTGTGCCACCATTATTTATTGTTGTTGCATTTTCTGTAGTGCCATTTCCATTGTTCGGTTCACCATCGCTCATAAACACTACAAACGCAAGACGATTGGCTTTATCTTCCGCCGATCTATTATTTAGGATGGTATAAGCCGCATTCAAACCCACAACATAATTTGTGCTGCCAGTCGCAGTCATGCCACCAATGAAAGTATCTTTCAAATAGCTTGCGCTGGTTGAATTATTTTTATACAGATTGTTTTCATGGGTCGCGCCACTAGCCGTGGTCGCAGCTGTATTAAAGTATACTACGCCCAATCTGTTATCATTTTGCGACCCGTCCGCATAAGGAGCAAAAATCGTATCAACAAAATCTTTCCCTGCTTGTATCGCGTCGTCAATACGGTACGTGCACCCATTAGCGGCATTGTCATTATATGTACCTCTTCCGGGATTCAAATTTGCAGTGGTATTTGTTGTACCCGTTCCTGTGGGAAAATTTCTAGCCAACAGTGCAGTATAACTTACAGGAGCTGTACCACCAAACCCAGGGTTAGTTCCTGAACTGGACACAAGAAAACTACGCAAATTAGTATTAATACCTGATAAAATCCCATCGCCCATTTTTAAATCGGCTTGAGTCCAAGTATTGGTGTTGTTGGCAGAACGCCTATACCGCGCTACATTAGTAGTTTGAAAGCCGGTGATCCAAACGCTATCCAAAGTTTCTGCTGCACCGCTTGCTCCTGATTTATGGTACCGTAGCGTTATCGTAATCGTATTTGTAACGTCCGTCCAGCCAGAATTATTGCCAGAAGCATTTGGATTCACTTGATAAGTCAAAGATTTCGTGTAAGTATATTCCGTAAAATGTTTTGGATTCGTACACCGACTACTCGTGTCACTTGTGCCACTACCCATACTGCCTGTTTGGTCAAGAACAAGTACCACGTCGATAGGCTTTTTGACAGGCTGTCCTTGCAGGGTCAAGGTGACTTTGCCGATTTCATCGGTTATCCAGTCTGCTTGTTTGTCGATGTTTACCCCGCCCTGTGCCGGATAAAGCGGGAATTGTTCACCATCATTGACGTAGCCGTCATTGATGTGCCCATCGTGAATGTAAGGGTTCCCCTTTGTCCCATCCCCGTCCGCCATAACGATGTTGCCCGGCAAAATCCCGATCGCCATCACGACCGCGAGCAGCAGCGCTATCGCCAATTTTGAATATTGCTTCGCTTTGTTCATACAACTTTGCCTCCATTTAAATAATAAGATTTTTGTGTTTTGCCTCTTTTATTATGGAGTTGTGGTTCTCCGTTTTCAGCCTCGCTGCTAACGCGCAGTGTGGTTAAACGCCCGGTTTTACAGAGCCGCGGTCCTCTTTTTTTTTGCTTTTTTTTTGCCTCCCTTGTTCCAGGAAATTGATGATTCGATGAATCTCCCCTCTACATCTGATTTTCATTATGAACCCATTATACAGATTGCCAGTCACAAGCCAGTCACAAAATATCGCGTTTTTTTCCCTCTGGTCACAGCAAACCGCAAACGGAAGCCGCCAATATGGAACCGCAGTCCCAAAAATCGTCGCGCCCTAATTCCGAAGAGAGCCGGGGACAATGCCGTTTTTCCTCAATATATCGACGATATTCCCCATTTTTACACAATTTGCGCAAGTCCAAAACCTCCCCAGTGTCCGTTTAACATTATATCACAAAACATCTTTTTTTTGTTAATTATGTCTAAAAAGACAACATCTTTTTTTTGACTTTTTTCGCCCCGTTTTGACGCGGCAAATCAGGCATAGTCCGCGCCCTCGTTCAAGGCGAAGTGAATTTCGGTGCCCTCCCCCTTTTCGCTCTCTATCCATATCTCGCCACCGTGCGCCATGATGATGTGCCGGCAAACGCACAGCCCGATCCCGTGCCGCCAGTGATCCGCTTTCGTCGATACATACTGCCTCAGCGCGACCCGCGCCGTCTCCGCGTCCATGCCCTCCCCGTCGTCGGTCACGCTCACCACCTGCCTGTCCTCTTCCCGGCGCAGCCTCACCGTGATCGTGCCGTTCTGCGTGTGCCGGAATGCATTGGACAGCAGGTTGATCATCACCTGTTCGATCCTCGTGGGGTCCAGCCATATCTTCGGAAGCCCTTCTTGAAGCTCGTATCCCAGTTCATTGCCGTTCGCATCCAGCTTTTTGTGCTGTGCGTCGCAAACATACGAGAGCAGTTCCGCCATGTCCACTATCTGGCGTTCCAGCGAAATCCTGCCCTTTTCGATGGCCACCGTGTCCATCAGGTCTAACATCACGTTGTCGATCAGCTTGACCATGCGCTCCGATTCCATCAGGTTGTGCGTTATTTCCTCCATGTTTATCGGCGTTTCCTTGAGCAGGTCGAGCGTGTCCCCGCTGCTGGCCGCGATGACCGCAAGCGGCGTGTTTATCTCGTGGGCCATAGTGGCCAAAAAGTCGCTTTTCATCTGGTCGTAGCGCACCAGCGTTTCGTTTCGCGCGGCGAGTTCGCGGTTGAGCTCTTCCACTTCCTGTTGTTTCGCGGTGATCATGCGGTTCCTGATCAGCACCACCAATACCGACAATGCGGCGCATATCAAAAAGTTCGACAACGCATGGAGCGTATATATGAAATCCGACTCGATTACGGCCAGCGTTTCGGGCCGGACATAGGCAAATATGGTGCAGGCGGCGTATATGACGGCCTCGAGCGCGGCGGCTGCGAAACCTTCGCCGCCGTCCAAAAGCAGCGCCGTGAAAACGATGGCGAGGATGAACAGGCACGAGGCGCCGCTTTTGTGGCCCCCGCACAAAAAGAACAGCGCCGGGAAGGCGATCATGAACATCAAAACAACCCAAAGCCAGCTGCAAAGCCGGTAGCACTTTTTTTTCTCCGCCACGCGCAACATCACATATGACATCGGCGTTATCGCCAAATCGATGACGACGGCAGTGGCTCCAAAACTCGATATCGCGCCGATGACCGCAACTATCACGCCTGCGATTATCCCCACGAATGCCGTCAAATTGAAAAATTGAATCCGCAGTTCAAGTTCTTTGCCGAAATAGGCGCCCAATATTTTTGATATTGTTTTTTTTATCCGCATATCGCGTCTCCCGTGTGTGTTATGATTTTTTTACGCAAAAAGGGCCGGATTTTGCCCCGGCCCTTTTTGCGTCAATGTTTATCGGCCTTTGTCGTTATTTTTTTGCCCTTTTTTTCGAGCGGTAGTAAAGCATTCCGCTCGCGCCTATGCCAAACATCGCGGTTATCAATATGACCGCCGTCATGTCGGCTCCGGTCTTCGGGTTTTCTTTCTCCGTTTCTTCTTCCGGGAACTCGAAGTTCGCCAGCGGCTGCTGCTCGACTATGACTTCTTCTTCGGGAGCAGGCGCGAAACGGGCAAGCGGAGGCGGCCTGTCTGTTATCTCTTCTTCCCTGGCGGCGGTCGTCGGCGCATCCGTTATCTTCACTACGGTGAGCGGCACTTCCGGCTCTTCGAATATGAAGATTTCTTCGGTCGTGGTTTCGGGCTCCGCAGCCGGCTGGGTTGCAGGTTCCACCGTCGGTTCCGCGGTGGTCGGGGCTTGGGTTTCAGCCTCTGTAGCCGGCGGCTCTGTCGGCGGAGGCGTGGTGGCGGTGGGTTCGGGGGTCGTTACCGGTATATACTCGGTCGTAGTGGTCGGGGCCTGGGTGGTGGTCGTGGTGTTGTCCGGGTAGTAGTAGTACGAGTACACGTTGGTGAATCTCGCCGTGCTGCCGGTTACCGACGAACCGTCGCTGCACGCGAACCCCGTTATCTCACCGCTTTGCAGCGTCACCGTGTACACCCTCGCGTCGTAGCTCCAGTAGTAGCTCAGGTTCTCCGGGATCACTTCCTTTAATTTCAGCGACGCGCTTGAGTTCGCGTAGCCGTAAGCGCCAAGGTCGATCGTCAGGCTGCCGCTGCCGGTTATGTTGAATGTGCCTACCGCCCTCGCGTTTGTCTCGTCGTACAGCTCGAATTCGAATGTCGGGGTTTCCGGCTCCGCCCTGTTGGTGTTGATCGTCATCGTCTTGGAGATCGTGATTTTCGGCGTTTCGGTTATGACTATAGGTTCTTCATATGTGTTGGCAAATGTGAACGAACTTGACCCGCTGGTTATTTCGCCGTCTTTTACCGTTATCGAGTATATCGTCGCGTCATAGGTCCAGTTTTCCTTGGAGCCGGTTTCTTTCAGCGTCAGCGTACCGGTGTAATTGGCGAATGTTTCGCCGTAATCCTTGAAGTCTATGGCCGCAGGCCTGTCCGGGGATATCCCGAATGTGCCGGACCAGCTGCCGTCGCCTATTTCAATTGCAAATACCTCTTCTGTGGGGACGTTTGTCGATTTCCTGACGTTTATCGCCGGATATTTGTCGTCTTTGAATCGGTTCTCGAATGTGACGCTGCCGCCGTTTACAATCCGCGTGTCGCTTCCCAGAATCGACCATACGGCGCCGAAGTTCGCTTGGTTTTCCGTGATGCTCAAACCTTCGGCCGATTTGCCCCTGAGTTCGGGCAGGTAAACTTTTATGCCCGCTTCGCCGCCTATAAACCAGGTTGCCGGTATTTTGGCCTGCAACGGGGCGATGCCGTTTCCGCTTATTGTAAAGTTGAAATCGATCATTTTGTTTTCGGGCGCGTTTTCCCTGTTGCCTGTCCTCGCGTTTATTGTCTGCTTGACTATTTTTACATACGGGATGGGTGCCGGGTCGTAGCTGTTTACAAATACCGCTTCTCCGGGCCCGTACAGATAGCCGCCGTAGTCGCCTCCCTCGCCCGAAATGTCCCCGAACTTGTTGATTTCTATCGTCTGCTTGCTATCGCTTGCTATGTTCCAGCCATCGGGGAGCCCCACTTCGGATATCTCCACAATCGCGCCGATTTCCACGTATGCATCCAAGGGTATCGGTACGGTGATCGAACCCGCCGCGCCGTCGGCTATCGTGGTATTCCCGTCGCCGCCGAATGTGATCGTATATTCCCCGTCGGCTTCGCCCGCGCCTTCCACTTTGAAGGTGAATGTCGCGGCGCTGACATTGTAGTCTACGCCTTCTTCGGCGTGGCCGGAGCTGACGCATTCCTCGGTGTGTTTGTGCTCCAGGCCGCATACCGTCTCCGTTTTGGGCAAATTGGTGGCGCTCGCGTAGTAGGCCTCGGGGATGTCGAGTATTTTCGTGATTGTTATCTCCGCTTCGGACGGTATTCTCCTGTTGCTGAATTCAAATGCCCCTTGATTTTCGTCGTAGTACGGAAACGCTTCGTAATATCCGTCCGCGGTTTCTTCTTCCACGGCATATTCGTACAGCGTCTGGGTGTCGTCGTACTTGTCGAGCTTGTCGAATGTGAATGTCGCCCACGGCGCAGCCATCACGTATTCGCTTATCTTCGTCCCGTTTTGCAATAGGTTGAATTTTATCGAGGCCGGCCTCTTGTCCGCCGCGCCGCCGTCGTCCCAATCTTTGCTAACAGTCACGCCCGTCTCGCCTTTGCTCAATTTGTTGGTGAACACATAGGCGCCGTCTATTATTTCATAGCTGCTTTCGTAGCCTTCCACGCCTTCTTCCGTTATTTCGTAGGTGAGTTCCAGATTGCCGTCGTAGGTCGGCAGGTCTTCGAATGTGTGCCCCACCCACGAGGGCGCGGTCATCACGTATTCGCCTATCTTCGCCCCGTTGCAAAGCAGGTTGAATTTCACCGATGAAGGCCTCGTGGCGTAATAGTTTTCTTTGTCCGCCCAGATTTTTAACACTGTCAGGTCTATCGTCTTTTGTTTGTTTTCAAATATTTTCCCGCCGTCTTTGCCGTCGGGCAGGGTATTGGCGGTTATTATCCCCCAGCCCACGGTGACGTCGTATGCAGCGGGGTTCAAATGATACTCGTTGAGTATGCTTGCCGGAGCCGAAATCTCAGTCAGCGAGTATTTATGGCCGGAGGGTATATTGTCAAAAATCACGCTTCCGCCAAAATCCGAAACAGCTGTCGCGTACCAGCCCGGCGCGAGCGTTTCGCATCCGCAGCCATCTTTGTGCGCGAGCTTGAATTCGACGCCGCCCAGCGGCTTGCCGTCGCTTCCCATTTTCACAAACGAAAGGCCGGGGTCGTTTGCTTCGTAGCCGAATATTTCGGGGACGATGAATTCGGCGGTTTTTATGACATTGCCGGGATTTTCGAAATATGAATCGTCGAGTACGAGATTGTCGACTATATATGTCAGCGTGGTTTTGCCGTTGGTCGGTATTATATCCTGCGCTTCGTAGAATATGCCGCCCGCATCGCTGGTGAGGTTGTCGAAGGAGATCCTGTATTTCAGCTCGTAGATGTAGACAGTCTCCGTTTTCGTGCTCGAGGCCGCCCTATCGTAGCTGTCGATGCAATCGGAGTGCTTTATGTTCCATTTAAGCGCGCCGCCGGCAAAACTCGCGGTATTTACCACGCCCGGATTTGCGTTTGGGATGATATAGCCGTAGTTGATGTAATCCGCCATCGGGTCGTCCACCACCCAGGCGTTGGCGATCATGGATATGGTCTCCGCGATTTTCTTGAAGGCGTCATTTAGGCCGGATGCGTTCTGGACTGTGAAATGCTTGTCGGCGATGGCGTCGGCGAGCCATTCGTCGCCGGTGACGGCCGTGCCGGAGGTGGTGCCGTTCCTGCTGAATGCGGAGCCCGATATGCCAAAGCCTATCGTGTAGAGGATTGCGTCGTAGTTTCCAAAACTGCCCGATTTGATTTGGTCGGCTATCGGTTTTGCGTCGCGGCTGCTCGGCGAAACGTTCGAGTTGCTTTCGGCTCCGTTTCCGGAGTTTTGCGTCAGGGTCAGAAGCGATTGGCTCGTGCTGTCGGTACTGTAATAGGTGGGGTTCCCGTCCGTTAGCATGACCACAAAACGGTTTCCTATCACTGCGCCTCCCGCATCTTCGGGGGCGTTTGCGGGCAGGTAGAGGTTTCTCGCGTGCATGAGCGCGCCTTGCGTGAATGTGCCCCCGCCTGCGGATAATCCGTCGATATACGCTTTGACGGTGCCTATATTGGAGCTGTCGAGTTCAAACCACGGCGAAGCCGAATTGTATACATTGGAATTCGGGCCGAAGGTCACTATCGACAATTTTCGCGCCGCGTCCCCGGCGTCGTAGATATAGCTGTCCAAGAAGTCTTTTGCCGCCTGTTTTGCCTGGGCGAGTTTGCTTCCCGCCATCGAATTGGATATGTCTATCACCAAAACGACCGCCGCGTCGGGGGACACTTCGATGTTTTGGGTTTCGACTGTGGTCTTGACCTGCAATGTGATGTCAAATACGTTTTCCTCCTCGGTCCCCTCGATGGTTTTGTTGGTCGCCACGACGAAATTGTTTTCGTCGGCCGTGCTTTTGCCATCGCCGTCGTAATATGTCCAGGCGCCTTGCCCCGCAATCTGCACGCCGGACGGCGGGGGGGTTTCCGCCTCGACGGAACCCGGCAGGATCGCAATCGCCATGACGGCGACCAGCATCATCGCTATTGTGGATTTCGAAATCCTCCTGTTGAGCTTTTTCATAAAATTTCCCTCCATCTTAAAATTAACTAAAATTAGCGTTTTGCCTCTTTTATTATGGAGTTGGGGTTCTCCGGTCTCTTTGATGAACTGCGCATTTGCTTTTTGTTTCTACATTTTACACTATGCCAGTCACAAACCAGTCACAGATTCGGGCGTTTTTTTCGCCCCCGGTCACAGCAAAGCGGGACTGCAAATCCCCACGCTTGGCCCCAAGGCGCAAAGCCATATGCCCAAAACGCAAAAAACAATGCTGTTTTATCCGAATATATCGACATTATCCCCTTTTTTGCGCTTCATCGCCCGCACCCGGTTTTTGATGAAAATTATATATTAAATTGCCAAAATTCCGCAAATTATGTCTAAAAAGACAGAATTATTTTTTTTTGAACGTGTACCCGCCGCCGTATGTGCTCAAAATGGCAAACTCGCTGCTGCCCTCGTCCAGGTTCATTTTTTTCTTCAGCCGCGAAATATGCAGCCGTATGGCGTTGGCGTCGTTGTTCATGATCGTCCCCCAGAGCCTTTCGTAAATGTTTTGCGCGGAAAGCTCTTTGTCTTCGTTTTGGATGAGTATCTTGAGCACCGAAAACTCTTTCGGGGTGAGCCCCGCGTCCAGCCCGTTTACATACGCCTTGTATTCCGAGAGTTTGAGGCATATGTTTTCCCTGACGATGAGCGAAGCTTCATCTATCCTTTTTTTAAGTTGTTCCTCCCTGCGGAGCAGGGTTTTGACCACGGTCAAAAATTCGTCCCTGTCATACGGTTTTGTCAGGTAATAGTCCCCGCCCGCATTGAGCCCCGTTATTTTGTCCCGCGTTTCGGATCGCCCCGTGAGGAACAATACGGGGTTGTCCGTAAATTGCCGGAACTCGCCGCACAGCGAAAATCCGTCGCCGTCCGGCAAAATGACGTCGAGCACGAAAAGGTCGGGCGGCTTTTTTTTTGCCAGTTCCCTCGCTTCTTCGGCGGTGTGGGCGACATTGGCTTCATATCCGTTCCGCTTCAGCGAACGCATGATCAGCTGCGCAAGTTCCTTGTCGTCTTCCACGACTAAAATGACCGGTTTTGTCCTGTTTTCCGAATCCGTTTTTTCCGCATCGTCCATTTTAAATTCTCCTTAAAAAAGGGAATCCGGCAAAACGCGTTCTTTTCGGGCTTCAGACCCTCTAATATTCCTGCCCGAACCATTTTTTTGCCAGCTCCGACAAAATTCCTTCATTTATGATGTCTTTCAGCGCCGCGTCCATTGCAGCCGATTTCTTGTCCTCGCCGCTCGCAAAAGCGGCCGAATACTGCACTTCCGCGGCGTTTTCGTCGAGTATCTTGAAGTTACGGTCCAAATCCTGCATATATATCGCGGTGGTTTTGTCGCACACCGCCGCATCGGAATATCCTCCGGCGAGCTGTTCGAAAGTCTTCGCGTAGTCCCTGGACGAACTCACCCTTTTAAAGTGTATGCCGAGTTTGTCTTCGTCCGCCAGGCTTTCGGCGGGGGTGGACATGATGACCGACACATTCGCTATGTCGCTTTTGCTTTTTATCTTTGATCCTTCATATACCATGATTACCTGCGGTATTGTGACATACGGTTCGGTCATTGCATAATTTTGCCTCTGCTTTTCCGCGTCCATAATGCCGAAAACGCAGTCGATCGATCCGCTTTCGAATTTTTCGCGCTCGGTCCCCGGGTCGATCGGGACGATTTCGCAAGCGACGCCGAGCCTCTTCGCCGCCTGCTCGATGACGTCGGCTTCAAAGCCCGTGAGCTTGTTGTCCCTGTCCCAAATTATCATCGGGGGCAGATCGGCGCTGTTGACCCCCACCCGGAGCGGGTCTTTGATGTCGGGATTTTTTTCGTATGTTTTTTCCCGGCCGCCATCATTTGTGCAGCTCCCCGCCGCCAGCGGCGCAAACATGGCAAAAACCGCCGCGATCGCCGCTATTATGATTTTTTTCATCGCGCAAGCCGCCTTTTTCACGTTTTTTGCGTATGGTAAAATTCTATCATATATCGTTTTTTTTGTCAAGCATAATATGCAAATAGGGGGAAAATAATTGCAATTTTGCTTGAAACGGCACAAAAAAACAGCCCGGCCATCGTCGCTTGGCAAGGCTGTTTTTTTGCGGTTGCTCATCGCCAAAGTCATCCCTCTCCCCTTCATCGTCGCAATTGCGAATATTATACCACATAAAAAGCCGTTTGTCGAAAAATAACAAAAAAGTTATTAATTCCTATATTTGCTTGTATAAAGTCGTGAATGTGTATCCCTTGCCGTGCTCGTTGAAAATGTAAAAACTTTTTTCATTTTCTTCGCCGAGCTTTTTGCGCAGCCGCAAAATCTGCTGGCGGAGCGCATTCACGTTTTCGTTCATCGGCATCCCCCAAACCTGTTCGTAAATCGCCTCATAGGACAATTCCCTGTCCTCGTTTTGCACCAGGACCAAAAGGACGGCGAATTCCTTGCCGGTCAGCAGCGCGTCGCGCCCGTTCACATAGGCTTTCCTTTCGTCGAGCCTCAGCGACAGCGCACCTTTTTTTATAATGTAGGATTCTTCGATTTTTTTCCGGAGCTGTTCTACCCTGGAAAGCAAATTCCGGACAACCACGATGAATTCTTCCCTGTCGTAGGGTTTAGTCAGGTAATAGTCCCCCCCGATTTTCAGGCCATTCACTTTTTCTTTGGTTTCGATTTTTCCCGTGAGGAACAATATGGGCATATCGCTCTCTCGCCTGAATTCCTCGCAAAGCTCACGCCCGTCGCCGTCCGGGAGCCCGATGTCGAGCACGAACAAATCGGGTTTGATCCTGCCAAACAGATCCCGCGCTTCGGCGGCGCTGTATGCGATGCGCACTTCGTACCCCTGCCGGTTGAGCAAGCGGGTGTTCAGTTGCGCCATTTTTTCGTTGTCCTCTACCATCAGTATCAGCGGCTTCCCATTAAGCATAATCCGCGCCTTCTTTCAAAGAAAAATGAATCTCGGTGCCCTCCCCCTTTTCGCTCTCTATCCATATCTCGCCACCGTGCGCCATGATGATGCGCCGGCAAACATAAAGCCCGATCCCGTGCCGCCAGTAGTCCGTTTTCGTGGACACATACTGCCTCAGCGCGACCCGCGCCGTCTCCGCGTCCATGCCCTCCCCGTCGTCGGCCACGCTCACCACCTGCCTGTCCGCCTCCCGGCGCAGCCTCACCGTGATCGTGCCGTTCTGCGTGTGCCGGAATGCGTTGGACAGCAGGTTGATCATCACCTGTTCGATCCTCTTGGGATCCAGCCATATCTTCGGAAGCCCCTCCTGCAGCTCGTATGCGAGCGAGTTTCCGTTTTGATCCAATTTTTTGTGCTGGGGGGTGCAAACGGCAGCGAGCAGTTCGGCCATGTCGACAAATTGGCGCTCCAGCGGAATCCTGCCCTTTTCGATGGCCACCGTATCCATTAGGTCCACCATCACGCTGTCGATCAGCTTGACCATGCGCTCCGATTCCATCAGGTTTTCGGTTATCTCCCCCATGTTTATCGGCGTCTCCTTGAGCAGGTCGAGCGTGTCCCCGCCGCTGGCCGCGATGACCGCAAGCGGCGTGTTTATCTCGTGGGCCACCGTGGCCAAAAAATCGCTTTTCATCCGGTCGTAGCGCACCAGCGTTTCGTTTCGCGCGGCGAGCTCGCGGTTGAGCTCCTCCACTTGTTCCTGCTTCGCGCGGAGCATGCGGTTCCTGATCAACACCACCAACACCGAAAACGCGGAACACAGCAAAAAGTTCGACAACGCATGGAATGTATGCGCGAAGTCCGACTCGAGCACAGCCAGCTTCTCGGGCCGGACATAGGCAAATATGGTGCAGGCGACGTATATGGCGGCCTCGATCGCGGCGGCAAAACCCCTTTCATACCGCTCCAAAAGCTGCACCGTGAAAACGATGGCCAAAACGAACGCGCATGAAACTCCGCTTTTGTGGCCCCCGCACAAAAAGAACAGCACCGGGAAGGCGACCATGAATATCAGAACAACCCAAAGCCAGCTGCATAATCGGTAGCACCTTTTTTTGTCCGCCACGCGCAGCATCGCGTAAGATACCGGCGTCATCATAAAATCGATGGCGACAGCAGTGGCGCCGAAGTTCGCTATCGCGCTGACGATCGCCACTATTACGCCCGCCGCCATTCCCACGAATGCCGTAAAATTGAAAAATTGAATCCGCAGCTCAAGCTCCTTGCCAAAATATGCATCCAATATTTTCGTTTTTGCCTTATTGCTCCCCATGACGCACACTCTCCCGCATTTTGCGACGCTTCCCCGCCCTGAAAATTACTTTACTGCGTAATTGTGAAATTTCTACTTTTCAATTTGAAATTCGCAAAATATTCTTTCCAAATGTCCCCTTTATGTAATTTTACCTTAATTTGTCGGATATGTCAAGCAATAACAAGGTAAAATTTTCATGAATTTCGATAATTTTGCCAAATTTTCCCAAATTTCATCAATTTGACCCCCGTATTTCAATATTTTGCGCCGTTTGTTTTCATAATTTTGGCCAAAATGCAGCCGGGCGAAAATGGCAAAAAAATTGGCGGGGAAATATCCCGCCCGTTTTTTCGTTTTTTTATCCGCATTTATCCTTCAAATCCGTCAAGTTCGGATTCGTCTCTTTCGTTTTCGCATTCTTTCAGAGAAAAACGCACCGTGGTGCCCACTCCCTTTTCGCTTTCTATCCAAATATTCCCGCCGTGCGCGGTCACTATGCGGTTGCATACGTAAAGGCCGATCCCGTGCCGCCAATAATCCGCTTTCGTGGACACGTAACGCTCTAAGGCGACCCGCGCCACCTGAGCATCCATGCCTTCCCCGTTGTCCGCCACGCTGACGACCTGGTTTCCGTTTTTTTGCGCCAGGCTCAACCTGACGGTCCCGTTTTTTGTATGGCTCAAAGCGTTTGAGAGCAGGTTTGTCACCACTTGCTCGATTCTGGACGGGTCTATGCATATTTGCGGCGTCGCCGCCCCGGAGGGCTCGTATACAATCCGGTTGTTGTTTGCCTCCGAATGGCTGCGGCGCGTTTTGCATATGTCTTCGAGAAGCCCGGATAAATCCACTTCCTGCCGGTGCAGGGTAAGCCTCCCCGCTTCAATTGCGGCTATGTCCATCAAATCGAGCATTATGCTGTTGATCAGCTTGACTTTTTTATCTATCTGCAATTGGTTCTCCATTATTTCCCCCGCGTTCGGCGGCGTTTCACGGAGCAAATCGATGGTGTCGCCGCTGCTGCCCGCTATTATGGCGAGCGGCGTGTTTATCTCGTGGGCCACCGTGGCTAAAAAATCGTTTTTCATCTGGTCGAACTGAGCCAGCGTTTCGTTCCTGGTTTCCAGTTCGCGGTTTAGCTCCTGTATCTGATTTTGCTTGGTTATCATCAGGTTGGCGCGGAACATGACCGCAATCAGAAGCATCAGGCCGGCTATCGCGAAATTCATCGTGCCGTTTAAAAAATAGCTGAAATCGGCCGGAAGGACCGCGACCATCCCGGGGAAATAATAGGCGGCGAAACAGCAGGAGACATACAGGGCGAATTGGATCGCGATTATCGCGAGCTTTTTGCGCGAGTCCAGCAGAAACGCCGTGAAAACGATGCCCACCACAAAAATGCAGGTCGCCCCGCTCTTAAATCCCCCGCAATTGAAGAACTGCATGGGGAACGCCACGAAAAACACCGGGAAAATCGCTATCCAAATGCACAAATCGTAGCATTTCTTTTTCTCGGCTATTTTCAGCATGGCAAACGAAATCACTGCGATCATGAAATTGGTGGCAACGGTTGGTATGCTGTCTTTTATCGCAACGCAGAGGATCGCCACGAAAAATCCGCTTATCATGCCCGTAAATGCCAGCAAGTTATATACCTGGACGCGAAATTCAAAATCCTTGTTGAAATATTTGTTTATGATTCTGCTTTTTTGCATTCCCATCAGCCTTTCCATGTTTTTGCAAAAATGCCGGGAGCGGCATATGTCGTCACAGCTCCAGCATCCGCTCGAGCGGCAGCTTCGCTTTTTTTATCATTTCTTCCGGCAAATCCACGGAATATTCCCCGCTTTCGTCCGCAAGGCAGTTGAAAACGTCTTCGATGGCCGTTTTTTTCATGTCCGGGCAAACGAGGGCCGGGCTTAGCATATGGTATGTTTTCCCGGGAAAAAAATGCCGGAGGCGTTTTGCCACCCCGCGTTCGGTGCCGATAAGAAACTCGCTGTGCCCGCTGTTTTGGCAGTACCCTATTATCTGCGAAGTCGACCCCACGAAGTCCGCGAGTTTTGCCGCTTCGGGGTCGCATTCGGGGTGCATGGCGAGTTTCGCCTTTGGGAATTCCAGCTTTTTGGCGGCAGTTTCTTCTTTTGTGATGTTTTTGTGGATGGGGCACCAGCCTTCGGCAAACACAAATTCTTTTTCGGGGACGAAACCCGCCACATAGCTGCCGAGGTTTTTGTCCGGAACGAAAATGATCTTTTGCGCATCGGTTTTTTTTGCTATTTCCACCGCATTCGACGAGGTGCAGCACACGTCGCATTCCGCTTTTGTCGCAGCCGAGGAATTTACGTAGCACATCACCGCCGCCCCGGGGTGTTTTCTTTTAAGGCTTTTCACCAATTCGGGGCCTGCCATGTCGGCCATTGGGCAGCCCGCGCCGGGTTGTGGCAGCAGCACCGTTTTTTGCGGCGAAAGCAGTTTCGCGCTCTCAGCCATGAATTTGACCCCGCAGAAAACGACGAGCTCTTCTTTGGCCTCTTTTGCGCGTTTCGACAGCTCGAAAGAATCTCCGACAAAGTCGGCGGCGAGCTGTATGTCCAAATTCTGGTAGTAGTGCGCCAATATCAATGCATTTTTGCGTTTTTTCAATTCGTTTAATTTGTCCGTGAGAACCATAAGCGATCCGCCCTCCGTTTTCCTACACAAAATCATATATCCCGCAAAACTCGACGTCGGGGTCTTGCCCGAGCGCGTCCCCGCATTTTTTTGCCGCCGCCTTCCCGCCGAAAATGCCGAACACCGCCGAGCCGCTGCCGCAGAGGCTTGCCGCCGCCGCGCCAAATCCCAGAATTTCGCGGTGTATTTTTTTTATGCTCCCATTTTGCGAAAATGCGGGTTCGGCGAAATCGTTGTATATGCCACTAAGGGTTTCGGGCGGGGATTTTGGCATCTGCGCCGCGTTTTTCGCGCCGTTTCTGTCCCAGTCCTCATACGCCTGTTTTGTGGATATTCCGCATGCAGGCTTGGCGACAAGGCAAAAGCGCCCCGACAGTTCCGCCCATCTTTTTATCGGCGCGACGATTTCCCCGATGCCACCGCAAAGCGCGCAGCTCGCATTTTTTGCGAAAAACGGCACGTCCGCGCCCACCTTTGCCGCAACATCCGCGAGCTCCCCATCGCATAAAACATATCCGAAATATTCGTTTATGGCCAGAAGCGCCGCGCCCGCATCCGAGCTCCCCCCGCCGAGCCCCGCCCGGACGGGGATTTTTTTTGCTATATCTATTTCCACCCCCGCGGAAATTTTCGCGCGCTCCAAAAACAGCGCCGCGGCCAAATGCGCGGTGTTTTTATCGTTTGCGAGGCTTGGCTCCGAACAGTTTACAGTTATTGTTTTTTCTTTTGGTTTTACGGAAACCTCCACGTCGTCGGCAAGCGATATTTTTTGCATTATCGTGGCGATTTCGTGGTATCCGTCAGGCCGCCTGTTTCCTATTTTCAGGTACAGGTTGATTTTGGCATGCGCCTTTTTGCGGATTGTCATAAGTTTATTTTATCTTTTTTATGAATTTTTCGATTTTTTCCAAGGCCTTGTTTATGTGCGAAATTGAATAGGCGTAGCAAATCCTGATGAAGCCTTCGCCCGGTTCGCCGAAAGCGGTTCCCGGCACGACCGCCACTTTTTCCTCGAGGAGCAGCCTCTCGCAAAACTCATAGCTCGGCAGCCCGAATTTTTCGATTGAGGGGAAGATGTAAAAGGCGCCCTTGGGCTCGAAGCAGTCCATCCCGATTTGTTTCAGGCCCTCGTATATGATTTTCCTCCTGCCGTCGTAGTCGTTTTTCATGTACTCGATGTCGGCGTCGCCGTCTTTTAAGGCCGCTATCCCCGCCGACTGGCTGGTCCTGGGGGCGCACATTATCCCGTACTGGTGGATTTTCGCCATCTGGGAGAGTATGGGCTCGGGGGCGCAGGCGTAGCCCAATCTCCAGCCGGTCATCGCGTAGGTTTTCGAAAAGCCGTTGACAAGTATCGTGCGCTCGCGCATATCCGGCAGCCCCGCGAAGGACGCATGCTTAAATCCGTAGGACAGCTCCGCATATATCTCGTCGGACAGCACCAATATGTCCGCCTCTTTCGCGATTTTTGCGATCTCTTCGAGCTCGTTTTTTTCCATGACTGCGCCGGTTGGGTTGTTTGGGAACGGAAGCACAAGCAGCTTGGTTTTTTTTGTTATCGCCGCTTTCAAATCCTTTGGAGTGAGCTTGAATTGGTCTTTCATTTTTGTTCGGACGATCACCGGGGAGGCCCCGGCGAGCGACACGAGCGGCGCATAGCAGACAAATGACGGAAGCGGCACGATCGCCTCGTCCCCGGGGGCGAGAATCGCGCGGACCGCCAAGTCGATTGCTTCGCTGCCGCCCACCGTGACGATTATTTCGCTTTTGGGGTCATATCCGATCCCAAAGCGCCTTTGCAAATATCTGTCTATTTCGGAGCGGAGTTCGAATATCCCGTTGTTTGCCCCGTAGTGCGTCTGCCCTTTTTTGAGCGATTCGATGGCCTCCTCGCGTATGTGCCTCGGGGTGACGAAATCCGGCTCGCCCACGGTGAGGTTGGCGACGTCTTTCATTTCGTCCGCTATCGCAAAAAACTTCCTTATCCCCGATTTCGGTATTGACGTCACCTTAGGGGACAAAAATTTATCGTAATCAATCATTATGTTGCATACTCTCCTCTTAAAGTAGATACAAAAAGCAAATATGAAATCAAAGCATATTGACCCTCGTATCCGCTCGTTCGTCAAGAGTGTACACAACGCTTTTTTCCTTGTACTTGCGCAGCACGAAATGCGTGGCAGTCGAGACGATGCCGTCCATGACCGCGATTTTCTCCGCCACGAAATACGCCACTTCGCGCATCGTCCTGCCCTCTAAAATCAGCGCGATGTCGTATCCGCCGCTCATCAGGTAGGCGGTCTGCACTTCCTCGTAGTTGTAGATCTTTTCGGCGATTTTGTCGAAACCCCCGTCCCGCTCGGGCACCACTTTGAGCTCGATCAGCGCGGTCACGCATTCCTTGTCGGTTTTTTCCCAGTCCACGGCCGCATTGTAGCCGAGTATCACCCCGTCCGATTCGAGCTTCTCTATAATTTCCTTTATTTCCCCTTCCTCTTTGCCCAGCATGAGCGCCAGGTTGCCGTGCGAGATTCGGCAGTCGCGCTCCAATCTTTCGAGGATTTCCTTCGATATTTCAGCAGCCATTTTTGCAAGCTCCTTTTTTTTGGATTAACTCTCATATTTGTCCAATGATTCCGGCGATAGTTTCCCGTTTTCCATTTTGCATATGTATTTAAAGCCAAGCGAGCGCAGTTTTTCGCAGATGTACGGTATCCCGCTGTAAATGTCCGATACATTGTGCGCATCTGATCCCACGGTGACAAGTTCCCCGCCCATTTCCCTGTACAGTTTCAGCAAGTCAAATGGCGGGCAGGGCTTGTTGATCGGCTTTCGCAGCCCCGAGGCATTCACTTCGAGGGCTATCCCGCGGCCGATGATCAGCCCAAACAGCTTGATGTAGAGATCCGTGTATTTTTCCGTTTTTATATGGATGTTGTTTCTGAAAAAATACCTGAGCGGATAGGTGATGTGCGCAAGGGAATGGTAACTCCCCCAGTTTGCAAGCTCGCAAAGCTCTTCTAAGTATTTTTCAAATATCGCCATGAGGTTTAGTATGTTGGTGTTTTTGTAGTCCATGTAATAGAAATCCTGCTCGTTTCTGGCGTTGTGCAGCGAGCAAAGGACAAAATCGAAATCGTATTTGCCCAAGACTTCGGCCGCTTTTTCGGGGCACTGGTTTGGCTGCCCCAGTTCGATGCCCAGCAGAAACCGGAGCTTTTTCGCCGCTCCTGAATACCGCTCCCGGGCCGCCTCCATCTGTTTTTGGCTGTCCGAAAAATCGATTTCGGGATTTTCGCCTTTTACGATCCAGTTCACGTCGTAATGGTCGCAAAGCGCGATATCGTCGAGCCCTTTTTCCGAGGCGGATCTGTATATGCTTTCAATGCTCGCCGCCCCGGCGGCATCAAATGATTTGCGCGAATGCACGTGGTAATCCACTCTATACATCAAAAGGCGCTCCTGCTTGGCAATAATTTTTCATAATCTCTCATTAGCTTTAATTATACCGCATAGAAAAAAAAAAGTCAAGCGGTTTTTTGAATTGCAGAAAGGCCGATTTCAAAAAAACATGAAATCAGCCGCCGGCGGTGTTTTCCAGAATTTTGCATAGTGTTTCAAATCAGAAATCGAAATAGATGAAGGGGTTGTAGGAGCCGAGGGCTAACTCGATGACGCAAAGCGCGAAAACCGCTAAGGCGCATATGTCCATAAACAGCGCGCCGTGTTTTAGGCGCGAGAGCCTGTCTTTGATAAACCGCGAAGCGGGCATTGAAGCTATCGCGGCCGCGGCCAGCATGGCAAAAAATATGAGCCCGCACTCGCTTTGCTGCAAGAGCGCGGCGAAGGGGATTTGCG
>Ga0082212_10003303_pt1 | contig 22980 bp, 23 predicted proteins | sample TergutNt197P3_FD_71548 | JGI IMG/M metagenome (GOLD analysis project Ga0082212, IMG submission 71548) | Neocapritermes taracua P3 segment gut microbial communities from Petit-Saut dam, French Guiana - Nt197 P3 | ecosystem: Host-associated > Arthropoda: Insects > Digestive system > Gut ...
CCGGGAGACTGCCTTTTTTGAGGCTGAACTTATAGCAGGAGGCGGTAGCCACTGCTCATGTACCCCGGAACATTCGTAGAAGCCTCAAAAAAGCATCTCCCGGATACCCCTCTGAAGTGTAACCACGATTATACCGGCCAACCACCGGTCAACCGGACACAGTTCAGAGGAGTAATCCCGCTAAACAGTAACAAGTACCGTTGTCAGAATCTTTCCTACGATGGGCAGCGTCACAAGAGAGAGCGCAGTTGAGACAAACAGCATTTTTGACGCGAACTTCGCGTCGCGCCCGTACTTTTCCGCAAGCATCGCAGTTACTGTCGCCGCGGGCATTGCCGCGGATAAAACCGCCACCCCCGTCACAAGTTTGTCAACCCTAAGCAGCAGTAAGACTCCGAACACTACTGCGGGAATAGCCGCAAGGCGAAGGAACGAGTAGTAGAAACAGTCTTTGTCTATAACGCTTTTCAGTTCTACGCCGCTTAGGAGCGACCCCACCACCAGCATGGACAGCGTAGTCGTGCAGTTCCCGACCGTGCTGATAGTCCCTGCAAGAAACTCCGGCAGTTCAAACGGCAAAAGCAGGTAGATAAAGCCGAGTATGACCGCCCAGATACAGGGATGCGTCGCGACGGTCTTTATTTTATCCTTTGCTGCGGTAGTCGTGAACAGGGAAAGGCCCGCAGTCCACATGAATATTCTAAGAGGTATCAGCACTATCGAACCGTAAAGCATGCCGGTTTGTCCGAATACCGACGCTATAACCGGCAGCCCCATGAACCCTGAGTTGCTGATTATCGTGGCATACTGCATTACTTCGCGCCTTTCGGGGCGCGCCTTTCTATACAGGACCTTCGTAAGCAGAGTATAGAACAGATGCATACAGGTCGATACGATCAGCACAACGCCGCACTGACGCAGCACCTCGGGTGAGACGTCTTTGCTGAATGAGCTGAAGATATTGCAGGGCAGGACGACGTAAAGGACGATGTCGGTCACATCGGTTCTCGCTTTTGCAGAAAAAATGCCCTTCTTAGTTATAAGAAACCCGATCGCGATGATGATGAACATCATGAGTTGTGTCTGTAGAATTTATCTCACTCCCAAGTATGCTTCCCGGATGTTCGCTGAAAAATACAACGAACCGATAGCGCATACGATTCCGCCCGGACCAGCCAGCCTGATTGCGTCAGCGACTCCGGCTTTCATCGTTTCACCCGTATGTACCGGCACTCCGTAAATCGACAGTCTCTCCGCCAGAGCGGCTGCCTCCATTGCTCTGTAATAGTCCGGTCTTACAGCGGTGAACGATGACGCCAGAGGAACGATGTGCTTCATCATTGAGTCCACATCCTTATCCGCCATGACTCCGACGACGAATGTGATTTTCCGGTCTCCGAAGAAAACCTTAAGGCTCGCCGCAGTCGCCTCGACTCCCTGAGGATTGTGCGACCCGTCCAGTATAAAGACCGGATCGTACCCCAGTATCTCAAATCTTCCCGGCCACTTTACGCCGGTAATGCCCCCGGTAATGTCGCTGTCGCTGATCGCATATCCTTTTCCGCGCAGGACTTCAAGAGCCGTTATTGCGGTAGCGGCGTTTTTCGGCTGATAGACGCCAAGGAGCGGCGTCGCAATATCGCCGTATGGTTCAAACCCGAATGTGATGCCGTCCGGCGTGTACCGTTCGTTTGATATGCGCGAATAGTCCGCTCTTTGCAGCCGTGCTCCGAGCTGCGCGCACCTGGCTTCAAACACATCTTCGACCTCACGCTCACCGCCGTATATGACAACATCCCCGCCGTTCTTGATTATCCCGGCTTTAGCGCCCGCAATATCCGCGAGAGTCGGCCCAAGCTCCTTGACATGGTCGTATCCGATAGCGGTGATTACTGCGGCTTCAGGAGTGTCGATCACATTTGTAGAATCGAGCTCTCCTCCCATTCCGACTTCCAGCACGACAATTTCGCATTTCTTGTTGAGAAAATACTTCATGGCAAGCGCAGTGACTATTTCGAACTCCGTAGGAGTTTCGGCCAAAGAGTCTGCAACCGGCTGTATTTCTTCAATCAGACTTACCAGTTCATCATCAGTGATATGCTCGCCGCCTGCTTGCATCCGCTCATTGAAGCGCAGTATAAACGGCGAGATGTACAAGCCTGTACGATAACCGGCTTTTCTGAGCACAGACTCAATATACGCTGCTGTAGACCCCTTACCGTTCGTTCCGGCGATATGCACAAACTTCAGAGATTTCTCCGGGTTACCCAACGCGGTCAGAAGCGCGCGGGTACGCTCCAGGCCGGGCTTGACGGCCTGCCATTTGACATTATGAATGTATTCAAGCGCTTCGTCGTAATTCATTTCTATTCACCACTTTCTAACGTGGGTTGCTCCTAAGCTCGTTCAGGAGTTCAAGCGTTGTCTTTTTGAAAACAGGATGCATCTTATACGGTGCGACGCCGCTTAGCGGCTGCAGCACAAATTCCCTTTTATGCGCCTCGGCATGCGGTATTCTGAGCGTTTCATCCGACATGATAATGTCATCATAATAAATGATATCCAAATCGAGCGTCCTGGGGCCCCACCTGATATCGCGTACACGCCCGTTTCTGTCCTCTATCCCGTTAAGGAGCCTAAGCAGTTCATGCGGGTCGAGCAGAGTCTCAATCACAAGGCATCCGTTTAGAAACGCGTCCTGCTCCGTAAAACCGTACGGCTCTGTTTCAATATACTCCGAAACGCATTTGAGCCTGCAGCCCTCAGCATTTGAGATTTCCCCGACTGCGCTGTCGAGATGAGCCTTTTTATTGCCGATGTTTGAGCCCAGCGCGATGTAGGCGCAATGCCATTCCCTGTCGACTTCAACCGACACAGTATCGAGCTGCACCCCTATCGCCGCCCACGGTTTTTTTACCTCGACCCACACTCTTCTGAGAAGCGGTTCTTCCGTGAGCAGTTTCCATGCGAGCCTCCCGGCTACAGCTTCGATTAGAGAAAAAGTGTTCTCCTCAACGAAAGATCTTATTTTCTTGCATATCCCGCTGTAGTCGATAGAATCGTTGAGATCGTCCGTCATGCAGGCAGTATGCAGATCGGCGTACAGTGTTGCCGAAATAATGAATTTCTGCCCGAGCGCCCGTTCTTCAGGGAAAACGCCGTGATTCCCGAAAACCTCCAGGTTATTAATATTGATTCTATCCATCACTTAGCTCTCTACTCTCAAATCTTTGATCGTTAATCTCAACGCTTGACTCTCAACTCTCTGCTCATCGCCCTTCAGCCTTCAGCCTTCACTCTTCAGCCTTCACTCTTCACTCTTCACTCTTCACTCTTCACTCTTCACTCTTCACTCTTCACTCTTCAACCTTCAACCTTCACTCTTCAACCTTCACTCTCGGCTCTCAACGCCCATCACGGCTTCCGTCATCATTATAGCCCGCTTTGTTTCCATAACGTCATGCACGCGAACAAACGAGCATCCGCTTATCACGGCTATCACCGTCGTTGCCAGCGTTCCCTCAGCACGTTCGGTTACCGGCAGCCTGAGCGCGGTTCCGATTACGCTCTTCCTGGACGCGCCAAGCATCACAGGATAACCAAGCTTTTTCAGCATGGCCAGTTCCCGAATAACTGTAAGGTTCATTGTGTAGTCTTTTGCAAAGCCGATTCCCGGGTCAATAATTATCCTATCTTTCCCGACGCCGGCTTTCAGAGCGATGCTGACAGAATCATTCAGGTCGTTAAGAATATCCGCCATGAGGTCAGCATATTCCATGTCATGCCTGTTGTGCATTAGGCAGCATACAGCGCCGGTGCGCGCTGCAAGCGGCGCCATTGCGGAATCATGTTTGAACCCCCATATGTCGTTTATCAGGCACGCGCCGGCTCCGAGCGCAGCTTCAGCAACAGAACTTTTATATGTATCTATCGATATCGGCGCGTCTATGCGGCTTCTCAGCGCGTCTACGATAGGGATGACCCTGTCAATTTCCTGCTGATCCGGTATTACCGTATGCCCCGGTCTTGATGATTCCCCGCCCACATCAATAATGTCGGCGCCCTCAGCGACCATTTTCTCAGCGTGTCTGAGAGCGTCGTCCCGTGTCAACCAGGCGCCCCCATCCGAAAATGAATCCGGCGTCACGTTGAGTATGCCCATTATGCAGCATCTGCCGACAGTATCAAATTTCCGGTTTCCTATGACCACTGTAACCGTGCTCCAGTCTTTATATTACAGGTCGCGCAATGCAACTCTATGGTTATGCTTCAGAGGGGTGTCCGGGAGACTGTCTTTTTTGAGGCTGGTTGCGAAGCAGGAGGCGGAAGCCACTGCTCATATACCCCGGAACATTTGCAGAAGCCTCAAAAAAGCATCTCCCGGACACCCCTCTGAAGTGTAGCACTCTATGGGGTCTTCACTCGCTATCAGGGTAATTCTGTTCAGGCGCCTTCTGACAGCTCTATCGTGCTGTTTTCAGCTCCCCCTACCGGCCTATTGCTTCCAAAAAGAGCCTTTGCCTCTCATAATTATCCTTGAATTCTCCTCTGGCTGCAGTCGTTATAGCTTTAGTGCCGGGCTTTTTAACACCGCGCATCGTCATGCAGGTATGTTCCGCTTCAATCATAACCATAACGCCTTTTGGCGACAGGTACTTCTCAATAGCGTCTGCGATCTGATTCGTCATCTGTTCCTGGATCTGAGGCCTGCGCGCGTACACCTCAACGGTTCGCGGAAGTTTACTGAGGCCTGCCACCTTCCCGTCAGGAACATACGCAATGTGCGCCTTTCCGAAGAACGGCAGCAGATGATGCTCGCATATCGAATGAAACTCTATGTCCTTTTCCATTACGATCTCGCAATCCTGAGCTGCGAACTGCCTTGACAGATGCTTCGCAGGTTCCGTGTCGATACCGCTGAACAACTCCTCGCACATACGCGCGACCCTCTGCGGTGTTTCCAGCAGCGCTTCGCGGTCCGGATCCTCGCCGATTGCCTCAAGCAGCATCCTGACGGCCTCAGCAACTTTTTCTTTATCTACCATAATGATACTTTCCTTTTCGATTGAAAATGATCCCGATATCGCGGCGGTAAAAACGCAACCTTCGTCTGACGTCAGACTGACAGGCTATACCCTCACAATACGAGATCACAGCTCTATTACTGCAACGGGTGCGGATTCATATCGCAAGTCCGGCGCATATCGATATGCGCTCCGGCTTTTCGTTTCCCGGCAACTCCCCATCCGGTGAACACTTTACGTATAAACCCTATTTTGCATTTTTTTCCGTTTGATATAATGTGTTTTGAAACGCACTGCCGCTCCTCCCGCGTCAGCGCAAATCGAAGTGAAAAAGATTATATCACATTGGAATCCTGAATAACAAGGAAAACTTTCAACGCTTGAAAAGCGCGTGTAACTATTCAGGACCTTGCGCTCAGAAGACGTTTTTCTGCTTCCTTTCCGCTCAGTGGCACATCCATGTGCCAATTCGCGCGCTCCGGCATCCATGCCTCCGCTTCCGGAAGCAGAATAAACGTCTTCCTCACCGGTCCTGAACTGTAACAAAGCGCTGGACTTTATTATGATAAACGTGTATGATACAACTCTGATGTAAGCAAAAGATAATGTACTCCCCGGAGGTTAGCAATGATTTCGGAAAAAATGATCGCCCTGACAAAAAGCAATAACGCCATTCGCGCGATGTTTGAAGAGGGAAACAGGCTTTCAGCCCTGTACGGAGCTGAGAATGTATTCGATTTCAGTCTTGGGAATCCAAACTTCCCATCACCCGAATCAGTTAAAGAGGCTATAGTTTCCCTGGTAAGCGAAAAGGATCCTGTCATGCTGCACGGATACATGAGTAATATTGGGTACCCTGACGTCAGAAAAGAAATTGCTGCAGACCTTAACGAACGGTTTGATACGTCGTTCGATGAAAGCAACGTCATTATGTCCGTCGGAGCAGCCGGCGGGTTGAATGTGATTCTGAAAACTCTGTTGAATCCCGGCGACGAGGTAATTGCGATTTCACCGTATTTCGTCGAGTACGGAAACTATGTGAGCAATTACAGCGGGACGCTTGTGGTCGTCCCGGCGAGCGCCGTGGATTTTCAGCCCGACCCGGAGCGAATCAGGGATGCGATAACGCCGAAAACAAAAGCGATAATAATAAACTCGCCCAACAATCCTACGGGTGTAATATACTCCGGTGAGACGATACGGCAGATCGCCGAAGTTCTGACTGAGAAGGGTCGCGAGAACAACGCTCCGATATACCTGCTCTCTGACGAGCCGTACCGTGAACTCGCTTACGACGGAACCGCCGTCCCATTCCTTACAAAGTACTACAGCAACACGATCGTGTGCTACTCATGGTCAAAATCGCTTTCGCTTCCCGGCGAGCGAATCGGCTACATTCTGATACCTGCTGAAGTCGCGGACTACGAACTCGTCTTTACCGCAGCCGGAATTGCCACTCGTATACTCGGCTACGTTAACGCCCCGTCTCTGCTGCAGAGAGTCGTAAGCAAATGCCTCAAGTCACAGACCGACGTCAGCGCTTACGACAGTAACAGAAAACTTCTGTACAACGGGCTGGTGGATTGCGGCTTCGAGCCGGTTTTTCCTCAGGGCGCTTTCTATATGTGGGTCAAAACTCCGTGTGATGATAAGGAGTTTGCAGAATCCGCAAAGAAGTACAACATACTTGTCGTTCCCGGAACGTCTTTCGCGTGCCCCGGGTATGTGCGGATCGCATACTGTGTCTCAAGGGAAACGATTACAAACGCAATGCCGGGCTTCATGAAGCTTGGAAGAGAGTATTTCAGCAGTGAATCCTGAGTAGGCGCTGATATTGCATACGTGGGAGGTACAGGCATGGAGGATAAGAAGACGATCCTGTCAGGCATTCAGCCTAGCGGCGCACTTACGCTGGGTACATATCTTGGCGCGCTCAAGAACTGGGCTTCATTATCGGACGAGTACAACTGTTACTATATGATAGTGGATATGCACGCAATAACCGTGCGCCAGAATCCTGCGGAACTGCGAAAGATGGTGCTCTCCCAACTGGCGCAGTATGTTGCGTGCGGTATAGACCCGGAAAAGAACATGCTGTTCATTCAAAGCCATGTCCCCGCTCACGCACAACTAAGCTGGGTGCTGAGCTGTTACACAATGTTCGGCGAACTTTCCAGAATGACGCAGTTCAAGGATAAATCACATAAGAACAGGGAGAACATCAACGCGGGGTTGTTCACCTACCCCGCTTTGATGGCGGCGGATATTCTCCTGTACCAGGCTGATCTCGTTCCGGTCGGCAGCGATCAGAAGCAGCACGTTGAGCTGACACGCGACGTCGCCATACGTTTCAACAGCGTATACGGCGATGTGTTCACAATTCCCGAACCGTATATTCCTGAACTCGGGGCAAGAATAATGGATCTGCAGAACCCGGTCAATAAAATGTCGAAGTCCGAAATAGCGGACGGCGGCTGTGTCCTTATGCTTGACAGCCCCGATGAAATCATGCGCTCATTTAAGCGGGCTGTGACAGACAGCGAAACGAGCGTGAGGTATGACATTGCGTTGAAACCCGGTATTTCCAATCTGATGCAGATATACTCCGTTTGCGCAGGAAAGCCGCTGGCTGAAATAGAGGATGAGTTCGAAGGTCAGGGATACGGAGTGTTGAAGCAACGCGTCGGCGAGGCAGTAGTCGAAACGCTGCGCCCCATTCGCGAGGAAGCGTTGAGGCTCAGTTCCGACAAAGCATATCTGGAGAAGATCTACAAACAGGGCGCTGAGAAAGCGTCGCATACAGCAAACAGGACTCTCGGCAAGGTCTACAAGAAAATCGGTTTCATTCCGGTTTAGGTTTCCTTGTCCATTATCACCTGTCGCAGTAACTGTTCAGGCAACTATCACCTCACGAAAGGTACACATTATGTCGGAACTCATGAGAATCGGCACAGCTGCCGCTGTCGCTCTGGCAATCAGTCTGTCAGCAACGCCTGCGGTTAAATGGTTTGCACACCGCGTAGGCGCTATGGACGTACCAAAAGACTCCCGCAGAGTACATACCCACCCTATACCCAGGCTCGGAGGGCTTGCCATTTTTGTCGGCTTTGTACTCAGCGTTGTATTTTTTGCCGATATTACGATACAGTTCCGCGGCGTATTACTCGGCGCTGTCATTATAGTTGCAGTAGGGGTCGTCGACGATATCATGTCCCTGCCGGCCTTGCTGAAGTTCTTCATTCAAATAATCGCAGCGCTTGTCGCGGTCTTTCACGGAGTCGTGATCGATATTTTCTCAAATCCGTTCTTTTTCAGTACAGCGCAATATATTAACCTCAAGTTCCTGTCCATCCCCATCACAGTTATATGGATAGTAGCAATTACTAACTCTGTTAATCTTATCGACGGGCTTGACGGTTTAGCTGTCGGCGTATCGACAATTTCATCTATCGCGATGCTGATCATAGCGTATATGGTCTCCGATCACAACGTGGCGGTGGTTCTTGCCGCTCTGACCGGAGCGTGCCTTGGCTTTCTCCCTTTCAACTTCAACCCTGCGAAAATATTCATGGGTGATACAGGCGCGCTGCTTCTCGGCTATGTACTGGCAACTGTGTCGATTCTTGGCCTGTTCAAGTTTTACGCAGTCGTATCATTCGCCGTTCCGTTCCTTGTCCTCGCGCTGCCGCTTCTTGACACATCGCTTGCGTTCTTTCGGCGGTTGTTAAAGGGGCAAAATCCGATGTCACCTGACCGCGGGCATGTTCACCACCGCCTTATCGATATGGGGCTTACGCAAAAACAAGCGGTTGCCGTCCTGTTCACCGTGAGCGGTTTACTGGGTCTCGCCGCGGTCGTAATGACGACAAACAGTAAGCTCAGGGTGCTGATACTCGTTATTGCAATAGTTCTGGCGGCCGCGGTGGTTGTGTTTATCTACAGAGGCAGGAGAAAAAAATGAGCACTAAAAGGATGCTGGGAATAACGGCTTTATGCGTTGTGTCAATAGCCGCCGCTCTCAGCGTCATGCTTTATTTCACTTTCTCGGGGCATGATGACCGTACCGTACAGCTTCCTGACATTTCGCACACGCAGGAGACGCTGCTAAACTCTGAGCCGGACGTACTAAATCGCGTCGAGGTAACAAAAGATACGCTGCAGGCTGTCGTATCCTCATTATCACGCCCGGAAATCTATAGCCGCAGCATAGAGGTAGAGATGTTCTGGGGAGGCGGGCATGCTGTGTACAGCATAAGCGTATCAGTCATGGATGACATAACGGCTCTTCGGATCCTGCCATCTGTCGGAGCGGAGAAAAGAGTGATAATCTCTCCGGAAAATCTGTATATATGGTACAGCGGCGACAGGGCGCCGTATATAAGCGCACCCTCCCGGGTGAACAACGGGAGCGGGTTCAGGGATACCGACGAATGGCAGATGCTTGTCAGTTACGAGGACATACTGCAGCTTGATAAAAGTGACATACTGGGCGCCGGATACATTGAGTACGAAGGAGAGTACTGCATATACGGCGACTGCCGCACTCCGCAGCTGGGGTATTCCAGGCGGTACTATATCCCGGTGTCGCTCGGTCTTGTATCGTGCGCAGAAGAGTACGATGAAAGCGGAAGTATCGTATACAGCATGACTGCCGGCGAGTGCGCGATAGGCACAGTCGACGAGTCGGCGTTTTTGCTTCCTGACGGCGCCAGCGTACTCGAAGCAGCACTCGGCTAAAGTATTCTGTAAGCGCAAAAGCTCCGTCGTTTCCTGAAGAAAACGACGGAGCTTTTCATACCAAATAGATCCGGTCCGCATTCCAATGCGCTGTTCCGGCGCAACGGACGCCATGTAGGGGGCGGGATTCGAACTCAACACGCCCCCCTAATGGCTTAAACCATATTTAAGCCGTTAATGCAGCAAAAAATCCTCTTTTGATATACCTGCCACGTTGAGCTTGGGCGCAGGCTTAGGGATCCTTTTTGTAGGCTCATACCTGAACGCCCCGCAGTAACCTGTCCCATCCACAATACCGCGCCTTGTACAGGCTATTTCAACGCTGCTTATCTCCCTGCCGTGGCGGCAGTACAGGCAGCTTGGCTCAATATCACGATCAAACAACACTTTAGCAACCTCCCTCAACGAAAATTCGCTCCCGACTGATAACCGCATCACGAATCTGCGGCTGCCCCCGAATCTGAAACCGGTCACAAAAGCTGCATGCGTCTCCTGCGCAGGCCGGCGCCTTCTTGGACGTATCACGCAGCAAGTATAACACCATCAGTATGAATAGACAACAGTAACTCGATATCACACTATTTTCGCGCAGACGCCGCCGACGCAGCATTCGCCGCACGCAGGTTTTCTGGCGGTGCAAACAGCTCTTCCGTGCAGAACAAGCCTGTGGCAGAAATCGGAAGACTTTTCCGGCGGCAGGATTTCCCTTAGCTGCGCCTCTATACTGACCGGATCCCTCGTGTTGACAAGTCCCATCCTGTTTGAAAGCCTTATGCAGTGCGTGTCGACAACAACAGCGGGCTTATTATGGACGTCGCCCAGCATAAGGTTGGCTGTTTTCCTGCCAACGCCGGGCAATGTAAGCAGCTCTTCCATTGTGTCGGGAACACGTCCATCAAACTTTTCTATTAACATTCCTGCCGCGGCGATCATATCACGAGCCTTTGCCCTGAAGAATCCGCATGAGTGGATTATCCCTTCCAATTCGGAACTATCCGCCTGTGCAAGCGACGCCAGCGTCGGGTACCGCGCATAAAGCACTGGCGTCACTGTATTGACTCGCGCGTCCGTGCATTGCGCCGATAGCCGCGCCGCAAAAAGGAGTTCATAGTCCTTGCCGTACTCCAGCGCGCATAATGCCTGAGGGTAGCACTCCTCCAGAGCTCTTATTATCTCATGTATGTCTTTTTCTTTCTCCAATTTCATGCCTCCCGATATACCGCTCCGCTGCTCCCGGCAGCTTTCCCCCGGCAGTATAACACATAATGACGCGTATTCCACTCTTTATCTGCAACAGTTGAACTTTGCAGTCACGCAGTTGTAAAAAGCAGTTGAAAAACACAACATATTCATTTATACTGTATCTCTATGAGAAACAAACAAATGGAGGAGCTCCTGTGATTAAGGACACGATGTCATACATTACCAAGCACGATCCGGAAATCGGAAAGGTAATTGAGCGTGAATTTACACGCCAGCGGAGGAATATCGAACTCATAGCATCCGAAAACTATGCAAGCGAGGCGGTACTGTTAACTGCAGGCACGGTGCTGACAAACAAGTACGCGGAAGGGTACTCGGGACGCCGGTATTACGGCGGATGCGAAGAAGTGGACGTAGCTGAAACCATAGCGATAGAACGCGCGAAGAAACTGTTCGGGGCAGGCTTTGTCAATGTTCAGGCGCATTCAGGCGCATCGGCGAATTACGCCGCGTACATAACACTATGCGACCCGGGCGACACAGTCCTGGCCATGGATCTTGATCATGGCGGGCATCTGACGCATGGGCTTTCGGCAAACTTTTCCGGCAAGTATTACAACATAGTTTCATACGGCGTCACGCCTGACACTAACCTTATCGACTACAATGAAGTGCTCCGCCTGGCAAAGGAACACAGGCCAAAAATGATTATTGCCGGCGCCACAGCCTACCCGCGTATCATTGACTTTGAGAAATTCTCTGAAATCGCGAAGGAAGTCGGCGCATACCTGGTGACCGATATCGCTCACATTTGCGGCCTCATTGCGGCGGGAGAACATCCGAGCCCGATGCCCTATGCGGACATAGTCACGAGCACTACGCATAAAACGCTTCGCGGGCCGCGCGGCGGCTTTATCATGACAAATAACGAGGAGCTCGCGAAGAAAATAGACAGAGCGATTTTTCCGGGCGCTCAGGGCGGCCCTCTGATGCACATAATCGCGGCGAAAGCCGTAGCTTTCGGCGAAGCGCTAAAACCGGAGTTCAAGGAGTATCAGCGACAAATCCGCAGAAACGCAAAGGCTCTTGCCTCCGGGCTCATCGACTGCGGTTTCGATCTCGTTTCCGGAGGCACCGACAACCATCTGATGCTCGTGGACCTGAGGAAGTTCAACAAGACAGGCAGGGAAATGTCAACGCTTCTGGACACTGTCTATATAACCGCAAACAAAAACATGATACCTAACGACCCGCAAGTGTCGACGATCACAAGCGGCATCCGACTCGGCACTCCGGCTGTTACGAGCCGCGGTTTTCTTGAGGACGACATGCGCAAGGTAGCCGAACTGTTGTTCCTGGCAGCTTCGGATTACTCCGCAAACGCTGACCGCATCAGAGCTGAAGTTAACAAGTTATGCCAGAGGCATCCTCTGTACGAGTGACGGCATACAATGGATATTCAAATCGGAGATGTGCTTACTCTTAAAAAGAACCATCCTTGCGGCAGCAATGAGTGGCGCGTCACACGCATCGGCGCCGACTTCAAGCTTGTTTGTCTGGGATGCAGCCACGAAGTCATGTCTCCGCGAAGCAAGGTCGAAAAGAGCATCAAGTCGATAGCAAGGAATAATAATGTATGAAGTTTTCCCCTGTACCCCGATATGTTTTCAGAAGAGTCACGGACATAACGCCGGCTTTTCTGGAGCGTCTCGGGGTTAAGTTTTTAATGCTCGATCTGGATAACACCATAGTTTCATACAGCAAACACATTCCTCCTCCGGGAGTGTTGCCGTGGGCGGAGAACATGCGCAGCAGCGGCGTAAGCCTGTATATTGTTTCCAACAGCAAACGTCTCGGACGGGTGGAGAAGTTTGCGGAAACATTCAATATCGGCTTCATCAGACATGCCTCGAAACCCTCGCCGAAAGCTCTGTACCGCGCGATGAAGAGTTCAGGATACAACGCGAATGAATCCGCGCTGGCGGGCGACCAGGTATACACAGACGTTCTCGCTGCGAACAGAGCCGGAGTAATATCCATTGCAGTCAGGCCTGTCAGCAGGTTCAACCCGCTTCTGGCAATAAGATACGCCTTGGAAGCGCCTTTCAGGGCTGCTTGCAAGAATAAAATGTTTGGGAGCAGTTATGGATAATATTACAAGGATCAGGCAATCGATTAGCGAGGCTGATTTTGACGCAATGCTTTTTACCAGCCCGGTTAACAGATTCTATGCTACCGGATTCGAATCGTCCGCCGGCGCTCTGATTATCACTCGCGACGACGCATGGTTTTTCACCGACTCGCGATATATCGAAGCTGCAGAAGCCACGGTAAAAAACGCGCATGTACACATTGTCACAAAAGATGAACCGTATGCGAAACTCATTGAAGCGCTGCTGGAAAAGCATTCCGTTAAAACAGTAGGTTTTGAAGACGGAGCGATTACTTACTCTTCATACCTTGAATGGGAAGAAAAGCTCAGTTGTAAACTCACCCCCGCTCAGAGCCTTATCAACGACTTGAGGGCTGTAAAATCACCTGATGAGCTTGACAACATGAAAAAGGCTCAGCAAATCGCAGAGAAATCGTTCGATGAGCTTCTTCCGATGATTTCCGGTAATATGACCGAGAAACAGCTAGCCGCCGAGCTTCTATACCTATTACTAAAAAACGGGGCTGATGATAAGTCCTTTGACCCGATAATAGTTTCCGGCGAGAAGTCCAGCATGCCGCATGGCGTTCCGGGCGATAAACGGATCGGCAGCGGGTTTCTGACGATAGATTTCGGCGCAAAGCTGGACGGGTGGTGCAGCGATACGACAAGGACGCTGTGCGTTGGTAACCCTACGGATGAGATGGCGAGCATCTATGACATTGTACTCCGGGCGCAGGAGGCAGGCATATCAGCGGTGCGCGCAGGCGTCCGCGGCTGCGACGTCGACGCTGCGGCGCGAAATGTGATCGCGCAGGCAGGTTACGGAAGCTTTTTCGGGCATGGGTTCGGGCACGGCTTGGGTCTTGAAGTCCATGAGCTTCCTACTGCGTCTCAGATATTTGAAGCCCCTCTGCCCGCCGGGGCGGTGATTTCCGCCGAGCCGGGCATCTACCTTCCCGGCCGGTTCGGAGTAAGGATCGAGGACGTCGTTTACATTACTGAAGATGGATGCGAGAACATTACCGGCTTGTCAAAGGACCTGATAGTCATTTAAGCATTCAGGGGGGTACAGCGCTGGTTACTGTTGCAGTGGGTGTCCGGGAGACTGCCTTTTTTGAGGCTGGTTGCGAAGCAGGAGGCGGAAGCCACTGCGCATATACCCCGGAACATTTGTAGAAGCCTCAAAAAAGCATCTCCCGGACACCCCTCTGAAGTGTAACGCTTATGGCGATCGCTTCAAAACCATATATGAATTTTCTTGCAAAACAAACGTATTTACTGTAGAATGACATTGCTTTATTCAGGGAGGTATTTTTATGGTATCAGCAGGTGATTTCAGGAACGGAGTTACATTTGAATGGGACGGCAAGGTCATGCAGGTCGTCGAGTTCCAGCATGTCAAACCCGGTAAAGGCGCGGCGTTCGTGAGGACAAAGATGAAAAATGTCATCACCGGCGCTGTCGTTGAGACGTCGTTCAACCCATCTGACAAATTCGAGAACGCTTATGTCGAACGCCGTGAAATGGAGTACAGCTACAGCGACGGCGATCTTTATTACTTCATGGATCTTGAGTCGTACGAACTTGAACCGATAGACAAAGGCCTACTGGGGGATAACTTCAAGTTCGTCAAGGAGAACATGAACTGCACGGTTCATTCTTATAAAGGCAAGGTGTTTAGTGTCGATCCCCCAAACTTCGTTGAGCTGACGATCACCGCTACCGATCCCGGTTTTAAAGGTGACACCGCCACAAACGTAATGAAACCCGCGACGGTAGAGACCGGCGCGGAAGTCAAAGTACCGCTTTTTATCAGTGAAGGCGAAAGAATTCGTATAGACACCAGGTCCGGAGAGTATCTGGAACGCGCGAAAGGTTAACCTGAACAGGAGGATCACTATATTATGTCAATCAAAGAAAAAGTTGCGTACCTGAAAGGTCTCGCGGAAGGAATGGAACTCGACGCCGGGTCGAAAGAGGGAAAGCTTATACAGATAATCATCGATACGCTTTCGGATATAGCGGACGAATTTGAGGGTCTCAGCAAAGAGTCGCGTGAAATCACCAATGAACTTCAAAGCATGACAGTTATCATGCAGGATCTTCAGGATTTTCTTTACGATGATTTTGACGATGATGACGACGACGATGATATATTCAACTTCAGTGACTTTATCGACGACGATGACGATGACGACGACGATGACGACGACGACGACGACGATGATGACGACGAGTGCGACTGCGAACTCTGCAGCGACGACAGTTCCTCATATGACGTTGAATGCCCGATATGCGGCGCGGAGATACTGCTAAGCGTTTCGGACCTGAAAAAAGGCAGCGCAGTCTGCCCATCGTGCGGTGAAGAACTTGAGTTTGAGTTCGAAGATGACGGCCACGATCACGATCACGATCACGACCACGACCACGACCACGACCATGACCACGACCACGGCCACGACCACGACCACGACCACGACCACGGCCACGGCCACGATCACGACCACGGTCACAGCCACGACGCGACATAAGTTTTTGATTGGGGGATTCGATTGTGTCCGGACACTCGAAGTGGCACAATATCCAGCGGACGAAGGGCTCGCAGGACGCAAAGAGGGCGAAAGTGTTCACTAAAATAGCCCGTGAAATCATCGTTGCGGTCAGAGAAGGCGGCAGCGGCGATCCCGTGAACAACTCACGCCTCGCGTCAGCTATAGTAAAGGCAAAAGCCGCGAACATGCCTAACGATAATGTAAAGAGGACCATTGAGAAAGCTCTCGGTTCGGGCGGCGGCGATAATTACGAGAGCGTGACATACGAAGGGTATGGTCCCTGCGGCGTTGCTGTGATCGTTGAGGCTATGACAGATAACCGAAACAGGACAGCGTCGGAAGTACGCCACCACTTTGATAAATACGGCGGCAAAATGGGGACGACCGGCTGCGTATCATGGTCGTTCAACCGCAAAGGCGTCATTGTAATAGACAATGACGCCGACGAGTACGATGAGGACGCAGTCTTTACAGACGCTCTGGAAGCCGGCGCTGACGACATAGAAACCGGCGACGGCGTCTATGAAGTATTCACATCAGTCGACGATTTCACCACCGTCAACAATGCGCTGGAGAGCGCCGGCTATAAGTTCCTTTCTGCGCAGATAGAGATGATCCCGCAGAATAATGTGAAGCTTACAGATCCGGACGACGTCAGGAACATGGAAAAGATGCTCGAACTTATGGAAGACAGCGACGATGTACAGAATGTATGGCATAATTGTGAACTTGAGTAGGATGTGATTCAATTGCCTCAATTATCCTCCCTGCTTGAAAGGATCGGGCTGAAAAAGAAAAAACCGAATGACAAATCCGGAGTATCGCCTTTTGTGTTCCATCAAAAGGCGCTTTCGATGCGCTCAAATAACTATCAGGTAAAGTATTACGCGCAGAAGCTTGGCTATTTGGTCAGTGATCTCAGCGAGCTGTGGCAAAATGACGTCCAGACGTCGTTTATTGAAGGTTTTGAAGAACTCAAAGGGCACATGACCGAATTCTATGAGCTTGTGGACGAGTATGCAACATTACTGGAAACAGCGGCTCACGAACTTGAGGTGAACACAGCAAGTATTGATAAGCCGTCAATATTCGCCTCTAAAGAAGACGGTCCTGTTACTATAACGCTTTCTGACATACCGTATTTACGGCGGGCCAGATTTAACATGAACGCCCCCGATCCCTGGTTCTTACGTACGCAGGAGGGGGTATCGACAGTAGTCGTGGAATCGCGCAAAAATCCTGATTACATGTATAACGTATTTTCCGATCACATTGAGCTTGTAAAATACATAGGTTACTTCAAAGCAGTGGCGATTCCTGAAGAAATAGACGGTCTGCCGGTAACGCACATCGGGCAAAACTGCTTTTCGCTTGCCTGTCAGGTCAAGATAACCAGCGTTAAGATACCGGAAACGATAACGACTGTTCTCAGCGGAGCTTTCCGCGGCTGCAGAGCAATTAAGTCTCTGGAACTGCCCTCTTCCCTGCTCTACATAGGAAACTACGCGTTCAGTTTTCTAATGGGCCTGGAGACGCTGCAGATCCCCGAAAACGTGATAGCGATGGGGTTCGGGGCGTTCCGCAACTGCATGAACCTCTTATCCGTTAAAATTCCGGAGAACACGCTTCGAATAGGCAGCGACGCTTTTTACAGGTGCAAAGAGTTAAGGACAGTGGAAATCAGCAACAGCGTCACAGATATCGAAGGCTGGGCGTTTCGAATGTGCGATAATCTGGAATCAGTGACCATCGGCAGTAATGTAGTGAACATTGGCGACAGCGTTTTTTATGAATGCGTGTGTCTCCAGAAGGTCGATGTGCCGGACTCAGTTGAGAAAATCGGCGATAAGACTTTCTACTCGCGTCGCGGCATCCTGCTTGAGGGCGCGGGGGGCTCATACACGGAGCAGTATGCAAAAGATAATAAACTGAAATTCCGCCCCATACGCTGATCAAGCGCTGTATGCGTATCCGCATTACCGGATACGCATATACGTGCGCATATACGCTATTTTGAGAACATCACCTTTTCACTGTTGAACATCTTTGTAAGTACTAATCCTCCGATGACAGCGTATGCAAGGCTGCTCAGACATGATATCAGAATGTTTACGCTGTCATAGTTCAGCGAGAAAATCCCGCTCATGCACTGTACGCTGCTGTACAGCGGGATCAGATAGAACGTCGTTTCTGTCTGCGCACCGCCCCCGAACATACCTGTCACTCCCACAAGCATCACGATGATCATTAGAGGCATGACCGCGGTATTCGCCTCTTTAACAGTTTTTGCAAAGGCAGAGATAATCGAAAATACAGCTACAAGAAGAAGAATCGTAGAAAGAATCACGCACGCAAGCATCAGATAATCTATCGCGCCGTATATGCCCGTGTCGATTATATCTTCTGCTCCCGCCATCATCTTCGGCAGCGACAGAATAGTAGCGCCCGCCGTGACAAGGCCTGACAGGAAGGACAGCACGGCAAGACTGACGATCTTGCCTGTAGCAAGCTGGCTGCGCTTCAGCGGAGTCACAAGCAGTGTGGCGATCGTTCCGCGCTCCTTTTCTCCCGCAATCGAGTCCGGCGCAAGCCCCATGCATCCGGAGCACAGGAACACCATTAGCAGCATTGGCATCAATGACGAAATGAAACTCGCTGACTTGTCCTCGCTCGCAGCCTGATCGACGTCCGCGACGCCCCTGTTAACGTCAAACTTGTTAGCCAGCGACGACTCATATGAATCGAGGACATACATCATCGTCGAGTAAGCGCTCTGCGAGTTTGGTTCAACGGAGTTGAAAAACAGCTCGATATTCGGCGCGGGCCCCGTCGACGTTTTCACGTCATATGCATCTACAAGTCTATCGAAATCCTGCGGGAACACCATGCACAGATCAGTCTGCTTAAGCGCAAGCTTTTCCTTAGCCGATTCGATTTCGTCCTGACCTATATGCATGACGCTGATTCCGACTGCAGTCACTTGCCGTTCGATAACATCAGGCATGTTCACCGCCATAACCCACGGCGAGTACGCCTGATCCGGCGAGTACATACTGGCCAGCGCTGTACCCATAAAGGAATAAACAACGTATATTAGGATAGCAGGCAGCAGGAGCATCAGGATCATGCGCTTATCGCCAAAAAAGCGCGAGAACTCTTTCTTCATAACAGTCAGCATGTTGCTTTTCATACCAGCTCACCTACTTCCCGTGAGTATACATCGAAGAAAAAGTCTTCAAGGGACTTTTCCGCCGTGAGGTTCTTCACTGTATCGCATACTGCCATCTTACCGTTGAGGATGATCCCCACCCGGTCGCAGAGTTTTTCGATCAGGCTGAAAATATGCGTTGAGACTATAATCGTACTCCCCTGCTCTTTCAGCTCAATTAAAAAGTCCGTGACGACCTTTGCAGTCAGGACGTCGAGACCGTTTGTCGGCTCGTCGAAGATGATGATCTTCGGATCATGTACAATGGAAATCACAAGCGAAGCTTTCTGTTTCATGCCTGTCGACAGGTTTGCTACTTTGACTTCCGCAAATTCGTTGATGCCGAACTTGTTGAACAAATCCTTTTTACGAGCGTCGCTAACCGCGGGGTCGATGTTGTGAAGCTTTGCGAAAAAATCAAATAAGTAATTCGGGGTGAAAAAGTCTTCCAGCTTCAGTTCACTTGTCAGAAAACCGATTTTAGCCCTTACAGCCTCCGGCTCGGTTTTTATGCTTGATCCGCCGATGAATGCGTCGCCTTCATCGGCTTTTATCAATGTGGCGAGAATTCTCTGTGTAGTTGTTTTACCGGCGCCGTTCGGACCGAGGAGCCCGAATATCTCGCCCTCATTTGCGTCAAATGAAAGGTTATTTACTGCGGTGATAACCTTCTCTTTTGAGTTTTGCAGTTTCTGCTGCTTTTTCGACAGCCGGAAAGTCTTTTTCAGCCCTTCGGCATGAAGTATAACTCCCAAAATGATCAGTCCCTTCTGAGATTCTCAAGTTCCGCAATGCGGGCGCGCATCTCGTCCGCGGTGGGATACTCGCATGATTCATCTATATTGGCGTCCGCCAGCACAAGCGCGATATACGATGCCATATGCTTCCTATGAATAAGGCGCTTGTATTTTTTCTGAGTGTTAAGAAGCGTGTCAACAGCCTGATCGCGCCCTCCGCATTTTCTCAGAATACCTTCATAAAGCTCTTTACATGTCAGGAAAGGAACAAGAGTCGTGACTACGCTTTCCTTCGGAAACACTTCAAGCAGCAGTGTCTGAAGGTTGTCGCGCTGTTTCTGCCCGTATGGGAACGCCCACTTTTCATACTCGATCTGTTCGTTTTCCTGCGTCGCTTTGCTCTTCCATGTGAATAGCTGAAATTCGCCAAGAGCCATTGCCTGTCACTCCCTCTTACATATAAACTTGCGTGATGATACCACACTGCTGCGAGAAACTCAAACCTTCCGGATTTACACTTACCGGATATATACGCAAAAAGCGTGCATATTATCTATGTGGCTTCCAGGTAAACCCTCGGCAGCCTGCTCCCGAGTCTGCATAACAGATCGTTCGTTATTGTGCCGCTCGCCTCCGCAACATCCTCGCAGCGAATAGTGTTCCCGCTATCGGTTCCTATAAGCGTTACAACGTCTCCGGCTGACACCGGACCCGCTCCGGTGACGTCGACCATCAGCAGGTCCATGCATATCCGCCCGACGATCGGCGCAGTTTTCCCACTTACAATGCACACCCCGCCTTTCCCCGACATCTGCCGGGGAACGCCGTCCGCATATCCTATACACACTGTCGCAAGTTTCATCGCTTTCTCTGCTGTGAATGTTCTGCCATAGCTAACGCTCTCGCCTGCGCCTATCATCCGCACCTCGGCGATCCGGGCGCGAAGCGCAAGGGCGGGCTTAAGCCCGTGCATCGTATCCGTTGCGCCGTAACGGCTCATTACACCATACAGCGCAATACCGGTCCTTGCGTAATCGCAGTCGGCGTCAGGATAGTTCAGTACGCCGAAACTAGCCTGAATATGCCTCCTACCGACGCTGTACCCCTTATTTGCCAATGACTCCACAACACCGGTAAATCTGCCGATCTGCAACTGTGTGAAAACCATGTCATCAGGATCCGCACTGTCTGACGAAGCCAGATGCGAAGCGATCCCTTCTATTGTAAGGTTTCGGCAGGCATAAACACTCTCGATCTCCGCAAGATCCGAATACTCGATACCAAGCCTGTGCATACCTGTGTCAACGGCAATGTGAATCCGTATACTGTAACCCGTTTCATCAAGAGCCCTCGCATGAGCTCCATCCACTGCGAGCTGCGTGAGGTTATTCTTACAGAGTAGTTCTGCATCCGCGGGAGAAGTGTACCCCATAACCAGAACTTCACCGCTCAGTCCGCCTTCGCGGAGGTCAATGCCCTCGCTGACGGTCGCTACGGCGAATGCACGAATCCCCTCGCGTTCCAGTCGCGCGGAAACTGCCTTCGCTCCGTGTCCATATGCGTCCGCTTTCACTACCGCCATTAAATCACAGCCATCCGGAAGCAGTGATCGCAGGATTTTTGCATTATGAGCAATTATATCGAGGTCTACCTCGACCCAGGCGCGGCTGTCAGCAGCAGGGCTGTTTCCCATATCAGGTATCTCCTCGCTCTAACGTGAGGGCTGCGCCCCCACAACCCATGTCGGGCTGTTTACGTCCTTTCGCGCTCAACGGGCGAAATGAATCCGCCCTGCGCGAAAGGACACACAGCCCTCACGCGCCTACGGCGCGCACCGCGCGTCCGCGCGGTGATAGTACCTTACGGACTGATAAATTCGTGTTTTTTATTAGCTTTTCTGGTCCGTAAGGTACTCATGCCCGCTCCCGATCGGGAGTCGCGGCGCAGACGGCGCTTTGCTCAGCCCTCACGTTAGGCCACGATTGCCAGTCCACGACAGTATATAGGAAGCGAGTAAGTATTGCAATCAAAATGCTTGTAATTTATAATCAACGTAATTGACAAATTATCAGCCACACAGAAAGGACAGAAAACATGAAATTTCCGCAGATGCCGTATACCAGGCCCGAGTTCGGGGAAGTCCGCGACAAAATGGTCGCTCTGACCGGGAGGTTCAGGAGCGCAGAGAGCGCAAAGGAGGCGTTCGACGTCTATAAAGAGATAGACGAGTATGCGCGCTATATCTTCTCCATGCTGTCTATCGCGTACATCCGAAACACGCTTGATACGACGGACGAGTACTACAGCGCAGAAAAGGATTACATCGACGAAATCGAGCCGAAACTGACAGAGCTGGCGCAAGCGCAGAGGATGGCGCTGATCGAGTCGCCTTTCAGGAAGGACTTCGAAGAAGCCTGGGGGACGCTTCTGTTTGACAAGGCCGAAATGACGCTCAAGACGTTCAAACCTGAGATCATTCCCGATTTGCAGGAAGAAAATAAGCTCACGACGGAGTATGATAAACTGATCGCTTCGGCTCAGATCGACTACGACGGAAAAAAGCTTACGCTGGCGCAGTTGACTCCCTATCACGAGAATCCCGACAGATCCGTACGCGAGGATTCGATGCGGGCGCGCGCGGAATGGTTCTTAAGTCATGGTGAAAGACTCGACAGCCTGTACGACGAACTGGTCAAGGTCCGGACACGGATAGCGAAGGAGCTTGGTTTTGAAAATTACATCCAGCTCGGCTACTACCGGATGCTGCGCGTGTGCTACGACAGCGATATGGTTTCCAGGTTCCGCGAGGGCGTGATATCGCATATAGTCCCGATTGCCGTACGCCTGAAAGCGGAGCAGGCAAAACGGATCGGCGTCGAGACGATCAGGATGTACGACGACACGTTCGAGTACCCTGACGGCAATGCGAAACCTATCGGAACGGTCGATGAGATTTTCGCCCACGGCAAGAAGATGTACCACGAACTGTCGGCCGATACGGCGGAGTTTATAGATTTCATGCTCGATAACGAGCTTTTCGACGTTCTGACAAGGCCGGGTAAATCAGGCGGCGGTTATTGCGCGACGATCGACGAGTACAAGTCTCCGTTTATCTTCGCGAACTTCAACGGCACCTCGGGCGATATCGACGTCCTGACCCACGAGGCGGGCCACGCCTTCGACTCCCACATGGCCCGCGAGCGCGCCCCGTCGGCCCTGCGCGAATGCTCGCACGAGACGGCGGAAGTCCACTCGATGAGCATGGAATTTTTCACGTGGCCGTGGATGGACGGCTTTTTCAAGGACGCGGATAAATACCGCCGCGGCCACCTTGCCGCCGCGCTGACCTTTATCCCATACGGCA
>Ga0082212_10003304_pt1 | contig 22979 bp, 20 predicted proteins | sample TergutNt197P3_FD_71548 | JGI IMG/M metagenome (GOLD analysis project Ga0082212, IMG submission 71548) | Neocapritermes taracua P3 segment gut microbial communities from Petit-Saut dam, French Guiana - Nt197 P3 | ecosystem: Host-associated > Arthropoda: Insects > Digestive system > Gut ...
AAATATTTGGCCGGGCTGCCGGGATATGAAAAATGCCCGCGTTATGAGAGGGACACGGCGACCCCGCGCGCCATGCTCGCAAGGTACGACGCTCTCAAGGCCGCCAAAGACTCCGGCGGGAAACCGGAGAAGTGAGCGGTCGAAAAAACGTCAACTCAATCAGTTTATCCGGCCGGCATAAACGGTGTGAAAAGGCCGCGAATGACGGCCGGAAAATCAGAAAGGGAGTGCTTATTTATGGCAAACCGTCCCATTAAAATGCCTGTGTTTGACCTTTCGGGAAAGACCGCGATAATAACGGGCGGTTCAAAAGGGATAGGTTACGGCATAGCGGCAACCTTTGCCCGTTTCGGAGCAAATGTCGTCATAACCGCGCGCACGGCGTCGGCAGTGGAAGAGGCTGTCATTGAGATCAACGCGAAATACTGTACGACCGGCCTGTGTATGGGAGTTCCGGCCGATTCCTCAAAGCAAAAAGATATAGATCATGTGATCGACATGACGACAGAGACTTTCGGCAAACTTGATATACTTGTCAATAATGCGGGAGTTTCCGGCAAAACCGCAAAGGTGCTTACCGATGACTGTGACGAGGCAAATTTTCGTGCTGTCACAGACACAAACCTTCTGGGAGTGTTCCTCTTCAGCAAAGCCGCAGCCAAACGCTTTACGGAGCAGGGCACAGGTGGTAAAATAATAAATATCGCATCCGTCGGCGGTCTTGTGGGCGGACCGGGCGTTATAGCCTACGGAGCTTCGAAAGCAGGGGTCATAAGCCTTACAAAGACGCTTGCAAATGAACTCGGCCGAGACAACATCACTGTCATTGCGGTATGCCCCGGATATGTGGTCACTCCTCTGAATGAAGATGTTTTTCTGGATAAAGAAGGAAACCACACAAAAATCTACGACCTCTCCGTCAAGAGCACGGCCATTCGCCGGCTGGGTGAGATCGAAGAGATCGCGGGCCCCGTAACGGCCATTGCCTGCGACTGCTTCTCTTATATGACGGGAAGCGCCGTCGTAATAGACGGCGGTCAGACGATCGGGAGGTAACCGAAATATGTCCTTTAAGCTTATCCGGTACGAAAAACAAGACGGGATCGCCTCGATACGCATAAACCGTCCCGAGGCGCTCAACGCTCTGAACAGCGACGTCAATGCAGAGATAGCCGCGGTTCTGGAAGAGATCGATGCGGACAGATCGGTCCGTGTACTCATCATCACAGGCGACGCTCGCGCATTTGCGGCGGGAGCGGACATTACGGAAATGGCGCAGGCGAGTCCCAGACGCGCTCTGGAGGTTTCAAGCCTTGCCGTTAAAATCAACAACACGCTTGAGAACATGTCTGTTCCCACCATAGCGGCTGTCGCGGGATACGCATTCGGAGGCGGATGTGAAATGACGCTTGCCTGTGATTTCCGCGTCGGCGGATCTCGTACTCGGATGTCATTTCCCGAGGTGGGGCTCGGGATAATACCGGGCGCCAACGGCTGCGTTCGCGCCGTCGAACTGGTCGGCGCCGCAAAGGCGAGGGAACTGATCATGCTGACGCCTGTAATTACAGGCGAAGAAGCATACAAAATCGGTCTTTTAAACCGCTATGTCGGCCCCGGCGAACACGACGAACTCGAACGGGCGGCTTTGATCGCAAAACAAAATCTGTCGGACGCACAAAAAACAGGCGACGAGGCGGAGATCAGAGACGCAAAAAAGACTTATAAAGACGCCGAAGCCGCCGCCGCTCAAGAAGAATTCGATACGATATACGCGCTTGCGCTTGAAATCGCGCAAGCTCTTAAGGAAAAACCGGCCTGCGCCTTGGCCGCGGCAAAAGCCGCGATCAACAGAGCGGCGCTTGAAACGGTCGCCGCGGGCAAGGAAACCGAAAAAGCGGAATTCACTCTCCTTTTTGATACAAAAGACCAAAAAGAAGGTATGGCCGCGCTGACAGAAAAACGCAAACCCCTCTATACCGGTTGCTGAAGAAAATATATTCAGTTCTTGTCGCAAAGGAGCAAAAAGCAATGGAGATAAAAAAAATCGGCGTAGTCGGCGCCGGCCTTATGGGAGCGGGGATCGCCCAAATCGCCGCGTCATGCAAATATAAAGTTATACTGCGCGATGTAAACCTTGAATTTTGTGAAAAGGCAACAGCGAAAATGAAGTCGGGACTCGATAAACGCATTGCCGACGGAAAAACAACAAAAGAAAAAGTTGAGGAAACGCTCGGCAATATAATAACGACGGAAAAGGTCGGCGACCTCAAAGACTGCGATATGATCATCGAGGCGGCGTTTGAGCGTATGGATGTCAAACAAGGCGTCTTCAGGGAATTGAGCGGCGTTTGCCGTGATGACTGCGTCTTCTGCACAAACACCTCGTCGCTGCCGATAACCGATATAATGTCCGGGATCGTAAATCCCGGCCGCGGAATCGGCATGCACTTCTTTTTCCCCGTAACGGCCATGAAGCTCGTGGAGGTCATTCGGGGAGAAAAAACCTCCGACGACACGGTCAAAGCCGTGTTCGAGGTTGCTTCCGGCATGGGGAAAACAGCTGTTGAATGCAAGACCGATACGCCGGGTTTCATTGTCAACCGTTGCCTGTTCGCCTTTATGTTGGAGGCGGTACGCTGCTATGAGGCAGGCGTCGCTTCCGCTGAAGATATCGATACTGCGGTTAAGCTGGGCTTGAACCATCCGCTCGGCCCTTTTGAGATGATGGACCTCTCCGGGCTTGATTCTTTTCCGCATGTTTGCGAGAGCCTGAGCAGCTTGCCGGTTACGGATTGGTCAACGCCGAAATCGGTGGAAAAACTCATCGAACAGGGTGATCTCGGCAGAAAAACCGGTCGCGGCTGGCATGATTACAAAGCCGGCAAATGAATTATTAATTAGATTTTTCGGAGGATAACGGTATGAGAGAAGCCGTAATCGCGGCCTACGGCCGCAGTGCCTGCTGCCGCGCCCGCAAAGGCGGTTTCGCCGGAACGCACCCTTTGGACTACGCCGCCGCCACCCTTAAAGGCGTCCTTAACAAGCTTCCGCAGCTTGACCCTGAAAGAATAGACGATGTTATTACCGGCTGTGCGTTTCCGCTGAACGAAATGAACCTTAATCCCAGCCGCCTGATCGCGAACCGCGCCCAACTGCCTGAAAGCGTTCCGGCACAGACTATTCTGCGATTTTGCTCTTCCGGGCTGCAGTCCATCGCGACGGCGGCAAACGCGATCATGGCCGGACAATATGATTGCGCCGTCGCCGGCGGGGTCGAGTCAATGTCGAAATGCTTTGTTCCGCATCCCCCGGAATATCAAAACGAGTGGATAACAAACAACTATGAAGGCGGATACATGTCAATGGGCGAAACCGCCGAACGCCTGGCCGAGAAATACGGCATAAGCCGTGCTGAAATGGAGCTCTTTGCGCTGGAATCCCACACAAAAGCCGCCGCCGCGAGAAAAAACGGAAAATTTAAAAACTCTATCATACCCGTTGTCAATGCCGAAGGCCGGATCATTGACAGTGATGAAGGCATTTTGGCGGATGAAGACGGCAATCTGAAGACCGATCCGGAAAAAATGGCCGGCTTGAAACCCTGCTTTCGTGAGAACGGTATCGTGACCGCCGCAACATCCTCCCCCACGACCGACGCCGCGGCATACGCGGTCCTCATGTCGTCGGAAACGGCCCGTGAACTCGGTATCGAGCCGATAGCCAAATTCATCGGATTCTCGGTTGCCGGATGTGACGCAACACTGATGGGAATGGGTCCCGTCTACGCCATACCGAAAGTAATGAAACTCACCGGCATGTCCTTATCAGATATGGACGTCATAGAACTGAACGAGGCTTTTGCATCACAATTTCTGGTTTGCGTGCGTGAGCTCGGGCTCGATCGCTCGATCGTCAACCCCTACGGCGGAGCTTTGGCTCTCGGCCATCCCTTGGGCGCGACCGGCGCCGTACTCACCGCAAAGGCTGTCGATTACCTTCTCGATAACGGGGGACGCCGCGGCTTAGTGTCCATGTGTATCGGCGGCGGCATGGGCGCCGCCGGGATATTCGAGCTGTGCGGATGAATAAAGCTCTTCTTACAGCGAAGGGAACATAAAGGGTGGATCAAAAATGGCTGCACTCAATAGAATAATGATAGCGGGCGCCGGGACTATGGGCGCGGGTATCGCGCAGGCGGCGGCGGCGGCCGGTTTTAAGGTATACTTGGTCGATTTGACAGAAGAATTGCTTGATCGCGCGAGAAAAATACTCGCGGCAAACATTGACGTCATGATTTCGGCCGGGCTGTATACGGATCGGGAACGATACGGTTCCGAGAATAACATAGAATTTATACCGGACAGAGACATGGAAGCTGTTGCGGATTCAGTCGATCTTGTGTTTGAAACCGTATTCGAAAGACCTGATATAAAACAGTCGGTTTTCGCAAAGCTTGACCGGCATTGCCGGCCCGATTGCATTTTTTGCTCCGGCACTTCAGCGTCTGATGTATTCAGCTTTGTCAATATATCCCGCAAAGAAAGGTTTTTGATCACCCATTGGTTCAACCCCGCGTATCTGATGCGGCTCGTCGAAGTGGTGCGCGGACCGGAAACATCAAATGAGGTTGTTGAGACTGTCAAAGAGCTTCTCATACGTCTCGGCAAAAAGCCGTGCGTCATGAACCGGTATGTGCCGGGGTTCATTGTGAACAGGCTCGCAAATGCTTTGTGCCGCGAGGCGGGATATATGATCACTCAGGGATGGGTCACGGCTGAAGAAATAGATGAAGCGATCAAGGCAACAAACGGTATGCGTTATGCTTTTGAAGGACCGATGGCTCTTTTTGACATAGTCGGCTGGGACCTGATCTTAACCGGATGCCGCGATGTATTTCCGTCGCTTTGCAATGCTTCGGACACCTCGGAATTCGCGGAAACCCTTGTAAAGGAACAAAAGCTCGGGCTGAAAGCAGGAAGCGGAGTATACGACTACGATACGACGGAGCAAGAATTTCTTGCCGAGCGCTCGAAAAAAATCATTAAGATGCACGAATTCCTCCAAACATTACAGATAACATCCGACGCTTGTTATTGAAGGAGGTACACTGTGGGGAAGCTTTCGAGGCAGTCCGCGTCGCCGGCCGGCGGCGCTTCGGATCGTAAACGGGCAGATTGAAATCGTGGAACTGCATATTAATCAAGGCCGGATACAAACAATATCGCCCGTAATGGTCCAATCTATGGAAATCTTGAGCATGAACGCTCAGGAACTCAGAACTTATTTGGAAAAGATCGCTCAGGAGAATCCGGTCATCGAAGTTGACGACCCCGTCTCATCGGACGATTCTGTGGTCGCCCTCCGCAAATTGCAGTGGCTGGAAAGCAAAAACGTATTCAATAAATATTTTCAGGCGTCTGTTTCCCCCGAGCAAGACGAAGACCTGCCGGAAAACTACGGTCATCAATTTATGATCGATGAGACACTGAATTTTTTTCTTAAAGCTCAAATGCACGCCATGCGTCTGCCTCGGCATACAAAGCTCGCCGTTGATTGGATAATCGATAATCTGGACGAAAACGGGTGGTACCGGGAGCACGAAGGGAAATGCCCTTTCACACCGGAGGTCCTTGCGGACGCGCTTGAAGTTGTGCGCGGAATGGAACCTGCGGGCGTAGGCGCGTCCAATCTGTCGGAGAGCCTCCTTTTGCAGATCGAGCGAATGAAGGGCAGGCATGATCTTGAAAAGCGCATCGCACGGGAGTATTTGGACGAGATGGGGAAAACCCGCTATAATAATATCGCGAAGAAGTTGGGAGTTTCACAGGAAAAGGTGCGGCTCGCCTGCGATATTATAAGGACTTTAAATCCCCGGCCGGGAGCCGGATTTGATATCGGCGGCCGGCCTGACTATATCCGGGCGGATATTGTCGTCACAGATACCGCGGGTCGACTTGAGGCGCAGTTAACGGAACACGGCGTACCCGAACTTCACCTCAACTCATATTATTGCCGGCTCGTTAAGGAATCCGACGATCCGGAGGTCAGGGAGTACCTTGCCGGTAAGCTGAGACAGGCCGAATGGCTGCTTCGCAACATTGAACAGCGAAAAAACACCGTTATAAACTGTATTGAGTCGATTTTGAAGCTTCAGAGTGATTTTTTCCGGGAAGGAAAGAAACTTTCACCCATGACGCTGAAGGATGTGGCCGGGCTGACGGGCGTACACGAGTCGACAGTCAGCCGGGCGATGCGCGGAAAATATTTACAATGTATACACGGGGTTTTCCCTGTCAACGACCTCTTCTCAAGGAACTTGGGAGAGGGCGGAAAAAAATTCACGCAGAACGAAGTTAAGAACCTCCTGCGCAGTATCATCGACCGGGAGGATAAGCGCAATCCCTTATCGGACCGGATGCTGTGTGAGCGCATGGCGGCGGCGGAAATGAATATTTCCAGACGCGCCGTGGCAAAATACAGGCTTCAGCTTAACATACCGTCCGCCACGGGCCGCAGACGTATCTGAGCGGCACGCCGGTCTCGACCGGTTTTCCGACCGGTCGATCTTATATTAAACTTGATGCGCCGTGTTTATCCGAAATCGGCAACCCCTTTCGGCGCGGAAGGAGAACTGATATGCTTGTCTTCAAAAATGCTTTTCTTATTGACGGGACCGGAGCCGCGCCCTTGCCAAACGCTACGGTGATCATCAGCGGTAAAACCATAGACGCGGCCGGGCAAAACATAAAGCCTCCGGAGAATGCCCAAGTTATCGATCTGAAAGGGAAACCGCTTCTCCCCGGTTTCTCGGACGCTCATACGCATTTCGGCGGAAGCCCCTTGTTGGAACGCCCGGGCAGTGTGTCGCGTTTTACCTCATACGACTATGCCGAACACTGCGAAGCCGCGCTTTCTTGGGGTGTGACCGCAATGCGAAGCGCCGGGGATTTTACGCCGGATATCATCGAATTTCGCGATGAGGTAAATGCCGGCAAACACCGCTCACCGCGTGTTTTGGCTTGCGGACCTTTTCTTCAGGCAAAAGGAGGACATCCGCTCAGCACGGTTTATTTTGATGACCCTGTCATAGCAAAAGGCTCAATAGTATCGATAGATGAAAAAACCGACATCGACGCCGAGGTCGGCAAATTGGCCGATCTCGGCGTCGATTGGATAAAGGTCATGGCCGGCAGGAAAAACAAACTCAAATACCCCGACGACGAAGTACCCGGGCTGACAGAAAAGCAGCTGCGCCTTATCACAGACGCAGCGCATAAGCGCGGCTTGCCGGTCATGATGCACGCGGACGACGTCGGGGACTTGGTCCGCGCGGTCAAAGCCGGCGCGGATACAGTCGAGCATACGATAAATGTCGCGACCTCAGATCACGAGATGACCGATGAAGCGCTTCGCCTCTTGATCGACAATAAAGTGTGGGTCGTCCCGACTATGACAGCAACAAAATTGCACGACGGGAGCGCCGCCGAAGCGCCGCTTGTATGGCCCGCGCTGCTGACTGCCGTCAGGCGCATGATACAAGCGGGCGTTCGTATAGGCGTCGGCTGTGATTCAGGTATCCCTTTCCTCCCCCGCGGAGAATGTATCCACATTGAAACGGAACTGCTCACCGAAGCCGGATACACCCCTTTGCAAGCCGTTACGGCCGTGACAGGCAAAAATGCCGAAATGCTCCGCAGCAATGATGTATTCGGTACCGTCACTCCGGGCAAGGCGGCGGATATTGCGGTATTGGGCAGCAATCCTTTGGAGGACATCAGAAACACAAGAGATATCCTGATGGTGCTGCGAGACGGCGCTGTTGTTATCGATAAGCTGCTTTCAGTGTGATTTCTTAATACTGACCGATCATGACCGGTTGTCCGGGGAGAAATATTTAAATGGAACAATTCAGCATCGTATTGAATCAAACAGGAATATTTTTTATTATTATTTTAACAGGATTCGGCATTATAAGATTTAAGCTTGTTCCCGAGGATTCGCTTCCGGTCATCTCAAAGCTGTTTACCCGCGTCATACTCCCGTTCGTCATATTCATCAATAACGTAAACGGCGCTTCACGGGCGGATGTGATCAACTACTCCTACCTGCTGCTTGTCAGCATTTGTATGTACGCCGCCCTTACGATCATCGCAAGGATCATGCCGAAGGCACTGAAACTCAAGGGAAACAGGGCTTCCCTTTTTTCCCTTTCCAACACTTTCGGAAATGTCGGATTTATCGGGATACCGCTTTTGCTTGCGGTTTACGGTCAAAGATCGATGATCGTTGTCGCCATGTATTCCATCGCGGATCAATTCCTTTTATGGACATACGGTTTCTCACTGACTTTTCCGGAGGACAATAAGCTGAAATTCAGTGTCAAGACACTGAAAAACACACTGAATCCGGCGCTTACAGCGGTTATTTTATCCCTTGTCATAATAATGCTCGATATTGACCTTCCGAAAATAATCAACCAATCCTTTATTACCGTGGCAAACGCGGGGACAGCTCTGCCGTTTTTGTACATAGGCGGCATGGTCGCAACATCGAAAGTTCAAAAACTCTTGAAATTCAGGGAATTTTATGTCGGAATCGCGGTCAAAATGATCATATTGCCGATATGCGCTTTTTGCATTATGAGCGCGGCGGGCTTTGAAGCCGAAATCATCGGCACGACCGTGATACTGATAGGCCTGCCCGCTGTCGGAATGATGCCCATGCTCGCCGGCGCGAACGGCTCCGATGCGGAATACGCGACCGCTGCGGTCATAGTCACCACTTTGGCAAGCCTTGTTACACTGACATTGGTCTCATATATCACCGGGACCGTTATTCAAATATTCTGATCAAGGACAGCTTAAAACTCCCTCCGACCATAAACAGGCGCCGCAGGTCGGTTTACTGTTGCCGAAGCAGTCCGTCAGGTTTTCATCCCTGTTTTCGCAGCCTCCGCACCTGACGCAAGGTGAAAACTCAAAATTTTTGACGCGCTCCCTGAATCCTGCGTATTCAGGGCAGTCCCAAATATCATAAAGACTCGTTTGTCCGACGTTACCGAAAGAGTGACGCCGGACGTTGCGTTTTTTATCTTCAAAAAATGTCGCGCCGCTGTGTAGCAGGGCCATACAGGGCGCGACGTCGCCGTCGTGGCGTATGAACGCCGCGCCGTCTCCTATGAATTTACAATAACGCTGTCTGCGATACGCCGATTCTCCGCCCGGCGCTATGTTGAAATCCGTTTCAAAAAGACCGGCCAAGGCCTCTTTGACTTCGGCGGCGCGGTGGTCCATAAACGGCAGGCTGAGACGCGGGTAACCCGAATCCTCCGAGCTCAGCCCGAGACTCACGGTTCGTGAATAAAGGCACTCGTCCGAAGACGCGATATCCGCAGGCATAACGTTTGAGACGTTTATATCACCGGCTTTGTTTTCATATGCGAAACGGCAGAGACGGCTCAACTGCCGTATATTGCTTTTCATCGCGACAAAAGCAATGCCGAGCCCGGCGCAGCTTTCGCGTTTTTCCCTTTCCGCGTTAAAATCCGAAATGTTTTTCTTAACCGCTGCAAAGCCGGCGTTTTGCCTGATCTTCTCATATTCGCCGGCTTCGAGCGAGTCGAGCGATATCCAAAGCATATCAAGTCCCGAATCGAGAAGTCTCTCGGACATCTCTCGCGACAGAAGCGTACCGTTTGTCAACAGCTCCGTCCGTGTGCCCCGGGCACGGGCGCGCCGCACCATATAAATGATATCCCTGTGTATCAGCGGCTCGCCCATGCCGCCGAAAAAAACCGTGCGGACCCCGGCCGGCAAGGTATCCAGCGCTCTGTCAAAGAGCCGCGTGTCCATATCGGATCGCGCCTCGTCTGCTGCCCAGGCGTTGCGGAAACACATGGTACAGGCCAAATTGCACCTCGAGGTCGGCTCAATATATAATTTACGCAGCTGATCCGTCATTTTCCCGCTTACCTTTGATTTAACGCCCGGGCGCGCCCGGGCATATTTCTTGCTTTTTTATTTTTAATACTATATACTTATTGCTGCATAAAGAATCGGGCGATGTGCTTATATATCTTCACGGAAGAAAGGTGGAATTGTCTTGTACGGCTATAACGGCAAAATACTGATAGCTGATCTTACCGAAAAAACCTTTAAAACGCGGGATTTGGATCCTGACTGGGCATTTTTGTATATCGGCGGAGCGACGCTCGGAGCAAGATTTCTGTATGAAATGATGCCCGCGAAAACACCTGCTTTCGCGCCGGAGAGCGTTCTCGGCTTCGTTTGCGGTCCCACAAACGGCACAAAGGCGCTTTTGGGAGCGAGATTTTGCGTCGTCAGCAAATCGCCCGCGACAGACGGCTGGAACGATTCGAGCTGCGGCGGTTCTTTCGGTCCGGCTTTGCGGAAAACCGGATTTGACGCGGTGTTTGTAAAGGGCATTTCCGAAAAACCCGTGTACATTTTAATAGACGGCGGAAAACCGGAATTTCGCGACGCTTCCGCCTACTGGGGAAAAACCACATTCGAAGCCGAGAGCTTATTTAAAAAAGACTTGGGCGATAAGATCAGCGTGGCGCAGATAGGGCCGGGCGGCGAGAATATGTCATACATGGCCGCCGTGATAAACGACACTCACAGAGCGGCGGGCCGGGGCGGTCCCGGCGGCGTTATGGGTTCGAAAAAGCTGAAAGCCGTAGTGTGCCGGGGCGGAGACGCCGTTATCAGCGTCAAGGACGACGCGGCATTGGTCGAAAACAACAAGGAATGCGTCGCTCACGGCCAACCGGGCGGCAGAGGCGAGATGCCGGTCAAAGACCTGAAAACATACGGGACATCGGGCCATTACGACTCCTGCGTCATGATGGCCGACGCTCCGACCATGAACTGGGCCGGCGCTCCGGGAACGGATATATCCTTTGAAAAAGCCGAAGCCCTCGCCGGCAGGTCAACGGACCCGAAATACAAAATCAGGAGCTTGGGATGCAATAACTGCTACATAAAATGCGGCGCACAATACAGGCTGGATTCCGGAAAATACAAAACCGACCACGCAACGCGCCCCGAATATGAATCCCTCGGCGCGTTCGGCAGCAATCTGCTCAACGGAGACGCCGACACTGTGATCATACTTAACCGGCTCTGCAACCAATACGGCTATGACACGCTCTCCTTCGGCGGAACGATAGCTTGGCTGACGGAATGCTACAACAAAGGCATATTCAGCGCGGACGAACTCGACGGGACAGACTTGAAATGGGGCGACACTGACGCCATGATCGCAATAGCGGAAAAGATATGCGCCAACGAGGGCATAGGCGTCCCGCTCAATCTCGCTTCTCGCGGAGCGGCCCGCGCGCTCGGCAAAGGGGAAGAATGCCTTGTCACGGCAAACGGCATAGAGCTTCCGATGCACGGTTCGCGCTTTAACCCGGCCTTGGCGCGCACCTTCCAATACGACCCCTCGCCCGGCAGACACATTAAGGGCGGGCGGGGCGTGCCTTTCGGTAACAGCCCGCCCGAAGTAAAATATAATTTCGAGGATACCGGGGCCGCCGACGCCGCCGGCCTGCTTGAATGGGAACTCACCGACGCCTGCGGCGTTTGCGGTTTCGGTCAGTTTTTGCTCGCGCCGGGAATCATGAGCAGATTTGTCGATTCAATAACCGGGTTCGATCACACGCCGGAGGAACTCACCAAATTCGCTTACCGCTCATTCACTCTGCGCCACGCGTTTAATCTCAGAGAGGGTTACAGACGGCGCGACTTCCGCATATCCGACCGGGCCGTCGGCAAGCCTCCGCTGAAAGACGGGCCGCTTAAGGGCATTACCATCGACAATGAAAAGCTTGCGGATAATTTCTACGGTTATCTCGGATGGGATCTCGAAACAGCCGTGCCGCCCCGTGATTTTCTTGAAAATGTCGGCGGGCTCGACTGTGTGATAAAAGATCTCTACCCTGCCTGAACGGCGGGATCCTCCGTCTGATCCCTTACACGTCTTTAACCTGTATACTCCCCTTGAAACAAGGGGAGTATATTTTTCGTCTTCGCAGCGGGCGCCGGAGTAAGGGTTTTCAGAAACGCCCGATATTCCTCGCGATCATAAAGGCTTCGCTCGTCGCCGCTGTGATATTCCGCGACGAAACGCAGTCTCCGAGCATATAAAACTCAGGCGCGCAAAAACGCAGCGCCAAAGCTTCTTCCCGAACCGGCGTGCGTCCGACCGCGCAGATCACGTTATCGGCGCTGACGGTCTTTTCTTTTCCGTTTGACACGCAGATAACTCCGGACGCCGTTATCTCTTTTGCTTTTGTATTGAACTCGATCTCGAGACCGCGTTTTTTTATCTCGACTTTCAGCCCGAGTATATGCAGGAAATTGCCGCCGTCGCTGATGTGATCCAGCATTTCGATGATTTTTACGCTCTTGCCTTTCTCGATAAGGTGCAGGCCCAGTTCAACGCCGACGAGCCCCGCTCCCAATATAACTACGCTCGATCCGAGCTTGTCCGCGGATATGTACGCTTCCTCGGCCGACATGACATTAGGGCCGTCCAAACCCGGAATGTTCGGCGTCAGCGAGCTCGATCCGAGAGCGGCGATCAAAACATCCGGTCCGATATCCGCCGCAAGTTCCGGCGTTACCGCCGTGTTCAAGCGCAGATCTATCGCTGTCTTACCGATCGCGGCAGCTTGTTGATTCAGATAAAACTCAAGGTTTTTCTTGAAGTAAACGCCTTCCTCGCAGCGCAAAACGCCGCCCAAACGCCCGCTTTTTTCGCACAGTATTACCTCGTGTCCCCGGCTCGCGCAGGTCAAAGCCGCCTGCATGCCGCCGACTCCGCCGCCCGCTACGAGCACTTTTTTTTTGATCGCGGGAGGGACGTCATACCGCATTTCCAGTTCGCGCCCGCTCTCCGGATTGATCGCGCAGTAAGGCTCTCCGTATGTCAGTTCGCTTGAAAAACAGGAAAGGCATCTCATGCATCTTCTTGTCTCGTCCTCGCGCCCGGCGCGGACCTTATTCGGGAAATCAGGGTCCGCCAAAAGCGCGCGCGCCGCCTCTACGACATCGGCCTTGTTTGATGCGATTATCTCCTCCATCAATTCCGGGTCCCCCAAAGCGCCGATGGTCGCAACGGGTGTTTTTACGTGTTTTTTTATCTCCGCCGCGTATTTAACATTGCAGCCGTCCTCAAGGAACATGCTCGGATGAGTGACGGCAAAGACTTCCTCGACCTCGTGGTTCCCGGAGGACACGTGTATAAGGTCGACTTTTCCGTCAAGCTGTTTCGCGATGGCGACGCCCTCGCTTATATCATAGCCTCCGTCGTAACACTCGGAGCCGCTGATGCGTATTTCTATCGGGAAGCCGGGCCCGACGGCTTTTCTGATCGCTTCGCACACGGAAACAGTCAGTCTCGCGCGGTTTTCGATATCGGGTCCTCCCCACTTGTCAGATCTTGTGTTTGTCAGCGGAGATAAAAACTGATGCAGCATCCAACCGTGGCCTGCGTGTACCGTGACCATGCCGAACCCGCAGCGCTTTGCGAGCGCCGCGCCTTGAGCGTACTTGTTGATCGTCCTCTCGATCATTTCATCGTCCATCGCGCGAATAAGCCTGCCGTCCAGCTCGCGCTCGACCGGACCGTAGGCGACCCCGGTCGATACCGCTCCGAAAAACGACAAGGCGCGGTTGGCATACATCCCGGCGTGCGCCAATTCCAAAGACGCCACCGCGCCGTAACTCTTTATCGCGTTGGCGACGGAGGACAGGTTGCGGTCGATAAACGTGCTGTCAAGACTGATATGCCCGTCTCCGCCTTTGCCGAATTCGCCGTCGACTATGCCCTCGCAAGTCGCAACGCTCGCGGCGCCGCCCATGGCCTTCCTTTCGTAATACGCGGCCGCGCCTTCGTTTAGGTATCCGTCGCCGTTCACGTTCTGATATCCGGTGGGCGACGCGAACAGCCGGTTGCGAAACAGTGTGTTTCCCAAAACTATGGGAGAGAACAAATGCGGGTACTTGCATTTATACATGATGACCCGATCTCCTTTTTAAATATCCCTTGTAAGCCAGTATGCCCTGCCTATGGCGTCGCCGATAACGCCCGTTTTGTCCGCGTCGCCCAATATATATGTTTCCGGTATGATCTCGTTCAGCTCGCCGATCAGTTTGACATCCGGTTTCACGCCGAAAGCGACGACCGCGGTGTCGCACTCGAGCAAAACGCTCTCCCCGGCTTTGTTTTTAACAATGACGCCGTCCGCCGTAAACTCCGAGACCGTACAATCCGGCATCAGCTTCACGTTGTTATCAGCCAAAAGCCTCGTCAGCGTAGGTTTGTTGAACTGCGAAATGTCGTCGTAGAATTTTTCAATGGGGATCATATCCGTAACGGTAACTTCCTTGCCCTCCATCGCGAGAGAGAGCGCGCATTCCGTGCCGGACAGGCCGCCGCCGCACACAACTACCTTGCGCCCGGTCTCGGCCTCGCCGCGGTCGACTTCCGAGACGCCTTTTACGTTTTTGCCGTCTATGCCCTTAACGGGCGGCATAACGGGAATAGCGCCCACGGCAATTATGAGCGTATCCGGAGCCTCTTTTTTGACCGTTTCGGCGTTGACCTCTTTACCGAGTAATATCTTCGCTCCGCACTCGTTGGTTTTGCGCACGGTATACTCGAAATATCTGCGGAAACCTTCCTTAAAGCTCAGCGCGGACGCCTCATTCAGCCGCCCTCCGAGCTTGTTTGACTTTTCATACAAAACGACTTCGTGTCCGCGCTGCGTGAGGTATTGAGCCGCCGCCATCCCGCCCGGCCCTCCGCCTATGACCATGACCTTCTTTTTCTTCAAAGCCGGCACAGGTTTCGATCTGCGGTATTCCCAGCCCATAGGCGGATTCACGGCGCAGCCCGCTATGTGACAGTCGTTGTTGTTCCTCTTCAGGCAGTACATGCACCTCATGCAGGGGCGGATATCCTTTTCCAGGCCGCGCGCTCCCTTGGTGACAAATTCGCTGTCGGCCATCAGCGCTTTCGCCATAGCCACTATATCCGCCTTGCCGGTTTTGATTATATCCTCGGCCATTTCGAGCGTGGAAATGCCTCCGCAAACGGATACGACGAGATCAGGCAGCGCCTCTTTAAACGCGGCGGAATAGGGAACGTTCACTCCCTCCGGGATATAGTAACCCGGCATGTTGTAGCTGAAAGCCTCGCCGAACATCAAATTGCCCGCGGAAACGACGATCATGTCGATATATTTTTGCGCTTCTTTCAAAAAGCGGATGCGTTCCTCGAGAGTTGTGCCTCCCGGCATATGCTCGTTTCCGACGACGCGCATCTCAAGCGGAATCTTTCCTTTCACGGTGTCATACGCCGCTTCGAGCAGTTCAAGCGGGAACCGCCAACGGTTCTTTTCCGAACCGCCGTACTCGTCTGAGCGCCTGTTCCACATGGTCGAGAGGAAGGCGGACATAAGGTTGCCGTGCGCGAAGTGTATCATCGCCATATCAAAACAGGAAGCCATGCAGCGCTTCAGGGCAGATACGAAATCGTCGATGACCGTCAGCATTTCAGCGCGGGTGATCTCCCTTATCCGCTTCGGGTCGTGATACGGCTCGACCACGGACGGGACCCAAGCCTGCCTGCCTTCGGGCAGCGTCAGCGCGCCCCATTGGCCCCCGTGTATAAGCTCCGCCGAAAGCTTGCAGTCATATCTGTGCAGTTCGTTGGCCATCATGGTCAGCCCCGGGAGATCGTCGTCTTTGGTCACCGAAAGGCAGCCGAAGAAATCGCGCGCCTCTTCGAAATTCACCGGCGTTGAGCCGATCGTTACCAACCCGGCGCCCGTTTTAGCCTGAGCGCTGACAAATTCAAACAGCTCCGGCGTGACGCGACCCGATCTGTAGCCCGCGTGGTTCGTAACTATGGGGGAGAATTGGATGCGGTTTTTCATCGTCATACTTCCGACTTGAATCGGTTGATATACATGCGGATATTTGGTAAGCGGCATTTTCGGTTCCTCCTGACGGTAATTTATTTTCTGTCGTACGCTTTTTCCAAAATGCAGACCACATCCTCCGGCTTAAGTTCACGGGGGCTGTGGATAAACGGGTAAGGCTCCGCTATGCGCGACGCTGCTTCAAGCAGCCGGTCTCTCGGCATAAAATCGGACAGTTTCGGGAAGCCGATCTTTCGGTACAGCGCCGAAACCGTTTCCCGCGCAATGAGCCCCGCTTCCTGCGGCGCTGCTTTCTCAGGCACTTCCCCGCCCAAGAGTTTGGTGATAAAAACGACGCGCTCGGGCACGGCCGGCGCTATGAATTCCAAGCCTTCCGGCAGGGTCATGCCGCAAGCCGCGCCGTGCGGCATGTGAAACATCATTCCTATGACCAGCCCGATCTCGTGCGGTATGTGGCAGAACGGGCCCATAAGTCCGAGTCCGCCCAAGGTCGCGGCCAAGTGCAGGCCTTCCCTCGCTTCAATATCGCCCGGCGACTCGAATACCCTCGGCAGATATTTGCCGATGAGCCCCACGGCGCGCTCGCACAGCACGTCGGAGATCGCGTTCGGCTTGTTTGACGTGTAGGCTTCCGCCGCGTGACACAAGGCGTCCGCCGCCGTCACCGCCGTTACAGCCGGAGGCAAGCTCAGCGTCAATTCCGGGTCGACTATGCCGAGAGTCGTGGCGCAGGGGACGTTGTGCTTAACATTCGTCGCGCTGTCCGTGATCACTCCGCCGGGAGTGGCCTCGCTGCCCGTCCCCGCAGTCGTCGGTATTACGACTATGGGATACATGGAAGCCTCGTCCGGCACAACGTCCTCATGGGCCAGATAATAACGCGAGATCGGCGGCGGATTCGTCAGCAGAACGCGAGCCGCCTTGCCGGTGTCGAGCGAACTGCCGCCGCCGACGGCCAAGACGCCGTTAACTCCCTCGCGCCGCCCCAATTCAGCCGCTTCCTCGCAGGACCAATCGGGAGGGTCCGGTCTGACCCCGTCATACAGCACATGTTCTATCCCGGAAGCGGCCAAAGAGGACAAAATCCGCTCCGATATCCCGCTTGAGAGAACGCCCTTATCACAGACAACAAGCGCCCGCGTTACGCCGAGCCTCCGCAGCTCCGCGCCCGCGCGCGCGCTCACGCCGCGGCCGAACAATATCGGGTTGCGCGTGGACAAACAAATGCCGGGTTCAAACATAAAAACATCCTGTCCTTTCACATTTCCGCAAGGCCGTTTACACGCGCCCTCTGTTGTCAATCGCGGGTTTTATCTCGCTGCCGGCCTGCATATCCGCAAGAGCTGAGTTGATATCCTCGAGCGCGTATTTCCGGCTGACGATCTCGGCGAAGGGGTATTTTTCGCGCCGTGATTCGATGAAACGCAGCGCCTTATAGAAATGTGTTATGATCGCTCCGCCGCTGCCTATGATATGAAGGTTTTTCTGCAATACGGCCGCGGGATCGAAGGTGACCTCACAGGGCGAGGTCATTCCCATCACAAGATACCGGCCGCCTTTTTGGACCAGATCCACGCCCTCGGCGAAGGCCGGCGGATATCCCGAACATTCGATAACAAGCTCCGGCCCCCTGTTGCCCGTCAATCCGTATATCAGTTCTTTGCGCTCTTTTGCGTTTTTGACCTCGTCGATATCGACGACATGGTCGGCGCCCCACCTTTTTGCCAGCGCAAGCCTGTTTGCCGGCGCGCCGACGACAGTTACCGAACCGGCGCCGCTCTCTTTGGCAAGCACGCACGCATAAAGCCCGACAGGCCCCGCGCCTTGGATAACGACCGAATCAGCGGTCCCGACGCCGCCGAGTTTCTCAAAACCCGCCACAACGCTGCGAAAAGCGCAGGCCACGCCCAAAGCTTCTTCCTCCCGCAGCGCATCCGGTATTTTTATAACCTTTGTGTGCGGCACAACATATTCATACTCCGCGAAACCGCCCATCAGCTTCTCCGGAGGCGCCATTCCGTAACCCGTGCGGTGTTCGCAGAGCATGGGTTTTCGCACGATATCGCAGTAGTAACAGTCGTAGCAGTCGGCGTGCGCCCAGATTATCCGGTCGCCCACGCTCAATTTCGCGCTTGCGGCGTCGTGTTCGCGCCCGCGCCCCAAGGCGACTACCCGGCCTATGGTTTCATGCCCCATAATAAACGGCGTCGGGGCCTTTATCCCCATCTTGCCGTGCCAAATATGCAGATCGGAGCCGCATATCCCGGCCATCTCGACCTTGACGAGTATCGCTTTATCCTCAAGTTTCGGTATCGTGATCTCGCGAATCTCCAGCGGCGCGCCGTATTCCGGAAGGACGGCGGCTTTGCAGGTAATCGGTACAGCCACTTTGTTTACCTCCTCATTTTAATCGATCCGCCCGGAAATATTATAAATCCGCCGGACTCGTCCGCGCAATACAAATTTTGACCGGCGCCCTTAATAAGCGCAAATCCGCAATGGACTTTTCCGGTATCGGTGAGTATAATATCTGTGTAACAAAAAGCAGCCCGCGTATATTTTGAAAGGAGCGAAAAATGATGATAAAGACACCGCCCATCGAATCCATGTCCGGCGCCTTCGACGTCAAAGGGAAAAATGTCGTCGTCACCGGCGGCAACAGAGGGATAGGCCTCGGTATTTCGACCGCATTCGCGCAATGCGGCGCAAATGTCGCGATCTTATGCCGCAATGAGGAATCCGGAAAAAAAGCGGCGGCCGGCTTCGCCGAATACAAAGGCAGATACACCTGTATCCCGGTCGACATTTCGGATAATGCCTCCGTAACCGCCGCGGCAAAAAAGGTTTTCGAGTTTTATGACCATGTCGACGTGCTCGTTAACAACGCCGGCGTCGCCACTACAACAAATTTTTTCGCGAAAAACGGCCTTGACGAGTGGCACCGCGTGATCAACACGAATCTGCACGGCGTGGCGAATGTGGTGCACGCCATCGTTCCCTCAATGCGCGACTCGGGCCGCGGCGGCACTGTCATCAACATCACCTCGGTCGGAGGCCAGCGCGTATCCAACTCGCGCACGCACGACAACTCCCCGTATAACGCCTCCAAAGCCGCAGTGGACATTTTTACGAGATATCTTGCGATCACGCTGGGCGACTACGGAATCCGCTGCAACGCCATCGCTCCCGGCCCGACTCATTCGGACCTCGATAAAGACCTGCCCCCGGACGTACTGAAAATGTTTGATGAAGACCTGCCGGCGCATCGTTTCGGCGAACCCATAGAGATAGGCGCTTTGTGCGTCTTCCTCTCGTCTCCCGCCGGAGTACAGATCACCGGCACGGTCATGGCGCACGACGGCGGGCTGATGACGATCGCCTGAAAAATTTTTCTTGCAATTACCGAGGCGTTCCGGTATCATTATAAAGCTGTTTATCCGCAATAAAAACCAAGGAGGTGCGGCGCCGGATGGCAAAATGTGATTTTTGCGGCAAGGGCGTTTCTTTCGGCATAAAAGTAAGCCACTCTCACAGGCGCTCCAATCGCATGTGGAAGCCGAACGTTAAACGCGTGAAAGCCGTTGTTAACGGTTCGCCCGGACATGTCCATGTATGTACCCGCTGTCTTCGCAGCGGCAGGGTCGATCGCGCGATTTGACACATCGGAAAAAAGGGGCTGCAGCTTTTAAGCTGCAGCTCCTTTGATTGTAACGTTTATGTAACGCCGAAGTTGTCCGGTTGCATGTATTTTAAAAATTGCAGATAATACTCGCCGGCTTGATCGCGTTCTTCACCGGGGTCGTAAGAACGTTTGCCGAATTGGATGAATCCGTTGGACCCGTAAAAATCTTTCAACTTTTGCTTATCCTCGCACTCCAAATAAACAACCCTGCCGCCAATAATTTCTTGTACGGCACGCAGTTTTTCGCAAGCCAGTTTCAGCAATTCGTTTCCTGTAATCAAATTATATTGCGAATATTTGAAATTTTTTCCCAATTGTCCGATAAGCGGGGCGGAAACCGAACACATTTGCAGTTCCGGTTCGTACTTGCCAAACCTTAAAATCCTCTTGAACAACGTATTGCTTATACTATTCTCGTTTATCTGTATGTTTTTATTTGCCAACGCAAAATAACCGGCTATGACCATCTTATGTTCGAACGGAGCCATAACTAAATGAGTTTGAGAAATATTTTGCTTTGCAAATTCTATAGACTTTTCATGCAAAAAGTATTCGACATCTCTGTTTATCCCGCATGAAAAATCAGAGAGCGCATCTTTTGCTTGTCGCTCTCCGATTTCATCTGTCATCGTTTTAAGGTTAACTATCTTGTATGCACTCATTTATTACCATGAAACATAATGCGTATTTCTTCTTTCGACGCATTGGAATATTGAATCTCTGCAACGGTGTTTTCTTCAGCCATTTTTTTCGCGCTTTCAAGTGCTTCGGCAAGCCACTCAGCGTCATTGTCGTTTTCGATCCTCACTTCCTTGAGGAAACTCTCTGTGGCCATATGCTCACCCCCAGTATAATGCTATTATAGCTCATTTGCACCAAATCGACAATAGAATTCGTTAAATCGGATAAAAGCTTTAATAACACTTCAAGTTGTTTCACTGACTCAAACAAAGGGACTCAGCTCATTTTGAGTGAAATAAGCTGCAGCCCCTTTGATTGTAACGTTTATGTAACGCCGAAGTTATATTGTGCGGATATACCCTGCGTTGAAAATGTATGATACGGTTTACGGCGGCCCGTATATGAAAACAGAGGGAAGACAAACAAAAAACATGAAACAGGTCATAACCGGCAAAAAAAGAAAAATAATTCTGTTGTACATCATACTCGGCTTGTGCACAGGAGCTGTGGTGTATTTTGCCGCAGGTCTTGCTCTCGACGTCTTCACGCGCGGGCAAGGCCAAAAATACTATTCTTCCGTGGTCTCCGTTTTGGACCCGGGCGCATTCAGCGTCCGCATAAGACCGGTCCCCGCCGCCGGCGCCGAAGAGCCTGCATTTGTCCCGGATGAAGATAAAGAAGAAATACACGAGCCTTTATTCGACTTTGACGAAATGCGGAAATACATACCCGGCATTACGGCGTGGATATTTTCCGAGGGCACCGCTATAAACTATCCCGTCGTGCAAGCCGACGACAATTACTTCTATCTCTCCCGGCTGCCGGACAAAAGCAGCAATAACATGGGCTCGATTTTCCTCGATTACCGCAACTCGCCGGATTTTTCGGATGAAAACATTTTGATCTACGGCCATAACATGAGTTCGGGCGATATGTTCGGCTCCTTGAATTATTACAGGGATCAATCATATTATGACCGGCATCCCGTCCTGTATATCTTCACCCGGGAGGCGGATTACGAGTTGACGCCGATCGCGGGGTATATCCTCGACTCGGCCTTTGAAATACCGCCGATAAGTTTTCGCGATTCTTCTGATTTTGAACGATATATCTCCGATATAAAAAGCCGTTCCGTTTTCAAAAGCGATGAGGAGGCCGAATTCGGGGACCGGCTGGTATTCCTTTGCACTTGCGTCGCAAGAGGCGCAAAGAATGACCGGATCATCATCGTCGGCAGACTGACGCAGATGTAATACATATCCGGGTTTGCAGGCTGCCGCCGGTTTTGAAGCGGGGATCTCAGTCCGGCAAGGGGGAGTTGACTTGAAAAACGACGATACCGAAGACATATACGGCAACCCTGAATTTTGGGTCTTATCCACAATGCCGCCCGACATTCCCGACTCGGAGCTGGTAAAAATATTCGAAACGAACGACAGCTCCGTCTCGGGGAGCAGCAGAAAAAAGACCTGGTTCCATGACATTATGGATTTCGAGGGCATTCCGTACAGAGTATCCATAACCGGCCGGTCCGTCAGCAAAAAATATGTGGAAACACAAAGTGTTTTCGTGGAAAAGAAGCATTACATAAAAGCCCGGCGTTTGATCGCGGAATATAACGATCCCGCCAATTTCGTCGAGGAGCCCGCAGACGAAGAAATGACTTACAGTGCCGAGACCGGTCTTCCACAGGTGCAATGCGAGTCATGCGGAAGAAAAATCGATTTTGACTATCATACTTGCCCCTATTGCAAGGGAAAAATAAAAGCCGGAAAAAAGCGCGCGGAAACCGGCAGGGCCATCGCGCCGGCAGCCGCAGAACCCGGACCGCGCAAGCTGCCCGTCGGAACAGCCGCGCCGGAAGAAGCAAAACCGCCCGCCGCTCCGCCGCCTTATGCGGCCCCCCCGGACCCGCCGCCGGACAAGCCGGAAAACCGGACTCCGCGGGAGATACTGAGAGAAGCGGACGGAAAAAAACTGAAAGAATTCACGGCCGGATTGAGCGAATTCAAGCTGTCGGAACTCGTCGGCAAATTGGACAGCTTTGCGCTGCAGGAGATCGCCGGCAAACTCAGCGGCCGCGAATTGCAGGAAGCCTTGGGCAAGCTCAAAGACCGTACGCTGCAGAATATCTTCGGCGACCCGGAGGTCGTCCGGGATTTTAAAAGCAGCCTGGGCAACTTGGATGAATACATGCTGCGAAAGCTTCCGGGAGAATTCGATATCTTCACGCTCCGGGAATTATTCAGCAAACCGGACGTCAGCGCGCTGAGAAGAATCATGGGCGGACCGGACGCAAGTGAGCTTAAAGTGATTTTGGGCGGACTGAACGACCGGGAGCTGCAAAAGCTGTTGGACGAGTTTGGTGTTTATTGTTAAAAAGCCGCCGGAAGGCCGGCGGACTGACGGGGGTATCTGACTTGAGAAATAAAAAATCCGAAGACATTTACAGCAACCCTGAATTTTGGGTCTTATCCACGATGTCGCCCGACATTCCCGACTCGGAGCTGATAAAAATATTCGAAGCGAACGACAGCTCCGTCTCGGGGAGCAGCAGAAAAAAGACCTGGTTCCATGACATTATGGATTTCGAGGGCATTCCGTACAGAGTATCCATAACCGGCCGGTCCGTCAGCAAAAAAT
>Ga0082212_10003305_pt1 | contig 22969 bp, 16 predicted proteins | sample TergutNt197P3_FD_71548 | JGI IMG/M metagenome (GOLD analysis project Ga0082212, IMG submission 71548) | Neocapritermes taracua P3 segment gut microbial communities from Petit-Saut dam, French Guiana - Nt197 P3 | ecosystem: Host-associated > Arthropoda: Insects > Digestive system > Gut ...
TAAATCTTTCAGCAAGTCCTGATTTGCCATCAGCGCTTCGTGCATTTCCCAGAATTTACCCTGTTCTTCCGCACAATGTGACGCCTCTGCCGCTTTTGGCGCTTCCGGATGTATCGGAAGCGGTTGATCTATAACCGCGTATCGGATTTGGCCTTTGTCTACATACTGTTTTCTGACTTCGTGGAAGGTTTCGCGCGTGTACCTGCCGCAGAAGGGACACTGGTAGTCTGTGAACTCCACGACGATAAGTTTTGACGATTCGCTTCCAAGAACAGGATTGTCGCCTATGTTGAACTCAATTCCTTTGACATCAATCTGCGGCGGCTGCTGTGGCACGGGTTTCTGCGAAGGTTTCTGCGCTGGAATCTGCGAAGTCAGCTTCGATAATAGCGCCTTGATTTCCGACAGGTCTTTCTGCATCTCACGTTGATTCTGTTTTAATTCGTCGAGTTCCTGTCGTATATCAGAGTCAGTTTGGGCATAAATTGTGTGAATTGAAAATAATACGACTATCGTTTCCAGAATCAATTTGTTTAATTCGCGCAATTTGGACATACGATCTCTTCCTGGGTAAATTTTACATACTTTTTAAGAAAACGCTGAACAATTCAGTGATTTCTTAATGCGCAACTATACAATAAAAACGAAGATTCAATGTATCTTTATTTGAAGTATTAAGAAGCGTTGACACACTGATCGTTATGGGCAAATCGGGAAATAGTTTTACAAAATTTTGTAGTTCATTCCAATAGTTATCTTCGCCACCACAAATACAAGTGCTCATTATGTAGTTTTCTATTTTTTTTATTTCTTCATGAACGTTTGTTTGATAACTATTTTGATAGTGTTTTTGAAATGCAGTCCACGTTTTAAATGTTTCCAACAATGTTATACCATCAAAAATTATACAGCCACCAAAATCCGATTGTTGCTTCATGTATATCGGAAACCACCCCGGATAAGTTTTCTGAAGAATACCAAAGAATATTCGATCTATTTCTGTTCCTTTCTCTTCGGCTAATTTAACGAAAAAATCTGGATTGGGTCTTACAATGATTACTTCGTCACGATTAACCCAAAACCCTGTCATCATAAGCTTTATTTTCTCGAATGTAGCGGAATCAAATCGTTCCAATTTACTCGTCCAATTAAACGATTTGTCGTTCTCCAATAAAACTTTTGCGGCTAAAAGCCCCTCTTTAAATATATTTTCTAACGAAGTAGGCATAGAAATACTTTGCATTTCTTTAATGGAACGCTCATAATTTATGACTTCTTTGGGAATATCGGAAATAGTTTGAGCATTGGAAGTAATAACCACTATTATTGTTGTTACAACGATCATAACAATGCGAAATATTTGCTTTGAAATAATATCGTACATATCTACCTCACTTGTATGGTATTTGATTGCATTATAACATTTTAAACCCAAAACAAACCTATTTACATAAAGATACAATTGCCCTTACCTGCAAAAATGGTGTGTGTCGCCTGGGATGCATCGAGACAAATTACAAGTTTCAGCTAAAGCATCAATATCAACGTTATTTGGAGACCAATTTGCATCAAATGCCGTTCCATACGTATGATTTGATGAAACGCCAGGCTGGGCATCAAAAGGCTGATGTCTGTTCCATTCCATTTGAATGTTGGCCTTAACATTTTCTGGAATCGTAACATAAAACTTCATTCTCCACTTTCAGTCTTGTAGAAATATCCAGAAAAATTCTCGACCGATGAATGCAGAATTTTGGCTTACTCCATACGATATAGTAGTTTTCTTTGTCGTATCGTAAACAAAAATTTCTTTGTTAACGACATAAGCGATTTTCTGTCCTGATGGCGATAAACTGGTAAGACTAACGGAGCTGGAGCCAATTGTAATAGGATATTTCTTTTCTGTATTTGAAGATACATCTGTTTCAATAACCATGTATTCACCTGAACCATAATCTCCAACCCGCTCAAGTCTGTTAATATATTTTCCTTCCTGATCCCATTTTCCGCCAGGAGAGGGTTCAAGGGTACGTCCATCAATTGAGACTATATAATGACTGCCTCGTAATGATTCATCATTTTTATATCTGGCTTCAAATAAAATAAGTTCGCCATTTGGCGACCATAATGGATTCGATCTGTTAGGATTTAAAGGACGAGTTCTCAAAGAAGGAGGAGCTATCTCTAATGGTTGCTTTTCCGGATTATTCAAATCAATAAGCATAAGTGAGAATCCATCTATTACCACTGCGTCAGGTGGTCCCGAGAAATAGGCGAGTAAACCACTGTTCGGAGAGAATGAAAAAGCCGGAATAAAACCATCTACAGATACCTTACGAATAACTTTCGATTCATTTCCAACATATTCTTCAATTGTAAGTTCACTTTTTGAAGCATTGCTGCCAAGACCTTCTGAATGATTCCACGCTATACGTTTTCCGTCTTCTGAAAGAATTCCTGCATGCGGTAAGGGTTGTTTTGTTACGTTGAACGATGAATCAATTCTTCCTTTATACCATACCTCGTTACCATGACTCCCGTCCCTCATGGTAAAATAGCCACTTCTGTTAATATTAAAAAGATCGGCGTCATTTATTAGTTCTTTTCTGATCGGTTCGCCGCCCGGCGATGTTGACAGCAGGTAGACCGTCTGCTGGTCGTGAAAAATAAGGGATTCTTCGCCATATATCACATTCACGCTCATAGTAAAGACTGAACTTATAATTAAAAGGCAAACAATTGGTTTATTTTTCATTTTTTCTATTCCTTTCAAGCGGATTATGGTTTTCGATGAACAATGATTTTTTCCAGAAACAGTGCAGAAGGATCTTTTTTATATGACTTCCACTCAGCATTAACGGCATTGAAATAGTACTCTAAAACAATTCCATGTGGCAGGCATGGTTATTGTTGCGCCAAATTTGGTAAATTGCCAGGGACCCCAACTGGAAGAACCGCCCGTGCCGAAGTTCTCATAATCCCTTGCCAGATGATCCCGATATATCTTTACCTGCTTTGTGTCTACTGTAGTGGGGATCGAATTAACCTTGGCTTTTAACGTCAGCGTTCCAACAACATCAGTGGCATTGTTCGGCGCTACATGCGAAGGCCAGGGCGTTGAAGTAGTACCGCCCGGGAGCGTTCCGGCGGCAGCGTCAAGCGACCAGTCGAAAGAAGCAGGCGGAATGGGGCTAACCTGCCCAGAAATGGATAATACATAAGGATTTGGGGACCCGGCTGATACTCCCTGAAAATCAAACCGATAGGGATGCGCAGTATTTGTAATCCATGAAGATGACGTATTTGAACCGCTGTTTGACGACCCGACGGGTTTAAGTATTGACCCCGTAACTACGGGCGGACACGGTGTTAGACTACGCGGCAACATTACAGGCGGCATCATGTCGCCCACGCACGACAACTCTTCAATATCGCCTGTTAGCCAGCCAATAGGATGCTCGTCTTTTACAGGCGTCTTACTCCACACCTTCGCCGCAGGCAGTTTCTTTACTATATTTTCATCTACACTGCTTTGACGCTTTTCAGTCATCAACGGCAGTCTATCTAAAACAAGTTCATCTATCTGCGGAATTATACCGTCGTAAATATGAAATCCCGCGCGCTTTTTATCGTAATGAAGTATCACGCCGCCGTGAGTTACCCGCTTTCCCTTGTATTCCACCGTTATATCGTATGTTATGTACTCGTCCACATGACCGGCGCTCGGCATATGGAATTTCAAACCGGATTGTTTGCCTTCTTTCGACCACAGAACTTCATACGATATCGTACATTCCGCGCCTTCGCCTCTTTCGCACATCATCTGACGGTCTATCGAAAGAATATCGCTTGCCGGAACTCGAATAGCTTTCATATATGAAGACAGGCTCTTTGGATTGCCTACCCTTACATTGTTTACCGCGATTGTCAGATAATCGTCCGGCGTAGTTTCGTTGTAGTGTATTTCGTTATATAAATCCTGCCACGCCGTCTGATAACGCATTATGCGTACATACGCATCCAGCAGGTCTTTATCCACAACTGTTTTTTGCCGGCTAATGACGATTTCATCCACATGTTTTTCCGCATCCTTGCGCTTTCTTTCTTGTACGTTTTGACCATACACTGAAACAGTAGCCAGCAGCATACACAAAGCAACCGCTATTGTTCTAAATCCGGTTTTTATGAAGGATTTTATCGTCATATCCTTTCGCCTCGTTTTGAAAAAACGTTTGCTTCTTTTCCTGCCGCATAGTCATCCGCACTCGCGGGATGCCGTACTCAAAGGCATTACTGCCGCCGAATCTCGGACAAAACCGTAAATAATATCTCTTCCCAGAACGCCTCCAGCGGCGTGTACAGGTATTTATGTACAACAGGGTCGTTTTTCAACGTATCGCATGGTATAACCGTGTTCGTATCAGCGTCGATTTCAAAAATGCTCTGGATGCCTAACGCGGGCATATATACATCTTCTTCACCACGACCGTTGCTTCTTTTCATGAAAATGAAGAAACTCGCACCTTCACGCAATGGCCGGGCGTCCGTTACAGTGCGATGAATGATATTGTTTTCGGAATCAAAATAAACTTCCCCAGGCATTCTTAAATCTACAACGTTTCCAGTCTTGATGCCACCTTTGAGTACTGCCTGGACTAATATCAGATGCTTCATATGAACATTTGAAAACGCAATCGAATGGCTGGCGCTTTCCGGCATCGTGACACGCATCCATAGGGTTGAGCATCCGACGAAGCCTCTTGATAATTACAGGGATGCAGGCGCTTTCAAAATCTATGTTTCGGACGTGGGGCTGCTCTGCGCAAAAAAGAACGTTATCGCGGAAGATGTATTGTATAAATCGGACGATTTGAATGATTTTAAGGGCGGAATGACGGAGAACTACGTTTGCGGGCAGCTGATCGCGAACGGTTATACCTGCTATTACTGGATGAGCGAGCGCGGCGCTGAGGTTGACTTCGTGATTCAACGCAATGGCAGGGTGATACCCATAGAAGTGAAATCCGCTGAAAATACGAAAGCGAAGAGCCTGGACGTGTATATCGGATCATATAAGCCCGACTACGTGGTTAAGCTGTCCGCGAAAAACTTCGGTTTTGAGAGCGGCAAAAAGATAGTTCCGCTTTACGCGGCGTTCTGCCTGTAAAAAGGGATAAATTAGAATGACGGCCCGAAAGACAGGTAAAAATGCGCGCGTCCGCCTTCACCAAGGCCCAAAGTCATCCGGAGCGGGCCTGCGCGCGTGTCGAGCGCCAGCCCCGCGCCAAAACCATTCAGATTCTGAAATTCGTAAGGATCGGATCCGCGTTCGCTGAAAACTCCGCCGTTGTAAGCCGCCGTTACATAGCCCTGTTTCAGAATGCTCAGCGGCCGAGAAATTATCCTGTGGTAGTAACTGAGTCCCAGGATAGCCATCTGCCGTGCGGCGATCTCGTCGGCGCCAAATCCAAGAAATGGTTCAGATGCCCGGCTCGATTGCGAGTAGCCGCCAACGAAAAAGAAATCGTAATACGGAACACTGCCCTCGGAATAAGCGGCCATTAGTTCCATGCGGAGCGTCCCCTTTTCCGACAGCGGCACGTAGCGTCGATACTCAATCGTCCCTTTTAAGTTGTTAAAATCAGAACCGAACGCCGTATAGCGTTTATCAACCAGCGCCCTGAATTGCCTGCCGCTCCGTGGATATTCCGGATAATCAAGAGAGTCCCAGTTTAGCTGCGCTGTAAATCCCGCCAGTCGAGACGATCCCTGCAATGCGCTTAACTCAGGAGCATCGGATATGTTGACCTGCTCGATTCGATAGCCCGCCGCAAATTCCACCTGCCTGGAAAGCGTTCCACCAATTATAAATTCTCCCGCTTCACGTTTATCCGTAAACCTGTACGTCCATGCTTTGTCGCCCCAATTCTGTCTTTTCTGGCGGCTGATTTCAATTTTCGGCTCAATATAGAAAAATCCCGATTGAAACGGAACATAACGAAGCGACGCCGTATGATGGTCCAGGCCGCCGAACTGGCTTGATAAAACAGCGCGCGACGGGGTGCCGAAGAGTTGACGCGCAATGAATTCCGCAAGTATGGTGAATCTGTAATCGTTGTCGTAGCGGATGCCCGCCCCAATGGTGTTGAGCAGATCCTCCCGAACGCGGAATATAAGGCGATAGAGGTTTTCACCTACCGGTTCCAGCGTGTAGCTGACGCTTTCAAACAGTCGCATGGCGTATATGCGGCTGACTTCAGCGGCAATCGCAGAAGGCTCAGCTTTATCCCCAGGTCGGAGTCGGAGGTTGTTTCTAACATGTTTTAACGGAACTTTATTCAGGCCGGAAAAAGATATGGAATCAATAATGGGAGTCGCGGTATTGGTGCCGACGCCCGACCGTGCGCGGCGCGGGGGAATTCCGGCAACCAGCGCCCTGATTTCATCAATATGCCGCTCGGCATATTCTTCTCCCCGCAGCGTAATTTCCCGCACCTTATCGTAATCCGCGTTGGTATATTCGTGCAGATCCGGATTCAGTACCAGCGAAGCCAGTTTTTTTTGCTCTTCGACGGTTCTCACCATTTGCAGGCTTATGGATTGATCAATCACATTAAATAGCGTGCGCAGGTCTTCCCGGCCAAAAAGCGGCGTGGAAACGTCAATGGCGATGATGATATCTGCGCCCATATCGCGAACAATGTCTGCCGGGAGATTATTTACAAGCCCGCCGTCGACAAGAAGCGCGTCCTCGGTTTCAAGCGGCGTGAACATCATCGGAACGGCAGTGGACGCGCGCAGCGCCTGTGTCATTGAACCGCGGCGAAATATATACGGTTTGCCGTCTATCAGGTTTGTGGCCACGGCACGAAATGGGACGGGAAGATTATCGAAGTCGTTTTGCGCTCGCAGCATCGGCTCGGCCGTCATAACATCCAGCGCTTCGGTAAATCGCTGGCCGCTTAAAAGGCCGCCGGGAATTTCAAAGTTCCAGCCGCGCAGCGCGATTTTTCCCTGATACCGTGAATCCGCTCGCTCTGCCAGCGGGGTAAAACGCCACTGCGGCGCGTCGCTGAAGACGTTCGCCCAGTCCTGGTCGACGAGAAATTTTTCGATCTCGTCCGGAGAGTATCCTATTGCGTATAGCCCGCCGGTCAATGCCCCCATGCTCACTCCGGCAATGCAATCTATAGGGATGCCTTCTCTTTCGAAAATTTTCAAAATTCCTATATGTGCCGCTCCGCGGGCGCCGCCGCCGCTTAACGCCAATCCGACTTTTGGAACCTGCGCGGCAGACGGTTCATCAGCCAATGCCGGGATTGCCGCGCATAGCGTAAGCGCAACAAGGAAAAAGAACCGGGTTATAAGTATCCGGGCTAAGTTTTTCATAAGTAATAGCATTTTACGCAATTCCAGAGTGTTTTATCAACACCCTGGAATTGTTATCCCGGATATTTCATCATTGGTGCGCGACATAAAAGTTCCAGTCCTGGGAGCGCGGGCGTCCTCGCCGGCGTATAATTTATAAAAAGATGCGCGACGAAGGAGCGCTTCAATTGAAGCGGGCGTCGCCCGCGTTTGTTTTATTTATTTGTACGCCGGCGTGGACGCCCGCGCTCCCAGGGACGCCCGCGTTCCCAGGGCATTTCCCATGTCTTGAACTTTTATGTCGCGCACCCTTTCATCATTATGAAATATCCGGGGCAAACCGTGATATGCTATTTATAACGTTTTAGCAGGAAGCGTTTTTGAGGGAGACTAATATGACAGGCGGATATACTGGAAAAATACTTCGGGTAAATCTTACAGATAAATCAGCCGGCACAATTCCCACCGAAAAGTATGAGGAATACGGCGGCGGACACGGAATGGGTTCGGCTATTTTTTTTGACCTCGTCGGCGATCAGCTCCCGTTTGAAGCATTCGATCCACGGAACCTGATTATCATGATGGCGCATCCGTTCGCCGGAACATTTATGCCGGGATCGGGACGCTGCGAAGTGCAGGGACTTGGGCCGATGCTTTATCCAATCGAATGGTTCGCGCACAGCAATTTCGGCGGACGCTTTACGGCGCAACTGAAATACGCCGGATGGGACGGCATTGTTGTAGAAGGCGCTGCCGATGATCATGTATGGATTAACATAATTAATGATAAAGTCACGATTGAAAGCGCTGAAGGCGTCTGGGGAATGGATACCTGGGACGCGCAGGAGGAAATCTCCCGCCGCGTGATTCCCGGTTTAAAATACGGCGAATGGAACGAAGCCGCAAACGGTTTCACAACGCAGCTTCCCGCGGTTGTCTGCTGCGGAATCGCGGGGGAAAATCGAAGCCGCGTCGGCGCGCTGCTCCACGGTCCCGGATCGCAGGCCGCCCTTGGTGGCTTTGGCGGTGTGTTCGGGTCGAAAAACCTGAAGGCGATAAGCGCAATCGGTACTGGAAGCGCTCCTATCGCCAACCCGGCGGAATTCATGGGCGCCCGTCAGTGGTTCAAACAATTCCTCTATGACGTTGACGACCCGCGGCGCAAGGATATGACGGGCGGCTTTTACTTCTGGATTAACGGATCTCCCGCAGGCGCAAACGTAACCAACAACCCATACTTCTACTTTGGCGCGCCGCCGGCGCCGCCTCAGGTGCCCGCGCGCGCGGCATCATGCGCTTCCTGCCCCAGGGGCTGCCGCCAGCGCCTGGCCAGCGCGGACAGCAACGAATCGGTCTGCGCCGGAGCGGCGGCTGTACGGCTTGAGAACGCCAGCCTGAAACTTACGCGCCAGGGAAACGACCTGATGCATAAGTACGGTCTGGGACACTGGCAGTTCATGTGGATGCAGAGCTATGTCAATGACCTTTACAAGCGCGGGATTTTGGGCAAAGGAAAGAGGATTGAATGCAATCTCCCTCATGATCAGTACGGCACGATGGGTTTTCTTGATATGTTCATGCGGCAAATAAGCACCCGCCAGGGAATCGGCGCGGATCTGAGCGAGGGACTCGCAAGAGCCGCAAAGAAATGGGGTACGTATGACGAAGATGTCTCGAGCGGCGCGCTGAACCTGGCGTACTGGGGCACTGTAGACCACTACGATCCCAGGGTCGAAGCCGAGTGGGGCTATGGCTCACTGATGGGAGAACGCGATCTGATGCTGCACAGCATGGCTAATTACCCGCTTCACTGGATGCCGGAGGCGTTCCGCATGGATGGCAAAGAACCTTATCTGACGGCGGAAGAGGCGGTTAAGATTACGGCGGATGCCATGATTCCCTACGAAGGAGACGTCTTTATGCTGGATTACAGCGACGGCCCTACGGGGATTTATTCCGAACACAAAGTTAAACAGGTGGCCTGGGTTAAACATTACGAAAAATTCTGGATAGGATCGAACGGCTTCTGCGGCTGGCGCTGGCCGATGTGTTTCACAAACAATTCGGCCGATTACCGCGGCCCTACTCCCGAAGCCGAGCCGCGCTTTTTTAACGCCGTCACAGGTAAAAACATCACATTTGCAGACGGCATGGAACTCGGGCGCAAAATTTTCACGCTCGACCGGGCGATCTGGACGCTGCAGGGACGTCATCGGGACATGGAAATCTTTCCGGATTACATATACGAAAAACCTTCAAGCGGCGCGCTGCTTCCGATGTTTGACGATAAAGCCGGGAAATGGTCTTACGCAACCGGGGAGGGACGAACCCTTAACCGCGCCAAAGTTGAGGAATGGAAAACGAAGTTTTACGCTTTCGAGGGGTTTAGCGCGGAAAGCGGCCGGCCGACAAGAAAGACGCTTGAAGAATTGGGACTGAAAAAAGTCGCCGATCTCATGCAGAGCAAAAGCTGCCTCGGTCAGTAAGTTGCAAAAAAATAGCTCTTCTGGCGGCGTTTATCATCCTGATTACGGGCTGTGAATAGTTTTTTTCCAGTGTAAGGATCGAAGCCGCAGTAAAACATTACAGAACTAAGCGTCATTGGCGTAGGGGTCAGGTCCTGCACCTGTTCAAAATTGAGCCTCAGCCGCCTGGTTCTGCGCGCGAGTGCCTTCATATCATCTTCCGAGCATCCTGGGTGTCCCGAAATGAAGTAGGGGACAATTTGATATTTCAGGCCGTTGTCGCGGCAGATACGGTCGAACGATGCGTTGAACCGTTCGAAGGCTTCAAACGACGGTTTGCGCATGAGTTTCAGGATATGATCTTCGGTGTGTTCCGGCGCCGCCTTTAAGCGTCCGGAAGTATGTTTGACAACCACCTCGCGAAGGTATTTTTCATCCCCGAAAAGGTCATAGCGTATACCGCTGCCGATGTAAATGTGTTTTATGCCGCCAATGGCCGAAATTTTCCGGTAAAGTTCAACCAGCGGTTCGTGATTGTTGTCAAGATTCGGGCATATCTTCGGGAAAAGACACGACGGACGCGCGCATTTGCGGCACTTTCCTTGATCGCGACCTCCCATGCGGTACATATTTGCCGTCGGGCCGCCCACATCTGAAATGCTGCCGCGAAACTCCTTCATCGCCGCTATTACGCGCGCTTCACCAAGTATCGACCTTTCGCTGCGCGAGCGGATAAACTTTCCCTGGTGCGCAGAGATCGTGCAAAAACTGCAGCCGCCGAAACATCCTCTGTGAGTGGTTATGGAGTTTTTTATCATCTCATAAGCCGGAATCGCGCCTTTTTTCGCGTAACGCGGGTGCGGCAGACGCGTATATGGCAGATCGTAGGGCGCGTCGATTTCCTTCTGCGTCAAATTCAGGTGCGGAGGATTGATAATTACATATTTATCGGCGCTTTGCTGTTCGACAATCACGCGCGCCTGTTCGAGCCGGTTGCTTTCGGTCTCGACCCGCGTAAAATTCTCCCCGAAAGCGCGCCTGCTTTCGAGACATTTCCCGTGCGAATGGAGTATCATAGGTTTTTCGATCCGCGCGATATAATCCGGCGAATCGACGAATGCCAGTCCGTGAAGTTTTCTCAGAAGTTTATGGTTGTATCCGTTACGGAAAGCCTTTGCCACGCCGAGTATAGTCTTTTCGCCCATTCCATAGACAAGCGCGTCCGCCCCGCTCTCAATCAATACCGAAGGTTTTAAAGAGTCGCTCCAGTAATCGTAATGAGTGAGCCGCCTTAGCGAAGCTTCAATACCGCCGATAATGACCGGAACCTGGGGAAATTCGCGCTTGAGAATCTGCGTATATATCGTCACTGCGCGGTCGGGGCGGAATCCGGCATTGCCTCCGGGCGTATAGGCGTCGTTGCCGCGCAGGCGGATGTTTGCCGTATAGTGGTTTACCATCGAGTCCATATTTCCTGATGTAACGCCGAAAAATAGCCTCGGCGCTCCCATTTTTCGGAAGTCGCGCAGATCGTCGCGCCAGTTAGGCTGTGGAATCACCGCCACGCGATATCCGGCCGCTTCGAGCGTACGCGCAATTACAGCCGCGCCGAACGAAGGGTGATCGACGTAAGCATCCCCCGATAGAAGAATTACGTCTATGTAATCCCAGCCGAGGGCTTCGACTTCTTTCACGGACGTTGGCAGATGCTTCATTTGGAGGCCATTTAATCACTGCTCGCGTATGCCGCCGGTATTCATCGCCCTTATGTAGTCGTGCAGATGCCGCGTGTAAAGCTGGTCTTCCTCGTTGATATGTTCAATCCACCATTTTTTCAAAAATTCCAGCAGCCTGCCAGCGTCATTGTTTACGATGGTAAGAAGCTCTATTTCTTCAATTTGAAACGCGAGCTTTCTGTGCAAACTTTGATGTCTTTCAATATCCGGATATCCGGCTTCTTTTAAAAAGCTTTCTTCGGTAATGAAATGGATGCGCGAATAATTTTTCATCGTGTCGCTGATGCATGAATACAGCATTTTATTATCCGCGCCGGCAATCATCAGGAAATAAAACGTGTTGATAATGGAAACGATGCCCTTGTGCTGTTCATCAATAAGTGTGACGCCGGTATCGCTGCGTTCGTTCCATTTTATAAAAAGCGGTCTGTTCATACGTTTATCTCCAGTCGTCTTTGAATTTTAAAATACGCCATCCAGAAATCTTCGGTTATATCGGCGGAAATGCACAAAATAATGTAAATTTTTTCTTGCGTCTTATTTGTTAACACATGTAATCTTATCAACGCTAGTAATTATTGGAGGTCGAATGATGCACGACGCGATGAAGATTTCAGATGCCGAATGGCTGGTCTGCCGGGTTTTGTGGCGCGGTTCACCGTGCTGCGGCGGGTATCGGCTGGGTAAATAATAAAGCAAGCTGAGCGGCGTGGAATTTACCCCATAGAGATTGAAAAATTATAAGATACCATGTTTTTCAGCCTGTAACCAGGCTCGTTGCCTTTATTCTCGCTATTTCGGGGGTTTTGAAATTACATCTTATGCAGATATTTCCGTTAGAATTACGATATGCCTGGCGTCGTGCGCGTCGTCAGCCGGTGGTTACACTGTCAATCATACTGTTGCTGGCTTTGGGTATGGGCGGCATAACAACGGTTTTTAATCCGATCTACTCAACCATTTTTTCTCCGCTGCCTTTTCCCCATCCGGAGCAACTGTTTCGCATCGGCGGCAATATTCCATTTATAAACGGTTTCACCGGAATTTTTGAACATGAAGAAATTCTTGACGGAATTTTTTCAAATATGTTTGCTTATTACGAGCAGCAAAGCAAGATAAGCATACCCGATACAGGCAAACAGGTAAATGTTAATATTCTGCATGTTGCCGAGAATTTTTTTGCAACGCTTGGTGTAAAACCTTTTATGGGTTCTATTTTCAGTAACAATGAGGACCACGTTGGGTTTATTGTCAGCCATAAGTTTTGGCAACGCGAACTTGTAGGAAAACCCGATGTAATTCGGAAGTTATATTTTAACGCCAACTGGAGGGCAGCTTCCAATTACCGGAATAATGCCTGAAGGTTTTAATTTTCCGTTTAATACTGATATTTGGATATGCGGAAGAAAGGGGAATGGGTTTGGAAATCCACAGGATGATATACAGTTTATAGGGCGGTTACGCCCGGAAATATCCGCCGTACGGGCGGCTGAAGAACTGAGAAACATCAAAGACGTTCAATCGTTGACGCAATTGGAGAATTTAGTATCTGGAACTGTAAGGCGTAGCGGCAGCGGGCCGGAGCTGCAATCACTGCAAATATACCTTTACGGAGATCAGCGTCCGATGCTGCGTATGCTTGGGGCGACGGCGGCGATGTTTCTTGTGCTTGTATGCGCCGGAGTGATGAATCTCCTTATAGCGCAGGGAACGAAGCGTAAACAGGAGATAGCGACACGACTGATTCATTGCGCGACACGCTGGAATCTGGTTCTTCAACTTCTGAAAGAAACCCTGCCGTTGATCATTGTGGGCGGATTGCTTGGCTGGTGGCTTTCTGAAATGGCAGGCGCGTGGATGTGGGCGCAAATACCGACCTTGCGAAGCAACGCAATTAACGTTCCCGTAACAATAGCGTATTGGGCGGCGCTTGTGCTGGCGGTCACGCTCATCGGCGGTCTGATTCCTTCTCTATACGCAACCGGCCTTGATCTTAATACCTACCTAAAGTCGGCAACCGATAGCAGGCGGCGTTTTTTTTCAACGCGTGAGTTTCTTGTCGGCGTGCAGTTAAGTCTTGCGCTGGCGCTTTTAATAGGCGTCGGCGTATTGATACGCAGCATGATGTTTAATGTCGATACCCCAATCGGATGGTCATCGCGCGACATAGCGGTGGTGACGGTTACACAACAAGGCTCTATTCTTGGAGCTATACCGTATGGCGAAGAATATAGATTCGCAAATTTAAACCAAGATATCCGGAATGAACTTCGCTCGATGACGGAGATAATGGACGTCGGCGTTGTATATCCAATTCCGTTTTCCGTAGATGACGTCAGCAAGACTCGTTCGCGCACGTCTGCGTATAAAACAACACCGCCTCAATACGCTATTTTTGGGGTTAATCAATCAGATGTCAGCGGGATTATTAATATATCAGTAAGTCCGAATGCGTTTGATATGTTTAGTATTCCTCTTATCCTTGGACGTCATTTTACCGAGATGGAGGAGGCGGCGCGGTTTGGCATCACCCAAATACGAGACGGCGGCGGCCCGGCGATTATCAATCAGGTTTTAGCCGAGCGCCTGTGGCCGGGGGAAAACCCGATCGGGAAGGTATTTTACGATGGCCAAAAAGCTTCTCGTGAGGTAATAGGCATTGTGAGGAATTATCATCACTTTCCAGGAAGCAGAGAATTTGTCCCAGCCATATATTCTCTACATGCAGGAATAAATGCGAATTTTCTTGTAAGGCTTCGTCCGGGCACGTCGTTCCAGACCTTCCAATTAAACGTAAGACAGCGTCTTTCCGGTTTCCCGTTGTTGTGGACTGAAGTGAAATCGTTGAATGAATATGTAAAAAACGCAACTGAAAAACAGCGTCTGACGCTTCAATTGCTTATAGGTTTTGCCGTTTTAGGGATCATTGTTTCCGGCTTGGGAGTATATGCCATGGCGATATTAATGGCGGCGGAGCGTACGAGAGAAACAGGCATCCGAATGGCGATGGGTGCACAGACCTGGGACATAATCAGGCTTGCTTTCTGGCGCGGCATGCGGGCGATTCTTTTAGGGCTGCCTTTCGGTCTGTTTCTGGCGTGGGTATTGGCCAAAGTGCTTTCAAGCTATCTGGTACAGGTGAATATCGGCGATACGCTTTCATGGGTAATCAGCTGCGCGGTATTGCTTGTGATAGCGACAGTTGCTGCGCTTTTACCGGCATTGAGGGCGTCCCGCGTAAACCCAATGGATGCTTTGAGGGAATAATAAATTACGAATTACGTGGTGGAAAATATGAACGAACAGTTGAACAATGCGAAATTAACAAAACGGTTTTTGTATTGCCTTAGCGCTGTTGTCACGATTAGCTTTTGCGCCGCGTTTCTAATGTCGCAGACCGGCGGCGTTATAACCGCAAAAGACCAGAAGGCGAAAGAAGCTGTTGATGCCGCTATAAAGGCGATCGGCGGCGCCGACAAAATCGGCGGTATAAAGTCACTTATATTCAAGGGGTCACAACGCTTTACTACCAACCCTCAAAATTTAAAGGATGGCGTTGAACGCCGCATACTGTTGCCGGACAGTTTTATTAATATCATTCAAACTTATAATGGAATGACGTTATTTGACGGCGTTTCCCGGGGAACTTTAATTCCGCCCATGGCAAAGATGTCAACAGCTATGGCAAAAGTGTTGCCACCCGAAAGAATTGAGTTGGTAGTCAAGGATGACGCAGCCCTTGAAAAATACCAGATAAATGAAAAGACGGATGACTGGACGCGTTTTTTAATCGGAACTCTTATGATGAGTCCCGTGCCGCTGACGATTTCCTCCGGTTCCAGTCCCGGCGTATTTACCCTGGCCAAAAAGGATGGCGTATTGGGTGAAATTGAATTCGATTCAAAAACCGGTTATCCATCAGTTATCAGATACAAAATTCCCGCGGAACCTAAATTACTCAGCGGCGGGATCCGTATATCCGATGTTGGCGGCGCTGTCGGACAGGTTGCGAAAGATGGAGAGATCCGATTTCAGGATCAATTTCCCGTCAACGATATCATGTTTCCAAAAGTTATTATCACGACTAATATAGTAGGACAGCGGATTGAGATTAAGATTGAGGAAGTGCAGATCAATCCAAAACTCACCCTGAAAGATTTCGAGATTCCAGATTCACCTCTTATTAAAAACAAGGGCGCCTCAGCGAAGTAAACAACATGAGCAGGTGGATGATTATGAAAATGTAGGGGCGCGATAAATCGCGCCCCTACATTAGAAGCGCGCCCTTGGCGCGATCTTTATTAATTGTACGCCGGCGAGGACGCCCGCGCTCCCAGGACGCCGGCGCTCCCATGGCTCCCATGGCTGGAACTTTTATGTCGCGCACCCTATTTCATGGGGATTCTTGCCCGGTTGAGCATTTTTGTTATAAACTAAAACCTTTTAAATTACATTTGGCAATCATCGATACATGCAACTATCTTGATCGGTATAAAAAGTGAATAAAATGATCAAACATACTCATAACGGCACTACGCATACTCACGGCCACAACGGTGAACCGCAAATACACAGCCATTCGCATACGCACACAAAAGCGGTTCTCAATCGTCTCGCGCGCGCTATTGGACATATGAATGCCGTACGCGGCATGGTTGAGCAGGGACGCGACTGTTCCGAAGTGCTGATTCAGCTTGCCGCTGTGCGTTCCGCGATAAACAGAACCTGCGAGGTAATTCTTAAAGACCACCTGGAACACTGTGTTGTGGACGCGATAAACACCGGCGACACGGATGCCCTTGAAAAACTGAAACGCGCCGTGGAATTACTGCTTAAGTAAAGATTCTATTTCGTCCATTACCTGGTTTATTTTACGAATGCAGGCGTCCATCGGTGCCGTCGTCGTCATATCCACGCCCGCTTTGCGAAGCAGATCAATCGGATAATCCGCGCCTCCGGACCGCAGCAGTTCCAGATAGTTTTCCACTGCGCCCTGTTCTCCCGCGATTACTTTTTCCGCAAGAGCCGTAGAAGCGATAAATGAAGTCGCGTACTGATAGACGTAAAAATTGTAAAAAAAGTGCGGGATGTAAGCCCATTCGGCGCGGATGATATCGTCGACAACGCAGCCGCCCGCTTCGTGGCAGTAATATTCCCGCGTCATATCAAGATAAAAACCGTCAAGAAGATCGCCTGTAAGAGCCGTCCCGCTTTCAGCCAGTTCATGGATTTTAAGCTCAAATTCAGCGAACTGCGTTTGGCGGAAAACAGTAGCGCGGGCGTTATCAAGATAATTGCCAAGCAGCGACAAACGCACCTCCGCGCCGGTTTGCGTCTTTAGCATATAGTCCAGCAGCAACGCTTCATTAAACGTTGATGCGACTTCCGCGACGAAAATGGAATAATTCGAAAGGGCGTAGGGCTGCGCCTTGTTTGCAAGATAACTGTGCATTGTGTGTCCAAGTTCGTGCGCAATCGTGCTGACATCGTCGTATTTTCCGTTGTAATTAAGCAGGATGTACGGATGCGCGTCGTATACCGATCCGTTGGAATACGCGCCAGACCGCTTGCCGTCGTTGTGATAAACATCAACCCAGCGGCTGTTAAGCGCCGTTTCAGCAACGGCGGCATATTCATTCCCAAGCGGCGCGAGAGATCGGAGTACATGGCCGACGGCTTCGTCATAAGTGTATGAAAGATCGATATCAGCCACAATAGGCGCATAAAGATCATGGTAGCGCAGTTCGTCCAGCCCCAGCAGCCGCCGGCGCAGATCAAGATAGCGCCGCATTGTGTCAAGATGTCCGCGAATGCCTGAAATCAGTTTTGTATAAACGGCGGTCGGGATATTGTACTCGTCAAGCGCGCGTTCCAGACATGAGTCGTAATTACGGGCGCGAGTGTAGAACATGTTTTTGCGCGTCTCGGCGGCGATCTGCGCCCCGAATGTGCGGCGAAATTCGTTCATCTTTCCCATGTAGGCTTCAAAAACCTTTTTCCTGTCGTTACGGTTGCGCGAACGGCGATTAAGGCTGAAAGCCGCCGGGTCCAGACGCACCGTACTTCCGTCCTCCAGCGTAACTTCCGGGTATGGAAAATCCGCGTTTGTGAAAATGCCGTTAATATTACCGGGCGCGTCGGCCATCAATCCGGCTTCAGCGATGATTTTTTCCTCGCTTTCGCCGCGCGTATGCGCCTTCCGCCGCAATATGTTTTTAAGGACATGACGGTATGGCGCAAGACGCGGTTCTTCTTTTATGAAGGCATCAATCCGTTCCGGCGCGATACGGAGAATTTCCGGTTCGATGAAAGAAGAACAGGCGGAAAAATCCGCGGCGATCTGCGACATTTCCTGATCCATCGCAAGGTATTTCGCTTCCCGCGTGTCGATATCAGACTTCATGCTTGCATAGCATGCAAGGCGCGTGTAGTCCTTGTGCAGGCGGTCTGAAAACGCAAGGCAATCAAGCAGTCTGACCGGCGATTCGGCAAGTGTTCCGGCAAAAGCGGTTATTTCAGGAAGCGCTGTAATAAGGTCATGCTTCGCGGACTCCCACGCATCATCATCGGGATAGACGTCGGAAAGATCCCATGTGTATTTTTCGGGAATGTGCGCCCTGTCGCGTTCTTTGATATAAGAATCCTGCATAAAACCTCCGTATAACCCTGGATATTTCACAAATACCCAGAGTAACTGAAAATATTTATTTTATATAACAAGCCCGGATATTTCATAAAACATTCCATTAGCGCCTTTTTTTATTACAAGCCGGCAAAGACGCATGCAGTCCCATGTCTCCCGCGTTGCGCACAAATGTTGCTTTTATTACGAAAACTCGTAAAATGGTAAAGATGTTAACCCGGATATTCTATGGGAGTAAGGAAGTAGGAGTTAGTTGTGAGGAGTTTTTCTGGAAGCGGGCTTTCACCCGCATTAATATATTTAAATGCGCGCGGACACGCGCTTTCACAACTCGCAACTCCTAACTGCTAACTCCTGACTAGATAAAACAAGGAGATAAATATGGCCGATCTCGATGGCGTAAACGGACAGAGAAAAGAATTCAAGATTGTCGGGAAACCTAATGTTCCAGGCGCGGTGTCCTGGTCGCTGGCATCGGGCGTGGCGAAATTCGGCGCGGATTACGTCGTTCCCAACATGCTACACGCAAGGTATTTAAGAAGTCCCTACGCGAACGCCCGCATCAAATCTATAGACGACAAAAAGGCAAAGGCGATTCCAGGGGTTGTTGACATCGTCACTTGGGAAGATGACGATCTTAGAAACACGCAAACGGGTGGGATAACGGACTACGCCGATTATGAAAGCATGGAAGTCGGCGTGGTAGCCATCGCCGAAAATGAAGACATTTGCGAAGAAGCGCTGCGCGCCCTGGTTATTGAATGGGAGCAGTTTCCGCATGTCGTCGATGCGCTTGATGGCAGAAAAGATGACGCCCCTGTTGTCAGGTCGTTTTACAATCCTGCGCCGAAAATCGGCGGAGCGGGTGGTCCGGGAGGTCCCGGTGGAGGAGCGCCCAAAGCGGGCGGAGCGGCAAAGCCTGGCGGCCCGGGCGGCCAGGGAGGAGCGCCCAAACCACAACAACCCAACGACGGAATGGGCGGCATATCTACCAATCCTCCAAAGAAGGGAAATGTTTCCTATTCATTTACCTCCAACAATTCCGGAGATGTCCAGGTTGGCTTCAAGGAAGCCGATCAGATCATCGAATATGACATAAACACATCCGCGTTTTCAGGACATATTCCAAGTCCGCTTGGCACTGTCGCCTGGTGGTTTGACGATCCTCTTCACGGGGAAGGGAAAAATCTGCAAATAGAAGGCGTTCCATGGGGACACGGGTCGGTATCGGTAGTAGGCGGCGCGCGTCCTCCGGCAAATAAGATTTTCCAGAATTGCATGTTTACAGGCGGCAGATACTGCGATTGGGGCATCCGCAAAACGCAGCAGATTACCCCGACTCTTGCCCGACGAACCGGCCGCCCCGTTAAATGTATGCAGAGCCGCGCGGATCAGTACGACTTCAATCTGAACCAGCGTTATGTACACATGAAAATAGGCTTTAAGAATAATGGGCTGGTCACAGCCATCGAAGATTTTTCAATTGCCGACAACGGATCTACAGGAAGTTCCAATTTCGGAACCACGATGGATCAGACCTACGGCCCCTACTATACGATGAAGTGCAAGAATGTAAAACAGAACATGGAGCTTGTGGATTCCAACCGCGGCAAAATGTATGTAAGCGGTCAGCATAACCCGATGGGCTGGGATACGCTTATGACCGGCATACATTTAATTGCGGACAAACTGGGCAAGGATCCTATAGAGATCGCGACTCTGAACCTTCACGGGCCGACGTCACAGGACGATCCAAATCCTGTGCCGAGCTACGACGCCTGTGTCGCGGCGCTGAAAAACGATCTGAAATGGAACTGGCATCGCACGGGCGAGAGAAAACTGCCCGACGGACGCATGCACGGAATAAGCTTCCGTTACAACCAGTGTCCACGCCACGCTGGCATGACATTCAGCCCGAAACTTGAATATCGAAGCGGCACTGTTTATCTGCCTTCCAACGGCACGCACATCGGCCATTACGGTCTTGAGTGTAATGCCATGGTTGCTGCGGAGGAACTCGGCATTGATTACAACAACGTCAGGATCGTTCTTGATAAACACGAAGTTTTCTCACCCTACGGCGGTGGCAGCGACGGATCTACGTCATCAAGCTGGTCAACGAAGGAATGCGCCAACAAGCTGAAAAAGATGATTCTGGAAGCCGTTATTGAGGAAGCGGAAAATCCTCCAGCGGCAGGCGGCATGGGCATGATGGGCGGCGGGCCCGCAAAACCCGCCGCTGCTAATCCTTTCAAAGGTTTGCGAGCAGACGCCCTGGATATAGTGGACGGAAGGGTTATTGTTAAGGCCGATCCGTCACAGGGTATGCCGCTCGCGCAGGCGTGCCGAACCAATCTTTTCGCGGCCATGTCCGGCCTCAGACCGCCGACGGCCAAATGGGCGGCGCAGGGCAGAGAATTTGATACGATGAATACGGCGGTATGCGAAGTCGCCGTTGACACGGAAACAGGAGAGGTTGAAATAATACGGTTCGCCGTGGCCGCCGATCCCGGCAAGATTTTGCGCCGTACATCGCTCGAAGGACAAATTCATCAGGCGATGGATTTCAACGTCGGCTGCCAGCTCACGGAGGAATTTATCTACGACAAAAATACCGGGGTGAAACTCAGCGCCAATATGGTTGAATACAAAAAAGCCAGCATGCTTGACATGCCTCCTGTGGATATGGCGCTGCTGGAAACGCGTGAAGGCAACGCATGTTATGGCGGAAACGGCATAAGCCATTCGCTGACATGCACTCATCTGGTGATTATGGCCATCCAGAACGCCATAGGCAAATGGGTGGAGTCGCCTGCCACCCCGGAAAAAGTCCTGAAAGCCCTTGGCAAAGTGTAGGGGCGTGATTTATCGCGCCCACGTGAATAAATAAATACGGACAAAGTCCGGTTCAAACGGGCTGAAAGCCCGTAGCATAACAGCCCAGGGCAACGCCCTGGGAGAGTAGCATAACAGCCCAGGGCAACGCCCTGGGAGAGTAGCATAACAGCCCAGGGCAACGCCCTGGGAGAGTAGCAAATCAGTCCAGGGCAAAGGCGTTGCGCGCCCCGTAGCCCTGGACTGAGTGTAATAAATATAAAGCCGCCCTGAAGGCAAGGCATAACAAGCCTACGATAATGCGCAGTATTGTCGTCGTGTTGAAAATAACATGCAAGGAGATACATTTATGGCCGATCTTGCCGGTGTAAACGGACAAAGAAAAGAATTCAAGATTGTAGGGAAACCGAATGTTCCGGGTTGGCTGTCATGGTCGCTGGCGTCGGGCGTAGCGAAATTCGGCGCCGATTACGTCGTTCCAAACATGCTCCACGCCAGATATTTAAGAAGCCCCTACGCTAATGTCCGCGTCAGGTCAATAGACGACTCAAAGGCCCGGGCTATTCCCGGAGTTGTGGACATCGTCACATGGAAAGACCCCGATCTAACAGGCGCGGGAGGAATTACCGATTACGCCGACTATGAAAGCATGGAAATAGGCGCTATCGCCATCGCTGAAAGCGAAGACATTTGCGAAGAGGCTCTACGCGCCCTGGTTATAGACTGGGAAGTATTTCCGCATGTCGTCGACGCGCTTGAAGGCAGAAAGCCTGACGCCCCTGTGGTCAGGTCGTTTTATACTCCCGCGCCGAAAGCCGGCGCCGCGCCGAAAGCCGCCGCGGAAGAACCGGCGCCTACAGAACCCAACAACGGAATGGGAGGCGTATCCACAAATCCTCCAAAAAAGGGAAACATCGGCTATTCTTTCATCACCAACAATTCCGGAGACGTCCAGGTTGGTTTCAGGGAAGCCGACCAGATTATCGAATACGACATAAACACCGCCGCGTTTTGCGGACATATTCCTAGTCCGCTGGGTACGGTCGCCTGGTGGTTTGACGATCCTCTTAATGGAGAAGGAAAAAGCCTGCAAATAGAAGGCGTTCCATGGGGACACAGATCTGTGTCAACTGCAAACCGTGTTCCAGCCGAAAAGGTATTTCAGACATGCATGTTTACGGGCGGCAGATACTGCGACTGGGGGATACGCAAAACCCAGCAGATCGCCCCGGCGCTCGCCAGAAGGACCGGACGTCCTGTTAAATGCCTGCAAGGCCGCGCCGACCAGTATGATTTTAGCCTTAACCAGCGCTATGTACATATGAAACTCGGTTATAAGAACAATGGTCTTATTACAGCTATTGAAGATTATTCTATAGCGGATAATGGATCGACGGGAAACTCTTCTTTTGGAACCACGGTAGACCAGACCTTCGGCCCGTACTATACAATGAAGTGCAAGCACGTCAAACAAAACATGGAGCTTGTTGACACCACACGCGGCAAAATGTATTCCAGCGGCCAGCACAACCCGATGGGTTGGGATACCTTGATGACTGGCATACACTTAATAGCTGACAAACTTGGCAAGGATCCAATAGAGATTGCCACATTGAACCTTCACGGGCCAACGTCTCAGGACGATCCGAATCCGGTGCCAAGCTACGAGGCATGTGTTGCGGCGCTGAAAAATGATTTGAAATGGAACTGGCATCCTACGGGCGCGAGAAAACTGCCCGACGGCCGCATGCATGGAATAAGTTTCCGATACAACCAGTGTCCGCGCCATTCCGTTGGCGGATATAACCCGAAACTGGAATACAGGGGAGGCATCGTTTATCTGCCTTCCTCCGGTACGCATATCGGCCATTATGGGCTTGAGTGTAATGCCATGGTCATCGCCGAGGAAATTGGCATTGACT
>Ga0082212_10003306_pt1 | contig 22967 bp, 20 predicted proteins | sample TergutNt197P3_FD_71548 | JGI IMG/M metagenome (GOLD analysis project Ga0082212, IMG submission 71548) | Neocapritermes taracua P3 segment gut microbial communities from Petit-Saut dam, French Guiana - Nt197 P3 | ecosystem: Host-associated > Arthropoda: Insects > Digestive system > Gut ...
GGTTCCCGCAAGCGCCGGGTCATCTGAAACCTTCTCTTCGAGAAACCTCGGCAGGGGCGACATTTTCAGCTCTTTTGCTTCCGGCAGGCTGTATTCGTCTTCGCCCAAAATTCCCGGATGCAGACTTGAAACGGAGATTTTCGCCGGAACTTTCGACAAAAAATCGTTTTTGTACTCGAAATTGTACATGTGCCTTATCTTGCTTTCGTACTCCGAAACTTCGGCAGAATCGATTTCGTCTGCTGCGTCGTCGTCCGTTCCGGTTTGCGCCATGCCGGCGGCCTTTGCCATCATTTCGCGCAGCCTGCCGGGGCGCACCAGTTCGATCTCAAAATCTGTGTTTGTCTTGTTTTCGCCATTGGCGCCAAGCAGTATCTGCGAGAGCCATTTTTGCGTGCTGTCCATCGATGAAAAGTCCGCGCTTTCCGAATTTTTTTCCAAAAACTTGTCGATGTTTTCCACCGTGCCGACTATGATCAGCTTTTCGATCGCCCTTGTGAGCGCCACGTACAGTATCCGCGCTTCCTCGCTGAGCGTCTCGCTCTTTATCTTTTCGGAAAACAGTTTCTTGAACGGCGTTTTTTCTATCCCCATCCCGTCGCTGTGCTTCAAATCGAAGTATATCCCTTCGCCGCTTATCGCGGGATTTCCCTGGTAGTCGCTTTTGTTGAACGGCGAGCCGATGCCCGCGAGTATGCACACGGGAAACTCGAGCCCTTTCGCCTTGTGCACGCTCATGATTTTCACCACGTCGCTGTTCTCGGAGATCACCTTGGCCTTTTCGAAATCGTTCTTGCCTTTTTGCACATCGTTCAAATAATTCAAAAACCCGTAAAGCCCCTTAAAGCTGGTCTCCTCGAATTTTCTGGCGTATTCGTATAACAGCATTAAATTGGCTTCCCTCTCCGCCGCGAAGCTTTCAAGCGATATCTTCGCCATCATGTCGGTCTGGCGGTACAGATACCAGATGAATTTGTCCACGGGCCAGATCCTCGACTTCGCCCGCCACAGATTCAATTTGGCCAAAAAATCCGCGCACTTTTTTTGCAGCATGGGAATCTCCCCCCCGGCGGCGTAGTCGCGCACATACCCGAAAAGCGGGTCTTTGTAGCCGCGCTTCGTTTGGCCTGCGGTTTTGATATATATCAGATCGTCCAGCGAAAACCGGAACACGGGGCTCTTTAAAACCGCCGCGAGTTCGATGTCCCGCGTCGGGTTGTCCACAGCCCTGAGCAGCGCCACCATGAGCATGATCTCCGCGCTGGCCAAAAACCCTTTGGCCTTGTCCATATAGCAGGGTATTTCGTATTTTTTGAGTGCGTCGGCCAAAAGGTCGCCTTTTGTGTAGTTTCTCATCAGCACGGTTATATGCCGCGGCAATATTTTTTCGCCGTTTTTCAGGCTGCCGCGCTCCAGCAGATTTTTGATGGCCAAAGCCACATATTCGGCCTCGGCGGATGTGACCGATTCAAGCAGCTCGTCCCGGGGCTCGTCATCGGTGTCTTCGGGCATTTCACCGTCCTCTTCCGAAATGTTTTCCCCGAGGCTTTTTTCCACCTTTTCGACCAAGGCGAAGCTCACATCGCTTGCCTTGCCGCCGGCGATGTTCTCGAAAACCTTGCCGCTTTCCAAAACCTCGCCGCCCGTGTACTCCACCCCGCCGAGCTTTTCCGAGAAAAGCGATGAAAATATGTGGTTGATGAAATCTATTATGGCGGGGCTGCTCCTGAAGTTCTTTTTCAGGTATATCTTTTTTGGCGATGCGGGATTTATGCCGGATTCTTCGAAAGTTTTTGAATACAGCGAAAATATTTCCGGCTTCGCGCCCCTAAACGAGTATATGCTCTGTTTTATGTCGCCCACCATGAACCTGTTCCCGTTTTCGCTTCTTTCGTCCTCGGTCGAGATCGCCCGGAATATCATGTCCTGGATTTTGTTCGTGTCCTGATATTCGTCGATATATATCTCCCTGTAGGCGCCTTGTAGCTGTTTTGCCAAATCGGTGACAAATACCTCCCCGTTTTCGCCCGTTTTTTCCACCAAAAGCCGGAACGCCAAGCGTTCCAGATCCGAAAATTCGAACGATTTGAGCCGCATCTTCTCGGCGTTCAAACTTATGTCAAAGCCGTCTGTTATGCCGGCGAGCACGGCAAGCGATTTTTCATATCCGTGAGCGAACCTTTGTATGTCCGAAAAATCGTATGCGAACAGGTTTTGGACATATTCGATGGATTTTTTTATGTTTTTTATTTTTTTGTCGAGGGATTCCTTCAGGCCGAGCGATTCATAGTCCTCTTTGTCTATTCTGTGCGTACCGACTTTTATATGCTCGTAATTTTCGCAAAGCCCATACGCTTCGTTGTATGGGCACAGGCTGGATTCGCCCATGATTTCGCTTAGGGCGTCAAAAAAATTTCGCATTGCGTATATGCAGGGGGAGTATTTTTTGTCCAAGAGCTCGAATTTCACCGCGCTTATTTGAGCCGTCATTTTTTTGAGCTGCGATATATGGCCGCTTATGCTCTCTGACAGCTGAGCGTTTATTGCCATCCCGAATTCGGTCGCAAAAAACGGCGCGCCCGGACCGAGATCCGTTATTTCGCGCATGAGCCTTATTTGTGATGCGAGCATTTTCGGGCCGTCGATCTCCGAAGTTATTTTTTCGTGCAGCTTCATGATCACGCCGTAAATGTTTTCGTCGTCCTTGGCTCCGATGAAGTTTTCTATCGCGAATATGAAATCCTCATGGGAAAACTTCGATTTTGCATAGATTTCGCTGTTTTTGTCGTGGCACTTTTCCAAAAGCTCGTCTAACAGCGAGCGTTTTATTATCGACATCTCGTTTTCGTCGGCCATGCGAAAATTGGCCGGGATACCGAGCTTTTCGAAATTCGCATTGATCAGCGAGCGGCAAAACGAGTGCATGGTGGAAATAGAGGCGCCGCCGAGCAGGAGTTGCTGCCTTTTCAAGTGGGCGCTCCCTATGTTTTCCGCCAGTTTTTTGTTTATGGCGTTTGAGATTTTGTTTTTGAGGTCGGTGGCCGAGGCCCGCGTGAAAGTGACCACCAAAAAATCGGTGATGCTGCACTTTTCGGACTCGTCGCAAATCCGCTGGATTATCCTCTCGGTCAAAACGGAAGTCTTGCCCGAGCCCGCGCCCGCCGAGACCAGCAAGGTGCCGCCTTTTGAGGTTATCGCGTCGGTTTGCGCCTTTGTGAACTGCATTGCCATATGCGCCCTCTCCTTTGATCGATTGGAACAAAAACGATTGGGGTGGCATCGTCACCGCCCGTATACATCAATCATACCATCATCCGGCGCATTTGTCAAGACATCGCAAATCGTGAAAATCCAAATCCGCAAAAATATTTTGTCGCCGCATAGATTTCTCTTGACTTTCTGCGCATTTTGATGTATAACATAATCAATGAAAAATCGAGGAAAAAAGAAACATGGAATTCGGGCGGTTGGCACAAAATGCGCCAACGCCCATGACAGCCAAAAACGGCTGTCAGCCAAACATGAAAAAGCATTATTGTTTTTATCATAATTATAGCATAAAAAAGAAAAACGGTCAAGTTGACCGCGTGATCTTTTTATGCTATTTACTTACCGGATATCTTTTTAACCATATTATCTCCTTGTTTTTTATTTTCTATTTCAGCCCGTTTATCACGCATTTCCTTTGTAGGCTTAAAAGAAGTTACATATGGCGGTTTTAGCCACTCTCTATCATCATAACCTCTAAATTTTTTATCTTTTTGGGGCATCTTTACCATCCTTTCGTATTTTTTTAATTTGGCGGCGTTTATTGATGACGGATTGTTTCCAAATATGGAGACTTTGGATTTGCCTATCTAAGCCTTTGAGCAAAATAACTTACATTTTTTGCCCCCATTAATAACATTAAAGCCTCATTAGTTCTGTTAGACCTATCAGTATAAGTCATATCTGTCAGAATATTGTCAGCACGGGATATTCTGACTTGAATGCCCTCATCGACAAATTCTGTACCCAACTTGTCTGAGTACTTTCCATATGTCCAGTTTTGAAATACTTTTCCAAGGGATATATTAAATGATCTGTTTTCGGCAAGAAATCTTTGTACCATATCTGGGGTACTCCCTTTGAATAAATCTTGTGTCGCCCTGTTATAGCTAACCTCATGCAGATTATTAAAGTCATTAAGAAAAGATAAATCTCCTGTTTGCATATTAGACCTGAGCTCTTGACCATCATAGGAATACATTATATTCCCTCTGACAATCACAACATCTGTTTTTATGGATTTATTACCCAAAGTATTTTCTAAATCAGCTGGGGAAAAAGTATGACTTAGTGGATGGGTATGGACCATAATCAAGGAATTAGGAGCTGCACTATCTACAAGCGTTTCAAGCTCCTGCGTAAATTCAACATAATTTTTTCTATTGGATGTAAAAGGTCCAAATAATAGATTACCCTCTAAATCGTATACGGCAAGGTATTCTTTTTTCTTCTTGTTGGTCAAGTCATCCAAATCCATCAAAGACGCTCTCATTTTTTCAGGCAGACTGTAGTAGTCAACGACACCCTCTCTTGGGGTAAATTCGTAATCCGGATTAAAATGGTCTAATGCACGACTAATAATATCCCCGTTATTTTTTAAGGCGCGTGTAGCGATAATCTTACCATTACCTTGACCCATAAATTCACCTCGATATCATTTTATCGCGTTTTTGTTTCCATTCACTCGGATATTTGTAAACTTTTTCAACGTAATCCTCGAATTTCAATTGCATATGATCACCGTAAGCCAAAAGAGTATGAGGACGTAGATTATTTACCATACAGCCAAATCCATTTACAAATAACTCGCATTCTTCCTTTCTTTTGATCGATTGCCTTCAAAAAAATCGCAAGGTTTTGGCCTTGCGGTTTTTTGCTTTTTTTTTAGCTTTTGTAGGCCTGCTCATCGTCCGGGCATATCGGTTCTCCCAGCCATCTCACCCTCTCGCTTTCTATCATGCCGGCGATGGCCTCCGCCCATTTTTTGTAATGCTCGGTGGTCCTGTGGTATGTTATCGCCTCGTCGGATTTATAGATCTCGTACAAAAAGAACAGCCCCGGATCCCCGGCGTCGGCGATCACATCGAAGCGAAGGTTGCCCGGTTCCTTTCGCGCGTTTTCGGAATTATAGAAGGTGATCTCCTTGAATTTGTCCACGCACTCCGGCTTTACCTGAATTTTCACGATTATCGATTTCACTTTGCCACTCTCTCCTTTTACAAAACTTTGAAGAATTCCAGAACTTCCCCGTCGGGCCCCACCACGAAGGCTATTCTCACCGGCATCGGGGGGCTTGCGGGTATCTCGAGGCTCTTGGGCTCCATCTGCGAGGCCGCGCCCGCCGCGATCGCGTTTTGGTACGCCAAGTCGGGATTCGTGGTCGCGAAAGCGAAATGCACGAATTTCGCGTCTTTGGGCGCGTTCGCGTCGCCATTCGCGAAAATTTCGAAGTGGCTTCCGTTTCCGATGTCGAGCAGCGCCGCCCTGCCGTTTCCTTCGCCCCAAGAGGCGACTGTCTCGAAGCCGAGCCCCTCCGTGTAAAATTTCAGCGATTTGTCGAAGTCGGCCGAGGCCAAAGCGAGATGGTGCACGCCGATGTTGGGTATTTTTTTGTTCGCCATTTTTGTTTCCCTCCGTAAAATATATAATATTTGATTTATATATATTTTAGCGCAAATAAAATAAAAAATCAAGGGGTTTTTCAAATTTTTGACAACAACCCGGCAAACCGTTTTGCCTTGCTGCCAACCCCTTTTTTCAAAAATATAAGTATAAAACGTGAGTTCGAGGGGAAAACAATGGATTAAGGCGATGTATTGGTCGATAGGTGGTAGGAACGGCGTCCTCGACGTCCCGTGGCAAGAATTTGTGTGGAATTATCCGAAATAATTTTTCATGTTGATTCCCCTTCCAAAAACTGTTTTGGCAAGCGCCGAAAATATTTTAGTTGTTTTTGTATTTTCACAATTTATTAACACAAAATTTGTTCTTTTAGATTGTTTGTCTTTTGGGGATTGTATAAAATGACAATAACAGAGCGGAGGCATGCCCTGAATCCATAATCAATCGGGGCGTTTTCGCATATTTTTTTATGTTCGGGGGCAAAAAAATGATTGAGACGCAGCTGATCATGGTGGAGGGCTTGCCCTCGACGGGCAAAACCACGAATGCCCGGTTTTTGCATATACAGCTTGAACGCAACAATATAGGCGCGATGTGGATACATGAAGTGGCTATGCCGCATCCGGTCCTGTTTTTTGACGAGGCCGGTTTTACGCATGGCGAATATGAAAGATTTATGGCCGCATACCCGAAAGCGGCCGGCATCCTAAGCAATATGGCCGTGTTCAGGGAAAGCACCGTGGGCATTCATCTGCCTGAAATCGAATGGAATTGCAAAGATGAAATCGACGAAGAAGTATATCAGGCGCTTTTGGAGCATGATGTCTGGAAGTTCCCCCTTGATGCATACAAGAAATTCGCTTTGGAGAAGTGGGCGCACTTCACCGAAAAGGCGCTGAGAAACCGGGACGAGGTCTATATCATCGACAGCGCGGTTTTCCAGTTCCAGATTTTCACTTTTCTGCTCAAGAACAGGCCTTACGAAGAATTGCAAAACTTCATTGACCAAATTTTAGATATAATACACCCGCTAAACCCATGCCTGATCTATTTATACAGGGACAACGCCGAGGCGACAATTGATTATCTCGAAAAAGACCGGGGGACTTCCTATTTGGATTATTTATGGAACAGGGACAAAGACCAGCCATATTACATAGGCAAGCCGCCCGGGGCGGAGAGCTTCAAGCAGTTCCTGCGGGATTACGCGGGCATGGCGGAAAGGCTGTTTGGCTCATTTCCGGCGAACAAGCTGTGCCTTGAAATATCCGGGGGAAACTGGGCTTGCCTCGAAGATGAGATGCTCTCGTTTTTGGATGTCAGTCGCATGCCAGGCCCCGCCGCATTTCCGCAAAACGGGGTTTACGCAAATGAAGCGTTGGGCTTTGCGATGAGGGTTGACGGCCTGTCATTTATCGACCCTTGCGGAGACAAAAGAAAACTCTTCCCGAAATCGCAGAATGAATTTTACGTGGACTGGCTGCCGACAGTGCTGCGGTTCGAGGATGAAAAAATCATTATTTCGGGTTCGCAGATATGCGAGCGCTGGACGAAAACAGGAACGATATATAGCGCAATTCCATCGACTGTGGATTTTTTCAACGCAAATCAACAATGCGGTTATTGATTTTCAAACAATTTCACGGTATAATTAAATCATGACGGAAGGTTTGCAATTATTTTGTGAAAAAGGGTGATTTTATGAACATATCCATTGACGAAAATTTGAAAAAATTGCGCAAGCAAAAAGGCAATACGCAGCAGCAGCTCGCCGAGCACCTCAATATGTCCGTGCAGTCAGTCAGCAAATGGGAATGCGGCGAAGGTTATCCCGACATCACTTTGATCCCTGCCATCGCGCTCTATTACAACGTGACTTCCGACCAGCTTTTGGGCATGGAAGAACATTGCATAAAGGCTAAAATCAATGAATATAACAAAAAATGCGAGGAGCTGTTCACTCAGGATGAACACGATGAAAATGTTCTTGCATTATGGCGCGAAGCGCAAAAAGAATTCCCCAACAATCACATTGTTTTATATTCCTTGATGGCCTCGCTTCACTGGAAATACAAGGAAGATGAAAGCTACAACGAAATGATTGAAATCGGAGAACGGTTGCTCCGGGAGAGCGCGGATAATTTTCTGCGTCTTCAAACTATACAGTTTTTATGCTTCGTTTGCGGAAACAAAAGGCGGGGCGATTTGGAAATTTCAAAAAAATACGCAGACATGAACCCTCAGCACTGGTATTGCAGAGAAGAATTATACGTCAATTGTTTGCCCAAAGATGACGAAGAAAGCATTAGAAACTTTCAAAGCAGTATTCGTGATTATGTAGAGGCAATTTGCAGGTTTGCCGACGAAATGGCATTTTCGCCGAATTCCGATGCAAAAAAAAGCATAAAAATACTTGAATTTACTTTAAATTTACGCAAATTGTTGTACAATGACGGAGATTTTGCATGCGAAGGCCTGATATTTTATAATCTATATAATCTCGCCTGCTTTAACTTGCAAATCGGCGATGCCGAAAAATCACTTTCATATATCGCCGAAATGCCGGGGCATTTTATTAAGTCTTGCACGCCCCATGAATTAAAACGCCACACTTCGTTTATGGTGAACAGATTGGAATACGGCGATTGTAATATCTCGGAAGATCATAAACCCAATAAACCCAATAAAATCGCTGCTACAATTCAAAGAATTTTTGATAATGCGAAGATATTCAATTCCATAAGAACCGATGAACGATATATAGCCGCAGTTGAAATAATGAAAAAAGTTGAACCTTGAAACAAAAAGCACAAATTCTGTAGCCCTATTCACGCACGAAAGGTTTCCAATCCCCTAGCCCCCTTCCTCGGAAGGGGGTGTCACGAAGTGACGGGGGTTGGGGGGGTGGTCGCCCCTGTGCCTTTCACCGCTTCGTCTATGGCCGCGCATACGCCTCCGAAATTTTTGTCGATATCGCTATTCGTGAAACGCATGACATTTATCCCCAGCCCCTCAAGATACTCAGTCCTGATTCTGTCATGCTCTATCCCCTGCGCCTCATAATGATGCGCCCCGTCTATCTCAACGCCCAGTTTCGCGCTCCCGCAGTAAAAGTCCAGTATGTAGTTCCCAACGATCCGTTGCCGCGTGAATCTGGGTCGGTACTCGCGCAAATAATCGTACCACAAATGGTTCTCCTGTTCTGTCGCTTTTGTCCTGAGTTCCCGCGCCGTCGGCGTGAGCCTTGGATTGTATGGCCGTTTTCCCATCTATATCCTTCCTTGCCCAACTCTTGCCCCAACCCCCGCCGTCTGCGGACGGCACCCCCTTCCGAGGAAGGGGGCCTGGGGGTTGAGCTTTTATTGGCCGATTATTCTTTAATAATTTTAACTGTTTGAGTATCTACATCAATTTCAATAATTGTAATTCCGTCAAGTACAAATTCATATCTGCGTTTATAATAATCCGCTAATGTTTTGCTTCTTCTGGGATGAACGGATTTTTTCATAGCAATAACTTTTTTCCATGAATCAGGCAACAACTTAAAGTATAGAACAGCTTCATTTAATGTTGCCATTTTAGCTGACGGATTATTTTGCCCTTCCGTCCAAGTATAACACTTGCATTCTACCACAACACTATTATCTTTTGAAACAAGGTCAAATTTATGTGCTTTAAGAGGATTTCCAATATTAATCGCAATTTCTGAAATAAAATCTTTGTCAAAATGTTTGCTTAATAATTCTGCCGTTAAAGATTGAAATTTTTTCCCTACACTCGGATTTTCCTTATTGCTATTCATGTATTATTTTCATTCCCTTTTTATGATTCGTGTATCAACCTTGTTTAATAGCAAGAACAATGGCACCCTCTGCTTCTGGTGGATTTTGTGGGTTAAATTTGTTTAATTCACAAAAATGCTCCGCTGAAATAAATTCTTTTATTTTAAATTGTACATGATATTCCGGTCAAATAAAATTGTTTTTTGTAAATTATTGTTTTTTTCTCCGCTGAAATACATATTTTGCAGTTTTGCCAATGAAAATAAAAAAAGATGCACCCTGATCCGCCCACAGGCTTGACAGCGGCGAACAGCTTTGGTATAATGAAAACAAAAAAAGATATGCGAGGTGTAATAAAATGGGATATATTCCAAACTTGCAACAGGCTTCGGAACTGCTCGCCAAATACAACAAAGAAGCGTTCCATATCAAGCACGGCGAAACGGTGTCGGCGGTATTGGGCTATTTCGCCGCAAAGCACGACCCGGGCAGAACGGAATTCTGGCAGGTCGCGGGGATGCTGCACGACATAGATTTCGAGCTATACCCCGACGAGCACTGCGTCAGGGGAATCGAGACCATGCGATCCGAGGGCATCGACGAAAGCCTGATCCGCAGCGCCATGAGCCACGGCTACGGCCTGACAGGCGTTCCATATGAGCCCGAATCGTACATGGAAAAAGTTTTGTTCGCCGCAGACGAACTGACGGGGCTGATCGGGGCGGTTGCGCTGATGCGCCCCAGCAGGAGCGTATCGGACTTGGAGGTGTCCAGCGTGAGCAAAAAGTTCAAGGACAAAAAGTTCGCCGCAGGGTGCTCGCGGGAGACGATCCGCGAGGGCGCGGAGAAGCTCGGCATGCCGCTCGAGGAACTGATAGGCGAGACCATACTCGCCATGCGCACCATTCCGGGCGCCTGAGTTTTTTGGAGGCGATTTTAATTTATTGTTAAGTGGGAGGTTGCAAAAATGGAAATATTGAAAAATTCCGCGGAAAAGATCGATTTGTTCCGCAAAAAAGATATCGCCGTGAAAGCGGTCAAAGACGGAAAACCGGTCTGCGGCGCCAAGGTTTCCGTCAAAATGAAAAATCATCAGTTCCTTTTCGGGGCGAACTGTTTCATGGCGGGACAGTACAAAAACGATTTTGAAAACCAGACGTATACAAAACTTTTCAGCGAGCTATTAAATTACGGCACGCTCCCGTTTTATTGGGGGAGCTATGAGCCGAAACGTGGGGAAACGGAGCACAAAAAACTTCTGGAAATGGCTAAGTGGTGCAAAGAAAACAACATCAAGCCAAAAGGCCACCCGCTCGTATGGCACACCGTTTGCCCCAAATGGCTTGCGGACGAAGACGACGTGGGAAAGCTTCTTCAAAACAGGATAAAAGATATCATGCTGCTATTCGAAAACGAAGTGGGCTGGTGGGATGTTTTAAACGAAATAACCGTGGTCGGCCAGTTTGACAACCCCATCGCAAAATGGGCGATGAAATCGGACAAAAAGGATATCGTGAAATTTTGCGTCGACGCGGTATTGGATGTGAACCCGAGGGCAAATCTCGTGTTGAACGACTTCAACGTAAGCCCCCCCGATTTTGAAATGCTTCTCGAGGCGATACAAAAAGAAGGCGTGGGCATCAAGGCGATCGGCATACAGAGCCACATGCACTCAAAAACCTGGACGCTCGAGGAAACCGCAAATATTTTGGACAGGTACAAAAAATACAGGCTGCCCCTCCATTTCACGGAGTTGTCGGTTTTGAGCGGCAAAAGCCTCAAAGAAGTCAATTTCCATGTGAGCGACGACAACGAATGGATCACGGCGGACGAGGATTATATCGCCCAGGCCGAATATGTAAAAGATTTTTACACACTGCTTTTCAGTTCGCCCGAAGTGGAGGCGATCACATGGTGGGACTTCCCGGACGGCAATTGGCTGCGGGCGCCCTCGGGCCTTGTGACGCAGGACTTAAAGGCGAAGCCCGCCTATGACGCGCTGAAAAAACTCATCCGGGAGAAATGGTGGACAAACGCAAACGGCGCCACCGATGAAACCGGCACATACAAATGCAGGGCGTTTTGCGGCACATATGAGATATCGGTCCGGATTCCGGAAGCTAAGGAAATATCCGTTGTTTTGGATGTAAATAAAAACGGGGGCGTTTTCGATTGCCAGGAGATTGTCGTGGGGATTTAGCCGAAAATATGATGGTTTCGGACATTTTCGAGTTCGCCGTCCAAAATTTTCATTTCGGCATCGCTTGGCGGGGTGTCCGCGCACTCGTCGATATGCTCGACGACATACGAAAACTGTTCGAAATCGCCGGGAGGCGCTATCGCGTGCGCCCCTTTTGAAAAAGTGTACTTTATCGCCGCTTTCGCCAAGGCGTCGTCATCGTAAATAGTTTTGACCCACGATTTCGGGAACCTTTTGTTTTCTTCTCCGCCGGTCCACAGGCGATGGGCGAGCGCCTTGATGGCCAATACGCCCTTGTTTTGATATTTGCATATGTTTATCAGTTTGTCGCCGACTTTTTTGTCCATATTCAGCGCCCAGTTGATCGGAAACATCACCGTAGCGAAATCATAGTACGCCAAAGCCTGGATGGCGGCGTATTCGTCGTGCGCGGTTATCCCGATGTTTTTGATATAGCCGTCTCTTTTTGCGCGCACCAAAACTTCCATCGCGCCGTTTTTCGAGAAAGCTTTGTCGATATCGTCCTGGCCCGACAGCCCGTGGAGCTGGTATACGTCGAAATAATCGGTTTTCAGCACTTTCAGGGAATTATATAATTCGTCTTTTATGCCAAAATCCCTGACTGTGCTTTTGCAGGCCAGATATACGCTTTTTCGGTATGGGGCGAGGGCGGGGGAGAGCATTTCCTCCGCGTTCCCGTAGCTTGGGGCCACGTCGAAATAATTCACGCCCTTATCGACCGCATACGACACGTACCGGGCGCAATCTTCCGGGCTCTCCCCCCCGACGACGATGCCTCCGAAAACCACCGCGCCGATTTCCATGCCGGTTTTTCCCAATATGTTTTTTTTCACTTGTTTTTCCCTCCTCGATAAAATTTAACTGAACGTTGCAAGAAGTCTCCCGCTTCTAAAGCGGAGAGATGAATTGCAACAAACCTTTCCTATTGATTTGTCTAAAATTGTCGGAAAATCCTGAAAAAAGTCTTGACAAAACTTGTTTTCTATGATATAATATAATCAGCCTTAAACAAGAAAGAGTTGATTATATGTTAGAGTTAGATACAAATGCACATTCGGTGTTTCTGTTGCATTATCATCTTATGTTGGTCACGAAATACCGCCGAAAAGTCATAGACGATATAATATCCAAAAGGGCAAAAGAAATATTCGAGTATATCGCGCCGACGTACAAAATAACGTTGCAGGAATGGAATCATGACCAAGACCATATACACATACTGTTCAAAGCGCACCCGAAGACTGAGATAAGCAAGTTCATCAACGCATACAAGAGCGCAAGCAGCCGACTGATCAAAAAGGAATATCCGGAGATACGCGAAAAACTGTGGCGGGAATACTTTTGGGCTTCGAGTTTTTGCTTGATTACGGCAGGCGGCGCACCGCTCGACATACTGAAGCAGTATATAGAAAGCCAAGGTGGCGGAGATGAATAAAGCGTACAAATTCCGGATATACCCGAACGCAGAGCAGCGCGTGATGTTTACCAAGACATTCGGGTGCGTGAGGTTCATCTACAACAAGATGCTGGGGGACAAGATAGCGCACTACAACGAAACAAAAGAGAAACTGAACACTACGCCGGCGCAATACAAATCGGAATATGAGTTTCTGAAAGAGGTGGACAGCCTCGCGTTGGCGAACGCGCAGATGAACTTACAGAGGGCGTACGCCAATTTTTTCAAACAGCCTGCCGTAGGTTTTCCGAAATACAAGAGCAAGCATAAGAACCGCAAGAGATACACAACAAACAATGTGAATGGCAATATCGAATTGTCGGACGGTTGCTTGAGACTTCCGAAAGTGGGGGCCGTGAAGATAAAGCAGCACAGGCAAATACCGGAAAACTATGCGTTGAAGTCTGCAACGATCAGCCAGACGCCGTCGGGGAAATACTACGTCTCAATACTGTATGAGTATGAGCAAATCATTGAGCCAGCCGAAGTCAACAGCGCAGTCGGGCTTGATTTTTCCATGGCTGAACTATACGTGTCAAGCGAGGGGAACGAACCGAATTACCCGAGATACTACCGCCGGAAGCTGGACAAGCTGAGACGAATGTCGCGGGCGTTGTCCAAGATGCTCAAGCACGGCAGCAACTGGCGCAGGCAGAAGCACAGAATAGCGATACTGCACGAGAAGATAGCGAGCCAGCGGAGAGATTTCCTGCACAAAGAGAGTAGGAAGATAGCCAATTCCTACGATCTGGTCGGCGTGGAGGATCTGGACATGAGAGCTATGTCGCAGTCGCTCAACTTCGGCAAGTCCGTCGCGGACAACGCTTGGGGCATGTTTCGGACGCTGCTCAGATACAAGCTCGAAGACGCCGGGAAGCACATGATAACGATAGGCAAATGGTTTCCCTCGAGCAAAAAGTGCAGCACGCCGGGTTGCGGCTACATCAACGACGATTTGGATCTGTCCGTCCGTGAGTGGATTTGCCCCGATTGCGGCGTTCTCCACGACAGAGATGTAAACGCCGCCGTGAACATCAGAAACGAGGCTGTCAGAATGATGACGGTGATGGCTTAGCACAATCACATACATGATCAGAACCGCAGGGCTCTGCGGGGTTAGCTCGTTGATACTGAATCCAGTAGGGTTCTTGGGCGAGAAGCCCCCGCTTCAATCGCCGTCAGGCGTTAAGTGGTGGGAGCAGGTCACAGCAGTTCCATATTATCATAAAGGGCGCGAAAAGTCAAGAGAAGCCGCGCAAAAAAACAAAAGCAAAAGCTGATGTCAGCCGACCGTCATGACCGTTCCGATAAAAACAGGCAGATTCGTCGCGTTGTCGATGATCGCGTACACAAACGGCCGGTCGAGCCTGACTGTTTTTGGTTCGAGCGGCATGCCTCCGGCATTCATCATGACGCTTGTGACCGCTCCCGCTTTTGTGCCGAGCTCGTCAACTGAAATATATGTCTTGTGCAGGACTTCGCCTATATAAATATTTCCGTCGCTTGAAGTCGCCATTTTTTTGAAATTTGCCTTGTTCGCCTCGAAAGCGTCGGGTATGCCGAGAATTTTCAATGCATCATTCATCTGTATCTCGTATTCATACTCGAACTTCGGCATGGAGGCATATACGGTGGTATTTTCAGCGTTCTTGATCGCGTTGATGAAATCTGTCCCCGTGAGCGATTCTATGTAGGATTCTATGCTGACATCATCACCAGGCAGCAGGGCGGCGAAACTGTAATGATTGCCGTAATACGGCTTGATAAACCCGGTCGCTTTGCCGTCATCGATGTATTGAAATTCGTTGGAGTGCATAAAATCGACGTTCTGCGTTTTTCCGTTTATATCCGTGAAATCGCCCTTTCGCACATTTTCCTTGTAATACACAATCTGCCATTCCGCGTCAAACACGACGGCGTTGATGAGATACAGCATGGCACTATCGTTTATTTCGTCGATTATCTTGTCGATCATTCCGTCGGTGTTCGATTTTACCCAGTTGTTGATGTCCTTCACGGTCTGGACGTCGAAAGCGGACTTATATGCGGCCGCGTTGTAGTAATCGGCGTTCTTCTGCAAAAAATCGGATTCGACGCGCAAACGGTCTTTTTCGTCGCGGAACCATATGGAATTGGCGACGCCCAATTTCGATTTGCTTTCGCTTTGCAGCCCCTTGATGTACCTGTAGAGATATTCATTCAATTCGCTTAGCGCAATTCCGCCGCCGAGCAGCTTTTCCATTTGCGTTAGCGTTTCGCTTTCTGCCCCGTTGGCGGTCATGGCAAGCGCGAGCATTGCCGACAGCGGCGAAACGAGCGAGTTTTTTTTGTCCGTGATGCTCTTTTTGAATAATTCCACCGAAAATTCCGCCATGCTTCCGATAAAAGCGTCGTCGGCAGGCTTGCCGTTCGCCTGTTTTGGCGATATATCCTTCATCAAGTCGGCGGCTTGCACGCTCGAGGCGCAGCTCGCCATATTCGCGGCGAATGACGCGAGAAGAAGCGCGGCTACCAATATTTTTGAAATTTTCATAATATAATCCTTCTTTATGATTTATTTTTATATCAGACGTGAAAATGGCAATAATGTTCCACATATGCAAGGTATTTTTTTCAAGAAAGTTTATTTACGGCGAAATTTCCGCATAAATCCCGAATAATTCGTGATTGACAAACCGGCTCGTGGTGTGGTATTATGGACTTTAAAGTAAAGAATAAGTGAAAGATGAGTGAGATATAATATGCTTATCAACAACAACGAATATCTTTCTGTTGCGAACGACATCAAGACGCGGATAAGAGCGGCGCAGCATCGCGTACTGTTTGCCGCGAACAGCGAATTGTTTTTGCTGTACTGGAACATTGGAAAGGTTATAAATGAATACAGCGTGTGGGGCAATAAATTTGTTGAAAATCTTGCCCGCGACATCAAGCTCGATTTTCCAAAAGCAAAAGGTTATTCGGTTCGTAATTTGAAATACATGGCGAAGTTTGCAAAGACTTTTCCTGAAACTGAAATGGTGCAGTCGCTAACTGCACAATTGACATGGACACACAGCAACGCGCTCTTGGATAAAATAAAAGACCGCGATGTATTTTTATGGTATGCCGAACGCAATAGTGAATCGGGCTGGACGGTTGATACACTGAAAGAACAAATCGAAAACGGATTGTATGAACGTCAAGCATTGACGAAGAAAACAAGCAATTTTCAAAAACGGCTCACGCCTCCACAAAGCGACCTCGCCGAACAAACATTGAAAGACCCGTGGGGGAAATCCCCGGCGACGAGGATTAGCCGTAAGATTGTAAAACCGTAAATTATGTGATTATTGCGGTTTTATGCATTCCAAAAACTCCGCACCAATCTTTTTTGTCCGCTTGCAAACGCCGCTGTGATTGGCAAATCCGAAATGCTTGACAAAAATAATATTTTTATGTATAATGGAATAAAGTTCCAGAATAATCGAGAGGTGGGTGAAGTTATGTTGAATTTCAAAAAATATTCAAAATTGATCATGATTTTTGCGGCTCTTGCAGGCGTTGCGGCAATTGCCGGCTGCGCCATGAACGGAGCCGATTCCGGCGGGCAATTGAGCGAAATGATCGATCGCATAAACGAACATTACGGCAGCATGGAATATTACGATGGCGTTTTTATGAGAACGGAGTTCGATGTTTATTCGCCCGATACAATGCGGATATTGGTTTACTGGGAAAATAATACGGACGAAGAGCTTACATTTGGCGAACCGTGGCAGCTGTACAAAAAACAGGGGGATGAATTTTTCCCCGTGATCCGCACATCAGGCGGCAGTTATGGCTGGAATTTACCCGGGTATCCCGTCCGTCCCGGAAAAACCCGTAACCATATATATTGGATTGAATCCTTCGCCGACAGTCTCGCTTTTGGCACATACAAAATCAAAACGGATTTTAGCACGGGACGCGGCGAAACTCTCAAAAATTACCTCCTTGAAGCCGAATTTGAAGTCTCGGACGACAAATCAAAATGGGGCGCAAGCGCGCTGGACTTTTTAAACGGCGAAAATTACGGCAAATATACGGATATGTCGGGAGTGGGAAGCAGCGATATAAGCCCGTTCAGGGTGTACAAAAACAAGGCGACTTACGATACGATAATCACAGACGGGATATATGAATACGAAATAGGCGAGGGTTCGGGCAAACGGGGAGTCGTGCGCAATGATTTGTACGAGGCGGACGGGAAAAAATATCTCGTTTATTCGTATTCCAGGCAGATCGATGGCAAACATTGCTCGCATTTATGCGTTTTGGACATAACCGATAATTCCGATGTCAAGGAAATCTATAAATCGGAACCGTTTTTTTGCGATTATGACGCGGTTTTTGTCATAAATGCAAAACTGGAAGAGAGAGAAGACGGCTACACATATGCGGTAGTGGACGAAAACGGCGATTTTGTAATTGACAACAAATTCAGGGTACTTTACGAGGATTACCACGAATCCGATGGCGGCGGGCACAGTTCCATGTTCGCAGGAGATATAGGCTGGCTTGTGCATGAAAACGGCTGTTTCTTTTATGTTGAAGATATGGGTTTGGACGCGAATTCCAAGCCGGAGCATTCACCGGAACCGACTGTACATGAAATACCTGAACAACCGACGCAACCCGCGTTGCCCGGCCCGGAATCCGCAAATTCCCGGTTTGAATTTGATGACATAATAAAAAATATCTCCGGCGGCAATATGACGTATGAATTAATTTACGAAAGCAGAACGGACGCGAAAATATCAAGGGGAAATGATATATATTATCCGGTAAATCCCAACCGCAACAGCGATATAAGGATTTCCCCCCTTGACAGTTTCATGAAAATTTTGGAAAACTGCGAATATATCGAGACGGATTCATTTGATGAACCGATCATATATACATTCATCTTCTCCGCATCGGACATGAACGGCGAAAAGAATGAAATCTGCGTTTATGTGACGCATTCATGCGTAAGGTTTGCATATAACGGCATTTCCGACGGAAAAGAATATGCAAATACGCATAAAACCGCTGAGTATAAAAACATTTGCGGCGGATACGACTTTTACATCGAGGGGATCATCCCCGATGAAAACGGTCAGCTTGCCACTATATGGTAGAACGCTGGAAATAAGAAGGAAGTTGCCATGGAAATAAAAATCGCGGTTTGCGAAGACAAAGAAGAACAGTCGCAATACATAAAATTTATCGCCGGGAGATGGGCCGAAGAGAACCGCTTGCAGATTCAAGCGGAAATGTTTGGATCTGCGGAGAATCTCAAACTCGAAATTGCCGGAGGCAAAAAATATGACATACTGCTGCTCGACATAGAAATGGGCGGGCAAAGCGGCGTCGAGCTCGCAAGGGAACTGCGTTTGTCCGGCGACAACGCCGCGATAATATTTATCACCGCGCTCGCGGACCATATATCGGAAGGATATGACGTATCGGCGCTGCACTATCTGTTGAAACCGATAAAAGAAGATAAATTTTATGAAGTTTTGACCAAGGCGTATAAAAACATGACCGAATCAAAAAGGTTTTTGATCGTAAATTCAAACGGAAAAGACCACAGGATTTCATTTGACGATATCATATACATCGAAGCGCTGCGAAATCTTGTGGCAGTCAAAACCATTGACAATCGATATGAAGTCCGGCAGAACATAGGCAAAATCGAGCAAGAGCTCGACAACAGCTTTTTCAGATGCCAGCGTTCGTATATAGTCATGCTAAAGCATATAAAATACATTTCCAAAACCGAGGTTTTGCTGGACAGCGGCGAAACGATATCGCTTGGCCGGAATATATACAAAGAGCTGTACAAAGCATTCATAAACTACTTCAAAGGCGAGAGGGGTGCGGATCAATGGGCATAGCCGCATATATCATATTATTTTTATGCGCGTGCGCGCTTGTCGCGGGCATAATTTTGTTTGTGCGCTGGCATATATCAAAGACGCTCGACAAAAAAATACTCGCCTTCCAAAACGATCTGATCGCAAAGCACTGCGACGAAGTGCAGAACATATACAGCCAGATGCGCGGCTGGCGGCACGACTACCACAATCACATACAGACCATGAAAGCCCACCGCGCGCTTGGGCAAAACGCGGAGATAGACGATTATCTGAGCAAGCTTGACAATGATCTGGCAAGCGTGGACACGGTTTTCAAAACCGGGAATATCATGGTGGACGCCATTTTAAACAGCAAAATATCGCTCGCTCGAAACAAAAAAATCAAAGTGGACGCAAAAGCCGTCGTCCCGAAAGCGCTGCCTGTGTCGGAAATAGATTTATGCATCGTCATCGGCAACCTTCTCGACAACGCTATGGAGGCGAGCCTTAAACTCGACGAAAAAGACAGGATTATCCGCGTGTATATCGATATATTCAACGAGTATCTGTATATATCGGTCACAAACGCGATGAGCGGCAAAATAGACAGGGACGCGGGGCATATCTCGTCGAAGGGCGCAAATCACGGATTCGGGCTTGTCAGGATAGACAAGATCGCGAAAAAATATGGCGGGCACATAAACCGCCAGAACGAGGAAGGCGTGTTCGCGACGGAAGCGATGCTGCCGCTATGATATAAATATGTTTTTTGCGTTTCGTGTCAAAAAATCCGCGTTTCGTACCAAAAGCGCGGATTATTTTGCGTGGATGTGATACAATAGTCCGCGAGGTGATAAATTTATGAAAAAAGAAAAAGCAAAAAAAGAAAAACCCACGCACTCGCTTGTTGGCAATGTAATCTATATAACTGGGCTGCAATGGAAGCACAGCAAAATGTTCTTTATATTTTTAACCGCGCTCATACCGTTATCGCTCGGAATGCAGTTTTGCAACATTTATCTGCCGAAACTTGTAATTTCCGGGATAATGGGCGGCGCAAAAACAAACCGTATAATATTATCGGTGGGCATTTTGGGGCTTGTTATCGCCGCGATCAACATTTTCAATCGGGTCATTTCCACATATATGTATGCGGCCACGTCAAAATTTAATTTTGCGGTGCGGTTTTTGACGCAGAAAAAAGCGTTATACACGGATTATGAAAATACCGAATCGTCAAAATACAAATTGATGATGTCCCGCGCTACAGGCATGCTGTGGATGAGCGGCACAGATTCAGGCCTTAGCGCAATGCCGAGAAATATCTCGCAACTTTTGACAAACGCGCTCGGATATTTTCTGTTTGGCGCGATAATCTCTTTTGCGAGCCCGTGGATCGCGGTCCTGCTCACCTTTACTGCTTTGATAAATTATTTTATCATCAAAGCGATTCAGAACTATCAGCACAAACACCGCGGCGACACATCGCTACTTGACAAAAAAATGTGGTATATCGCCGAAAACAGCGGCGCATTCGACAGCGCAAAAGAAGTCCGCTTATACGGCATGAACAAATGGTTTGCCAATATGTATAAAGCTCTGACGAAAGAGCGCCTGCAATGGGACAGAAAATTCGCGGGAAGATACTATATCTCAAATATCGTAGATGCCCTGCTTATTCTGCTCCGCGACGGATTCGCGTATGCGATTTTGATTTACATGGCGATAAACGGCAGCATAAAAGTTGACGAATTTATCCTGTATTTCGGGGCGGTCGGAAGTTTCGCGGGGCTGGTCGGAGGTATTTTCAACGGATTTATAGCGATAAACGGCACGTCGCTCAATGTATGCGATTTGCGCGATTTTTTGGATTATCCTGAAAAGAACAACAAAAACAAAGGCTGTGAATTGCAGGATTTTGATAAGCCATGCGAAATTGAACTTCAAAATGTGTCATACAGATACGAGGGAAACGATAAAGATACTTTATCCGATATATCGCTCAAAATAAAACCGGGCGAAAAAATTGCGGTGGTGGGGCTGAACGGTGCGGGCAAAACGACATTGATAAAAAATATATGCGGGCTATATAATCCTACAAACGGCAATATAAAAATAAACGGGCATGATATGAACGAATACAATATCTATGACTATTATTCGATGTTTTCGGTGGTATTTCAGGATTTTCATTTTTTGCCCGTTTCGATAGCGAACACAGTTTCAAGCAAAATAACCGAACATACAAACAGGGAAAAAGTGACCGAGTGTATCAAGCTCGCCGGCTTGGATAATAAAATAGATAAACTTGACAGGGGCATTGACAGCATGTTCGACAAACAGCTGAACGAAAACGGGATTGATCTGTCGGGCGGCGAAAAGCAAAAATTATTGCTTGCGCGGGCAATGTACAAAAATGCGCCGATATTGATTCTCGACGAGCCTACGTCCGCGCTCGATCCGATCGCCGAAAGCGAAATGTATGAAAAATATAATGAACTCACAAAAAACAAAACGTCTATTTATATATCGCACAGGCTCGCGTCAACCCGTTTCTGCGACAGGATTATATATTTGGAGGACGGCAAAATCGCCGAAGTCGGCCCGCATGAAGAATTGATGCGGCAAAACGGCAAATACGCATATTTATTTGAAGTGCAAAGCCATTACTACAATGAAAATATTGAAAAAGGGGGGGCATGACCATGAAAAATATAAAGTATCATATTTCCATGATAAAACGGGGCTTGGCCGCGCTGATGAAAATGGATAAAGGATTTGTCGTACTGTATTTGACAATAGAAGCGATAAATCCGCTCACTCCGTATGTGAATATATATATGGCTGCAAGAATCATCAATGAACTTGCAGGGAATAGAAACGCAAACACATTGATTTTATATGTTCTGGCAACCGTCGGGGCAAACATGGTTTTATCGCTTGCGCTTTCCGGGCTCGGCCATCTGAAAAACTACCACGAAAATCAATTTTTCAAAGGCAGAAGCATGGTTTTGTCCGAAAAAAACATGGCGATGGATTATGAAAATATGGAAAGCAGAGAGGTAAACATACTGTTTGAGCGGATAAAGATAGAAACGCAAACAGGTTACAATGTATTTTATTTGTATTATAACGCCGGAATATTTATAAAAAATATTATAAACATAATTTTGGCGGCGGCGCTGACCTTTAATTTATTTGCGAATCCAAATATATCGATCACATCAAAATCAATTATATTTGCGATGATTGCGGCGGTTATTTTTGCCAACTATTTTTCCGCAAAAAAATCAAATAAGATATATTCGGATATGTACAGCAGTTTCGCGCCTGTCAACGGATTTTATAATTTTTACGATAATTATTGTTACGATTACAACGCAGGCAAAGACACCCGCTTGTACTCAATGGAAGAATTTGTCGCAAATGAGCAGGATAATATTTATAAATTTTCCAATGACATCAGCGTTTCGACAGCAAAGAAAGGATTGAAATATAATCTATTCAACAGCATTACAACGGACACACTCAGAATAGCAACTTATATATTCGTAATTTTGGCTTGCGTCGCCGGAAGCGTGGCAATAGGCGACATAACAAAATATGTAAGCTGCATAATCATGGTTATAAGTTCTTTCGTCGGTATTATCGGTTCTGTGCAAATGCTCGTGGAAAACAACAAATACCTCGAAAGATATTTCCAATTTTTTGACATACCCAATAAAATGCAGCAGGGGAGGATACCGGTGGAGAAGCGGCGTGACAGGGAGTACGAGATAGAGTTCAGGAATGTGAGCTTCAAATACCCGGGGAGCGAGACATACGCGCTCAAAAACCTCAGCCTCAAGTTCAAGATCGGGCAGCGCATGGCGGTGGTGGGCCAGAACGGCAGCGGGAAGACCACGATGATCAAGCTGCTGTGCAGGCTGTACGACCCCACGGAGGGGGTGATCACGCTCAACGGGTTCGACATCAGG
>Ga0082212_10003307_pt1 | contig 22962 bp, 24 predicted proteins | sample TergutNt197P3_FD_71548 | JGI IMG/M metagenome (GOLD analysis project Ga0082212, IMG submission 71548) | Neocapritermes taracua P3 segment gut microbial communities from Petit-Saut dam, French Guiana - Nt197 P3 | ecosystem: Host-associated > Arthropoda: Insects > Digestive system > Gut ...
GATTTCACGTTCTCCATGATCAAGAAAATCTTCGCGCAGCATTTTTTCAGTGGCTTGTTCGATTTGTTCGCGAAATCCTTCTTCGTATTTGTATGCTATGGTAGTAAACAGCCGTTCATCAGGATAAAGAATGGCTATTGGTCTGGCTTTTGTGGTGGGCGTCAGGTTAAAATCTCGTGCAACGCCTATAACATCAAAGTATTTTGAAACAACTTCTTTTCCCAAATCATTCATCATCCTTTCATTGATAACCAACTTATTGTTAGTTTCATTTGAATGTCCCATGCCTTCAATGATTTCCACGCCGAAAAAATCAAAAAAACGAGCATCTGCGTGCAGTAAAAAGTAGGGATAGTTGATAGTCTGTCCGTCTTTTTCAATATTAATTATCGTAGGTACTGTGGTAATCATGTTTCTGAGAAAAGCTCCAGCTCTTACAGGAATTGCATCAATAACTCCGGGCACCTGTTTGATCCGGTCGACATATTGAGGTGGCAACTGGCTATATGAGGGAGGTTCAACGGAGGCAACATGATAACGGTTGATACCTAAACCGGACTGATGCAGATAATTGATCTGTTTGATAAAAACAACAGAACAAAACATCATTCCAAGGCTGATGATCAACTGTAGCAACAGACTTGCCTTTCGGAACAGGTTACGCGATCCCGGAGTGGCATATCCCTTGATGTTGTCGTTCATGGCTTGCTTACGAAAATACAAAACGGGAACTCCTCCGGAAATGAAACCGCACACTATCAGCGAAACCGCATAGAATATCAATTCTATATAAATATTGACATTATTGCTTTGAATGATCGCATATTCTTTGAAAGTTGGAAGTAACCAAACCATGAGCATGAAGCCCGCCATAAGCGATAACACAATGACTAAGAAAAAATCGGTGTAGAGCGTTGCGGCAATTTGCAGGTCGGAAGCGCCATTTACCTTGCGCAGGGCTAATTCGCGCAATCTCATCCGTACACGAGTAACATAAAGCGTGAGGTGGTTTAACAGCGAACATAAAATAACCAGCAACCCTGCTATGGCGAAGATACGAATATGGTTGATTTTTACTTCCGGTTGTATCACTCCGATTGGATTATTATGCCGAAGATCTTTCAACGGCAACAGTTCAAGGGATATGGGAGTTGTCCATTCGGGAAGTTCAACCTTATCTAATTTTTTCTCAAGGTTTTTAACATTAACGCCATCTTTTATTAAAATGTATGTACGAAAACTTTCAGTGTTCCAATTGTTTAATTGTCGCACGAAACCACTGTTATTTACAGGCATAGCCATTTTAAACGGGAAGTTTGTGTTTGCAGGCCAGGAAGGAATACTCATATACACATCAAGATTATAACTTTCCTTGATAACTTCGGTATGTTCCTTAATATCTTCTGTTACCACTACGGGGCGGTCTGTTCGTCCCTCTATAAAAAGCTCTTCCGGCAAGGGCATATCAAAAATATTACAAAAGGAGTTATCAACAACGATTGTTCGATAATCAGGGATTAATTGCCATGCAATCCCGCTGGCGTCCTCTATTTCCGGAAAAGTCGATTTTAGCCAGTTCGCTAACGGGTAAGGCGTTCTCAATTCTGTTTCTTCTGTTCTGCCTGCTTCGTTTGGGTTCCACTTGAACTTAGCCATTCTTATTTGATAAATCCTGTCAGCTTTCGCATGAAAGTTATCGTAACTCATTTCGTACCTGATCCATAATGCCGAAAAGGCGAAACAGGTAAACCCTACCGCCAGCCCGATGATGCTGATGATGTTTTGAGTTTTGTATTTCCGCAGGTTGCGGAAGGCTACTTTTAGATGATGTTTGAACATATTTTTTGATTTTGTAATGAAGATGACTTCTAAAAACTCAACAATGATTTTTCAAAAAGCCGAAGTCTGATAAAATTTTTAGAGAAATCTCTTTTCAATTCTAACGGCAAAAATAAACAATTAGTTTGAAGTACAGCAAGAAAAATTTCAAAAAAATCTATCTACTATCTATCTGTGATATGCAGTTATTACTTCTCCTTATATGTGCCGAAAAAATACCGGTTAAATTCCATTTTTTTCAAAAATGTGTTGTTATTCACATTTTTGCCCTAAAAATATTTTTCTTGAAAATTGATAATCGCTTGATAATGAATATGAAAATTTAAACGCTGAATTGCTGCCCTCGCCGCACGATTTTATACACTTTCCCCGGCAAACTATTTACCAACCCTGCTAATTCCAGATTGAGCAACAGTGTTGAAATTTTGCTGACAGGCATTTGCAATGCAAATCCCAAACTGTCGATGGGAGATTCGCCTTTTTCCTTCAACATCTTCAGAATGGCTTCTTCTTCTGGTGACACTTCAGGAAACAATTCACGTTGTACGGGTGTTACGGGTTCGTTGCTCCATCCCATCAGATACTCAATATCGGCAACAGATTGCAAGAGATTGGCCTTGTTGGTTTTGATGAGCCAGTTACAACCGGTGGAATAGGTGTCTGTCAGGCGACCGGGGCAGGCAAAAACATCGCGGTTGTACGAATTGGCAATATCGGCGGTAATTAAAGCCCCGCCGCGAATATTCGATTCCACCACAATGGTCAGATCGGACAGACCGGCAATCAGGCGGTTGCGACGGACAAAATTATTGCGGTCAATGGGCGTGTTGCTCAGAAATTCGGTCAGCAGCGCACCCTGTCGGGTGATTTCTCTGGCGGTAGCGGCATGTGCGGACGGATATAATTGCGCCAATCCATGCCCCAACACGGCAATGGTGGGTAAACCGTTGCGCAAAGCTGCTCTGTGCGCGCAAATATCAATACCGTATGCTAATCCGCTTATAACAACCGGATGGTGGTTGCGCTGACATAACTCCTCCACCAGCCGATTGCAGAGATCCTTCCCATAATGCGTGGCTTGGCGCGTCCCTACAATACTCACAATTTTGGGGTGTTCAAAATCTACATCGCCTTTGTAGAAAAAGATAACCGGCGAGTCGGGGCAATTTTTCAAACGCACAGGATAATCGTCATCCAAATAAAAGGAATAGCTAATGTGATGTTTGGAAATAAAATCCATTTCCTTTTCGGCTCTTGCCAGTACTTCATGATTTACTACGGCATCGGCCAGCACTTCGCCTACATTGGGAATTTTCATCAGCGCTGTTTTCTTTTCCGTAAACACAGCCTCTACACCCCCACAGTACGAAATGAGTTTCTTGGCCATGATGTCGCCAATGCCGGGGATAAGTCCGATACCTATTTTATATTTCAAATCATCCATGCAACAAAAATACACATTTTGTCCATTTACTGTAACCGTTTTTCAAAATATTGTTGTAAAATTGCGGTTGTAAACATTTTTATCCATGATTCGTTGTATTGCCATTGATGATAACGCTCAAGCGCTGGGAATTGTAGAAGAATACATTACCAAAATCCCTTTTCTTGAATTGGTCAAAACTTTCGATAATGCTTTTCAAGCCATCGAATTTTTGGATCAGGAAAAGGTTGATTTAGTTTTTACCGATGTTGAAATGCCTGCACTGACCGGCCTGGAATTTCTTGGCAGTTTACGCCACAAGCCTTATTCTATCATTGTTTCCGAACAGGAACGATATGCCGTCGATGCATTTAACCTTGAAGCAACCGATTATCTGCTCAAGCCTTTTTCATTCGAACGGTTTTTGAAAGCGGTCAATAAGGTAAGGGAGCAGATCAAGCTCAAAACCCTGAAATATACGCCTGCACAGGTCACAATACAAGACCGCAACTTTATTTTCATCAAATCCGACTATAAAACCATCCGTGTTCATTTAGACGATATTCTTTTCATCGAAGGATTGAAGGATTATGTGAAACTGCACACTGCCGACAAACCCATTCTGTCGCTGCTCAGTTTGCGTATTCTGGAACAGGGTCTTCCCGCAGAACGGTTCATGCGTGTGCATCGTTCGTATATCGTGGCATTGGACAAGATTGATGTTATCGAAAAAAGCCGTATCAAAATCGGACAGCACAGCATTACCATCAGCGAAATGTATCGCGATGCTTTTTTGAAAAAGATACAGCCGTTGAAGTGATGAAATAAGAGATGGCAAAAAACAATGAAGTACAGGATAAGAAATTTTGAACCAGTAATAAATCTTTTTTACGATGAATATACCAACGATTGAAGTGGGCGTCATGTCCGCAAAAAACATTGAATTTCAGTTGAATGGATGTTTTCAGCAGTCAGCCGGCAAAAAAGCGGAAAATTGTAAGGGGAAGGCTACTGTTAGCGGTGAATCCGCTTTTGTTCTTCATTTAGGCGACGAGCAGCAAACCTTCGACGACTTTGTGCTGTTGGACCCCGTAAACGAAGAAGAGGCCTGTTTTGAGCTCTATCACGTTGTTATCGGCGTACAGTTCCATTGGGAACGCGAAGAAACGCAACGTTTCAGGGGCAAACTGAAAATCTTTGTTGAAAACGGGATGCTGACCGCCGTCAATATCCTTTCGCTGGAAGAATATCTTTTGAGTGTGATTTCGTCGGAGATGAGCGCTACCTCTTCCCTCGAATTACTAAAAGCCCATGCAGTAATATCCCGCAGTTGGTTGCTGGCGCAGATCGAAAAAAGCAAACAAGTAAAAGACGAAAATTATAAGACTTTGATACGCAATGACGAAGGTTATATCCGTTGGTACGACCGCGAAGACCATTCACGCTTCGACGTTTGCGCCGACGATCATTGCCAGCGTTATCAGGGAATTACCAAAGTAACGTCACCGCAAGTATATGACGTTCTGAAAGATACAACAGGCGAAGTATTGATGTACGATGGCGCAGTTTGCGACGCCCGATATTATAAGTGTTGTGGTGGAATCACTGAAAAATTTGAAAATGTGTGGGAACCGGTCGTTCATCCCTATTTAACGAAAGTGATTGATAACGACCCTATTCCAGAAGGATACCTTAGCGATTTAACTGTCGAAGAAAATGCCCGCGCCTGGATAAAGGGAAATCCTCCTGCTTTTTGTAATACGCACGATAAGGAAGTACTCACACAGGTGTTGAACGATTACGATCAGGAAACGCAGCATTTTTTTCGTTGGCAAATCATACTCACACAAGCGGAAATCAGAGACTTGCTATTCCGTAAAATCGGCGTTGACGTGGGCGATATTTTGGATTTGATACCAGTAGAACGGGGCGTTTCCGGACGAATTTTTCGTTTAAGAATTATAGGCAGCCTGCAAAGCATCGTTATCGGGAAAGAGTTAGAAATCAGAAAAGCATTGTCGGAAAGTCATTTATACAGTTCTGCATTCATTGTAGAAAAGGTGGTAGATTCGCCCGCCGGAATACCGGAAAAATTCATCCTGACAGGCGCCGGTTGGGGGCATGGCGTAGGGCTTTGCCAAATAGGAGCGGCGATCATGAGCGCTAAAGGTTATCCGTATCAGGAAATATTAACGCATTATTTTCCTCATGCAGCGTTAATGAAGATCTATTGATGATTTAAATCCCAAAACATTCATGAAAAAATGGATTATCTTGAAATCACCTGTACGTTTGCAGAAAACAGAAATGCGACGGAAACCCCGGAAATAGTTATCGCCTGGCTGGCTGAACTGGGATTCGAAAGTTTTGAAGAGTCGGAAGATGAAGTAAAAGCTTATATTCCTGCCGCAAATTTTGATGAGGACGCTTTTTTTGAATTTACCGAGCATTTCTATGAATTAATAGCGTTGTTCGATATTCGGCACATAGAGCATGAAAATTGGAACCACGCATGGGAAAGTAATTTTCCGATGACCGAAATAGCAGATCGGATAGTGGTGTACGCTCCTTTCCATGAGGCTGTACCCGATCGGGAATATCGCATCTGCATCATGCCGCAAATGTCATTCGGTACCGGCCACCATGAAACTACCTCATTGATGCTCGAATTGATGCTTGACCTCGATATGAATGGGAAACGAACTCTCGATATGGGTTGCGGGACGGGTATCCTGGCGATTTTTGCCGCCATAAAAAAAGCACATCCGGTAACAGCCGTCGACATTGACGAATGGGCTTTCCGTAATGCCGCCGAAAATTGCGAACGCAACAGTATCAGCGAAATCGAGATACTGCAAGGCGACAGTAGCCTGCTAACCGGACGCAGTTATGACATCGTGCTTGCCAACATCACCCGCAACATTCTGCTTGCTGATATGTCAACCTATGCCGAATGTTTGTCTACAGACGGACTACTGCTTCTCAGCGGTTTTTATTCCACCGATTTCACCGATATTACTGCCGAAGCAAGACAACACCGGTTATTATTGACTAAAAATATACAGAAAAAGAATTGGATGGCGGCAGTGTACCGAAAGATTATTTAATTGCTTTTACAACTGCTTCGAAAGCTGCGGGATGATTCATCGCGAGGTCTGCCAGCACTTTGCGGTTGAGTGCGATACCTTTTTTGCCTATTTTACCCATGAACTCCGAATACGACATTTCGAACGGTCGCACACCTGCATTGATACGTTGTATCCACAAGGCGCGGAAACTGCGTTTCTTATTGCGGCGGTCGCGGTAAGCGTACAGTTGACCTTTTTCCCAGGTGTTCTTGGCTACGGTCCACACGTTTTTGCGGGCTAAGAAATTACCCCGCGTGAGTTTGAGCAACTTTTTGCGCCGTGCTCGTGACGCTACTGAATTTACTGATCTTGGCATGATTCTGAAATTACGAATGGTCAGCGATCTTCGGAAAGACTCTTTGCTGCTGATTCACTCTTGGTTATTAACTTTTTTTATTGAATGGAGCGCAGATGACGCTGATTCAACGGATTTTCACAGATTATTCAGCGTAAATCCGCGTCATCCGTGTTCTACTTAAGTGCAAGCATTTTTTTTACATTACCCAGGTCGGCTTTATCCACCAGCGTGATGTGGGTAAGGTTACGTTTTTGCTTGGTCGTTTTCTTGGTCAGGATGTGACTTTTGAAAGCGTGTTTACGTTTGATTTTACCGGTGCCGGTGAGCGTAAATCTCTTCTTGGCGCCGGAAACTGTCTTCATTTTTGGCATTTGCTTACTTTTTTTGACTTACATTTATTATTATAGATTCTTTTTTTATTTCTTTCTGGGTTTTGGCGAGAGGAACATAATCATCCTTTTGCCTTCGAGTTTGGGCATCTGGTCAACCTTTCCGTAATCTTCCAAGTCCTGCGCGAAACGCAACAAGAGGATTTCGCCTTGTTCCTTGTACAAAATCGAACGACCCTTGAAGAACACAAAGGCTTTTACTTTGGATCCTTCTTCAAGAAAGTTGATGGCATGTTTCAGTTTGAAATTATAGTCATGGTCGTCGGTATTGGGGCCAAAACGGATTTCTTTCACCACCACCTTGACGGTCTTCGCCTTGATTTCCTTCTGCTTCTTCTTCTGTTGGTACAGATACTTCTGGTAATTCAGTATCCGGCACACAGGAGGTTCAGCCGTAGGGGATATTTCCACCAAATCCAGTTCCATTTCCTCAGCCATCCTCATAGCCTGAACGATGGAAACCACCTGGTTTTGGTTTTCGATGTTTTCGCCCACCAATCGAACCGTTTTCGCGCGTATTTCGCGGTTGATTTTTAACTCGGGCGATGTTGATTTTTGTGGTCTATTTATTGGTTGATATGCCATCTACATTTTTACAGGGTTAAACACAAATCTTGACTGGAAACAATCACTGATACTAATCTTTTCATACAATTTCCTTATTTTTTAATCTTTTGCCATTAATAATCGTTGTCAACTATAGTTTTTCTATTTCTTCCTTTGATAAATCAGTTAATTCAATAATTTGAGCAATTGGCATTTCCCGATTCTTTAGTTTTTTTGCAATTTCCATAGTTCTTAATTTTCCTCCTTCCGCTTTTGCATAATCCAACGAATTTTTTAAATCCCTGTAAGAATTTAAACTGTCAAGATAATCCTTGTATTCTTCGTTGGTTAATTTTGCTACTTCGGCTGCAAAAAATATTTTCTCAAATATCTTCTCTCGCAGTCGGTCTGGAATATTATCCAGTCGCTTGAGATTTTTTAATACATACATCCATTTCTCAAAATGTGTTTCCAATTCTTCTATCTCTTTGGTGAATTTTGGCATTTCTAAATAGATGAATGTCAATTTGTCGTAAAAAATCTTATGCGTGTCTATATCAGACAGCATGACATCGTACCGGTACTTATGCAAGTCATTTTTGTCTTCCTCAAAAACAAAATTCAAAATAGCAATGGTATAAACTGCCTTTAATTGATAATTCCACTCGCCCGGAATGGCTTGCCCTGAAATAGGAAAAGTGCTGTAATACAGCGTTCTGTCTTTGAAATATTCCTGTTTCGTTTTTTGAAGTTCTACGATAATCTTCTCGCCTTTTTCGTTTTCGCAATGCAAATCAAAAATTGCCCTTCTATCTTCTTCCGACCTGCCGAGTTGTTCAGACTTAAGATATGTTAAGTTAACTATTCTACCCTCTTTTTTATGTAACAATTCGTTTAAAAAATCAAGCAACAAGTCTTTATTACATTCTTCGCCAAATAGTTTTTTAAACCCAAAATCGGTAAATGGGTCTATGTATTTGTCTTTAAGCCTGTCTTTTACTTCCATTTCTTGACGAAATTATTTTTTGCAAAGATACACAAATTTTAAAAAAATGCTGATACTTTGTTATTTTTACTGTTCACCTTCTGGTCAATTATTATTTCAAATAATATCCTGCAACACCGATCAATGTTCCCAAAATGGCAGCCATCGTTAGAATAATCGGTACGGCTTTCTTGTCTTCCGATGCAACAATCATTACAACCGGTAAGGCTAACGCCACAGAAATCAAACCACCCTGCAACCACCATACAACGTGCGGCAAATCAATATTCACAATGATAACAGATACGAAAAAGTATTGCAGAAAAGCGGAAATGGTGGCTCGCTTGTCCAACTTTTGAATGATCATAGGAATAATGTCAATAACTCCTGCTGTAATTCCGATAATGACGGATAATAATAATGTGTCCATACTGCTTGTTGTGTTGTATATATTTATGTTGCTATCATTGACACTTAAACGCTTTGAATACTACAAAGGTGTGTCCGTAAAACATTTTCTCTCTTACATATAAATCCGGTACCCAAAAATATTTTTCTTTTGCATGTACAACAAAAGTCTTCGCATCAAGCGTAAAATAGCTTACACCCGGATTTGAGTACTCATGTGACGTCATACGAATTTCTGCTTCCACAGTAACAGTGTAATCGTTTAAGTTACTAAATTCAAACCCCCTTTCGTCTTTTATGTACATTCTTCTTTTTTCTACCTTTGGTTCAACTTTTTGTGATTCAACATTTTTTACTTCTACGCATTGCGCGGATACAAACATGATGCTTGCCATCAAAATGCCGATCATCATCAATACTTTTTTCATTCTAAAATCCCTGATTTCGTGCCGGGAGCAACCTCTATACTATTATACAAATTTTTATAAAGAATTTATCTGGCGGTTCACTTCGTCCTGAATCAAACCGGCAAACGCATCCAACAGCATGGCGCCCTTGTCGCCTTCGCCTTGCTGACGCACGGAAACGGTCTGGTTTTCTTCTTCCTTTTCGCCAACGATCAACAGGTAAGGAATACGTTTCAACTCGTTGTCGCGTATCTTTCTGCCAATCTTTTCGTTCCGGTCGTCAATCAGGGTGCGAATATCGCAATTATTTAGATAATCGACAACTTTTTTTGCATAATCGTTAAATTTTTCGCTGATCGGCATCACCACTACCTGTTCGGGAGTGAGCCACAGGGGAAATTTTCCTGCGGTATGTTCGAGCAGCACAGCCACAAAACGCTCCATCGAACCGAATGGCGCACGGTGTATCATCACCGGACGGTGCTTTTGGTTGTCGGCGCCGGTGTATTCCAATTCAAAACGATCGGGGAGATTGTAGTCCACCTGAATAGTACCCAGTTGCCATTTGCGCCCAATGGCGTCGCGCACCATAAAGTCAAGTTTCGGTCCATAGAAGGCGGCTTCGCCAATTTCAGTAATCGTGTTCAGCCCCTTTTCTGCAGCCGCTTCGATGATGGCGGCTTCGGCTTTTTCCCAGTTTTCGTCGCTGCCGATGTATTTTTCCCCGTTGTTCGGGTCGCGCAACGATATTTGTGCGATGAAATCCTTAAAATCCAATGCTTTGAAAATACGGAAAATAATTTCGATGACCTTGATAAATTCTTCCTTCAACTGGTCGGGGCGGCAGAAAATATGCGCATCGTCCTGCGTAAACCCGCGGACGCGCGTCAAACCGTGCAATTCGCCGCTCTGTTCGTAACGGTACACGGTGCCGAACTCGGCGTAACGCACCGGCAAATCCCTGTACGAGCGCGGTTTGAATTTGTACATCTCGCAATGATGCGGACAGTTCATCGGCTTGAGCATAAACACCTCGCCTTCCTGCGGCGTGGTGATGGGTTGGAAACTGTCCTTGCCGTATTTTTCATAATGCCCCGAAGTTACGTACAATTCCTTTTGTCCGATATGCGGCGTAAGCACTTGTTCATAACCATATTCCTTCTGTACCATTTTGAGGAAATTTTCGAGCCTTTCGCGCAGTTTGGCGCCTTTGGGCAACCACATCGGCAATCCCAGCCCCACGTTTTGCGAGAACATGAACAGTTCCAACTCGCGCCCAAGTCTGCGATGGTCGCGTAATTTGGCTTCTTCCAGCATTTTCAGGTGCTCGTCGAGTAATTTCTGTTTGGGGAAAGTGATGCCGTATACGCGGGTGAGTTGCTTGCGTTTTTCGTCGCCGCGCCAGTAAGCGCCGGCAATGCTCAACAATTTGATGGCTTTGATTTGCGAAGTATCCGGCAGGTGCGGCCCGCGACACAAATCGGTAAATTCGCCCTGAGAGTAAAACGAGATAGTGCCGTCGGCTAAATCGTTGATTAATTCGATTTTGTATTCGTCGCCTTTTGAGGTAAAAAAATCCAGCGCTTCGGCTTTGGACACTTCACGGCGTTGATAGATTTCCTTGCTGCGGGCAAGTTCCTGCATCTTCTGTTCGATTTTGGGCAGGTCGGCGTCGCTTAGGTGACAGTCGTCGCCCAAATCAATATCGTAATAGAAACCGTTCTCAATGGCTGGCCCGATACCGAACTTAACGCCCGGATACAACGCCTCAATAGCCTCCGCCATCAAATGCGACGACGAATGCCAGAAAGCATGACGACCTTCGACATCGTCCCATTTGTACAGTTTGATGGACGCATCCCCGTTGATGGGTAGCGTTATATCCACCGTTTCGCCATTCACGCTTGCCGCCAATACCTCTTCAGCCAGCCTGTGGCTGATGCTCTGCGCGATTTCCAGCGCGGTAATTCCTTTGTTGTATTCCCTGACGTTGCCGTCGGGAAAAGTGACTTTTATCATGTTTTTTCCTTTCTAAAAAGAGTGCAAAGTTATATGTAAAAATGGTTTTTTCCAAAAAGCCTCTATCATTTCACAGGGATGCCGATAATCTTTTTTTTATTTATACACGCTTGGAAAAATCAAATTTTCATGTACTTTTGCGCGATAATAATTATTGATAATAACAGTAAAAATCATAAAATAATTGTCATGGAAGCATTGTAATTATTAATCTTTTAATCAATATCCCAAAACTTTTGAACCATGTATATCACATTTAATGAACTTAGAAGGATAAAAGATTCGTTGCCGCATGGTAGCATGAAAACCATAGCCGACAAACTGAATCTAAGCGAAGATACAGTGAGAAATTATTTTGGCGGCACGCATTATCGGTCAGGAATGAGTATGGGGTTTCATGTGGAGCGAGGCCCCAACGGCGGTATCGTTACATTGGACGACACAACAATTTTAGATTTGGCAAAGAATATGTTGGGTGAAAACAAAACATTATCTTAGCCGCATCCCAAACATCGTGGCCTCAAACAAATGCAGGTGAATAAATTATCATTGGCACATAACTATTCCGAAGGCTCGAATGTTGCTATGCTGTCAGCCAGTTGAATGAGTTCCTGATCAATAGCCTTGTGCAGTTTCACCGTTTTGTTCAGGGGAATGTGTACAATTTTTTCATTTTCCAGACCAATCATGATACATTTCTGATTATCGAGTAAAGCCTCGACTGCGGCGGCGCCCATGCGGCTGGCTATCACGCGGTCTTTGGCGCTTGGCGAACCGCCGCGCTGAATGTGTCCCAAAATGGATACGCGAATATCGAACTGTGGAAATTCAGGTTTCAGCATCTCGGCGATTTCCATGGTAGTGCCCTCTTTCAAACCCTCAGCCACAAAAATAATGCTTGATTTGTTTTTGCGGGCACGTTCGGCCAAAAACCTGCGAGCTTTGTCTATTTGGTTCTTTGCTTCGGGGATCATGATCACTTCAACGCCACATGCAATACCGCTGTTGATAGCCACAAAACCCGCTTCACGCCCCATTACTTCCACGAAGAAAATACGGTTGTGCGAACTTGCCGTGTCGCGAATCTTGTCAACCGCATCCACCACGGTATTCAATGCGGTATCGTACCCGATGGTATAGTCGGTTCCGAACAAATCATTATCAATAGTCCCAGGGATGCCGATGAACGGAATATCAAATTCTCCCGACATGATGTTGGCGCCTGTAAACGAGCCGTCTCCACCGATAACAACCACAGCGTCAATATCACATCGTTTCAGTTGTTCGAATGCTTCCCTGCGACCTTCATATTCGCGAAAACGGGCGCTCCGTGCAGTAAGAAGAAACGTTCCGCCTTTTTGAATTATTCCGCTCACTGATTCAGAATTCATCTGGAACATATCGCCTTCAATCATGCCTTCATAACCTCGCTTGATACCAAATACTTCCAGACCGTTGTTGATGCCCGCACGAGTAACCGAGCGAATAGCGGCGTTCATACCGGGAGCATCACCTCCCGACGTCATTACGCCTATACGTTTTATCTTTGCCATTTTATTTAAATTTTTTCATGGCAAAAGTATAACAATTTTGTAATTATTTTTTGAATATGCTATAATAATGTTCGTCAACGATTTTTCCGTTTTTGACGGCTGCCTGTTTCAGTATTGCTTCCCGCTCAAATCCTGCTTTTTGCAGAACTTTGTGCGATGCAATGTTAAAATCAAAGGGCGTTGCGTAAATTTTACAAAGTTCTGGAAAATGAGTAAACGAATATGTTACCATTTGTTGAACGGCATCGGTCATAATTCCTCTGTTCCAATAATTTTCGCCGATAAAATAGCCCATTTCTGCGCTAATCCGTTCTACATCAGTGTGCAGCGTGATGCCGATACTTCCGACTGCTTTTCCATCAACGGCAATCGCCAGAAGCGTAGCAGGTTTGGGCATCGACAATGCCATTTCGATGAACTGTTTTCCGTCTTTTTCCGAATAAGGGTGTGGCAACGCATCTCGAAGATTATTCCAAATGTTGATGTTATTCGCATTTTCGGCAAGCGATGCGGCATCGGACAGGCGCCATTCGCGCAATTCAAAATTTTTACTGTTCATTTTTCTGATTGTTAAATTTGTTTTTCTGCCACAATTTTTTACAAACAACTATTCCATAGAAATATAAAATGTAAAATTCCCAAAGCAAAAACAGAAATTTTGGCATATCTTTACCGAAAAACAAAGTGATTACTATGGCAACCAAAATCACAAAAAGTGATAATAAATGGCTGTAAAACAATATTTTGTTGCTCTTGTAATAAAATACTCCTGCAATACTTGCTATAAGAAACAAAATATCGGTTACAAGAATTGAAACCCCTACAAACGAGAGCCATTCCAAAATCATTCCTTCATAACAAATGCTTGCAACAGTAGCTGTGGCAGATAAAAACGTTGTGATACTCAATGTTTTGATTAGAATTTTCATATTTCAATTATTATAAATTTTCATATTAAAAAAAAGAATAATGTTGAGCTACAGCATACCATCTGTCATTCTCATTGATTAAGGTGTACATATCTTTTCCTGAAAAAGTCTGTACTTCTCCTGTTGGCGTTTTTATCACGAGGTCAAAATAATAGGTAACAATAGCCGATTTATTGTTATGATACAATTGTATTTTGGGATCAACTTCTTCTAATTTAACTGTTTCCGCATAAGATGTATATTCTTTATATGACTTTATTATATTTTTTTTGCCTTCCAAACGGTCTTTCGTGCCGGGGTAAAACATAACCATATCATCATGGATGAATAAAGCCAAACTATCCATATTTTCTGTAAAAGCCCAATGTCTGTTGATGTTTTGCACTGTACTCCAAACATTTTCTCTCACTGTATCATCAGTTTCATTCAACGATTTTTGATTATTCTGAACGTTAATACAACTTGAAAACAACGGGAAAATGATTATTAAATATATAAGTTTCATGTTTTTAATTTATTGATATATATTGATTTATTGTGTTTGTTCTATGGGTTTAACATGCTTATTAGATTGATTTAGATTTTCATTGCTTCGGTTTTCATGTCGGCAGGCATCTTTTCTATGGCGTAGCGCAAAGCCGTGCGGGGCATGACCAATTTATTTTTGACCACAAAATTAAAAACTGTTTCCAAGTGTTTCTTTTTTGTTTGGTCGTCGCCTTTTACAAATGTTTCGCTCATGCTGGCGGCTTTCAACATCCAGCCGTAGCCCTTTTGTACCAAATCATCTTTGTCAAGCAGTAGTAGTTCGGCAATTTCAATAATATCATTCAGGAACAATCCTTTACGTGCAGGAATTATCAGGCTAACGGCAGACCCGCGCCGAAGCCAGCGGTTCGGCGATTTTGCCCATACCTTTAATTTGGATACATTACCGGGGTACATCATCAAAAATTCCCCGATGGTATGGTTGCACAGCGTATCGCAATCCGCCCAATTATTTACATAGTTGCTCAACCAACGCTCAAAAACGGTAAAGTCGGCAGGTTCGTACTGTTTGCGCAGCGATTCCGACCAAACACAGGCAACCACCATTTCTTCAAAATAGCCCGATTTCCACATCTCTTCGCATAATTCAAAGATGCTTTGCTTCGTAAAATCTTTTATTTGCAGCAAGCCTGCTTTGGCTATTTTCCGTACTTCCGCAGTTTTTACGCCGTACACTTTTGCGGCTTCGCCCTCCTTGAAAAAATGGTCGGACGCAGCGGCTGTTGTTGCATTTGCGCTATTGGCAAGCGTTTGGCGAATTTGTGCGATAATATTGTTATTCATTGATTTCAATTATTAAGATTCTTTTGATTTTTGCAATTAACCGGGGCGCTGTTCCTGTAAATAAAACGCACAACAACCAAAGGTTTCCGGTAGTAATATCGTAGGCTTTTACCAATTCTGCAAAGGTATTTCCCGTCAGCAAGCCAAAGCCGGTTTCAAATAAAACGGTCAATATCACCCACCACAAACCGATGATCCAATACGTTTTTGCCGTTCCTTTTCCGATTCGGGGAATACAGAACCAGCAAAGTGCAAAAATGATGCAACAAAGCGAAACGCCACTCAACGGCAACCCGTATTTTACGCCTATCAACGGATTGATAACTCCTTCGCGCAATACTCCGTTCAAAATAGCGAGGGGAATGATAGCGAGCCAAATGAAAAGCGATTTTTTAACCATGCTGTATTTCTGTCATTATTTGCTTGCAAAAATACAACATTTTTGATGAGTGTTAACGTTTCAGTACTATTCTTTTTAGTCCTTTCATTGTATCATGTTTCATTCAACCATTTATTGTGAATTGCTAACCGGCAAACCACTCCTCTACTCTTTCGCGATAACGCTTTGATACATCGATCTCTACGCCAGAATCAAGTTTCAACCGTCCCGCCGACATGCCGCAGATACAACTCCTGTTCACGATAAAAGCACGGTGCACCCTTACAAAACGGTCGTCCAAAACATTACTCCACAGCGTGATGTTCATCCGGGTACGGTACTGTTTCCCGCCGGAAACAACCACAAATACAACATCATCGCGCGACTCGATGTACGATATCGCATCGACTTCGATTCTGACCTTTTTGCGTTCGGAGGTAAACTCAATGAATCTGTTGCGCGCCTCGCCAACCGAAAGTTTCGCTGCCAGAAGCCTTTCCAATCCCAGAAAAGCAAACAGCAGAAGCCAGATGAAAAGCGGATTGAAGAGAATAGCCGAAGGTTGGGGCAAGTTGTATTTGAGATTGAGAAAATAGGCGTAAACAAGAAATATCAGGAGGTATTCCATAACAAGTATAAAGGATAGAAAATAAATGGTATCCATCACCCCTTTGAAACGGTTTTTGAACGATATGGAACTTCCGGAGAACTTCGCAAAAAGCGCGCCGGGAAGCATCATCACTGCCAGAAACAGAGATGCGGCATAGCTTTCCGCCAAACTCACAAAGAGCAGGCTAATCAAACCTGTGGCGGCGAACCAGTAAATGATTTCGAAATAACGTTTCATCTTTTAGATTATTATCGGGCGTGTAAAGACGGATAATTATCCGTCTTTACTCTCTTTCATGGAGCAAAAATAGAAAAAATAAAGGTCTTTTACCCGATATTTTACTTTTGAGGGGATTTAGCCGTTGAAGCGGGGGATTTGATCAGACCGGACTGCACCAACCTAATTCTGCGTGTAGTATCTTTGTATTTATTTTTTTAACCTTTTAAATTTTATTATTATGTTTGATATATTTGTTATGGGTGGAGTCCCCTGGATGACGTTTCTCACCATTATTTTGTTAGCGTTGTTGCTGGCTGCATGGAAAGCGCCCGCATGGGTCAAAGAGATTGGTCTGTTTGCTCTTGCTGTTGGAGTGCTTGGTTCTGTGGTTGGATTCATACAAGCGGCAAATGATATAGCAGCAGCCGGTGATATCGCTCCGCGCATTATTTGGTCGGGCATGTTGGTGGCGGTCATTACGACGCTGTACGGACTCTTGATCTACCTTGTGTCTCTGGTTATCCGCATCATCCAGAAGCCGCGTATCTGACGGGTGTAATGAGTGTAGATGAATAACTACCCCGCCGTAAGCAGCGGGGTAGTTTGTTGAAAACACTACATGTTCCCGATATTTTATCCTTATTTCCAAACACAGCTCACAGGATATCACTAAAAAATATCATCGAAGATGAAAAGAGGTAAAGCAAAATGATTATTCACAGGGAACTCAATACTTAATCACCTTCATTACGTACGTTTTACCTTCCGATTCAATTCTAATCAAATACATTCCCGATGGCTGACCATCAAGATGTAACGTCAATTCGGGCGATGTTCCCATTACGGATGCAACGGCCTGCCCCTGCATGTTGATTATTCTTACGGTGTAAGCGCCCGGAAGACCGTCAATACGTATCATGCCGGTTGTCGGATTGGGATAAGCGTACAGTTGCGTTTCGTCAGCCACCCATTCCGGAGCCGACAACGGCAGATAATAACCTGTTATGGTTTTGTTGGTTTCATCAATAATGAAATCCAGGTTGCTGTATGTACAAATGATTGTATTTGCATCTATGATGATAGGTTCGATCATATCGTAACCCGCTATATCAACCGTAATGATGTAGGTTCCTTCTTCAAGCCCCTCAAAGATATACATCCAGTTGCCGTCTTCCATTTCTATCGGTTCAACGGTAGCCACCGGAACAGAACCCGACGCCGTTTGAATCACTACAGTAGATTTTCGTTTCTGAATCACCGATGCTTTAAGCGCCGACTTATTGGCTGATACCAGTATTCTACCGCTAAGGGTGATATTACCCTTAGTATTCGGGATAAAAGGCATAAGATTCATTCGTATCAGGATATTTTCGTCAATCGTAACACGACCTGCATTATTCCAATCTGCTACAACCAACGGTACGCCTGTTTCCATAGTTTGATCATAATAGGTAAACAGGTAACCGGAGGCATCAACGCTTATCAGATATTCGCCATAGGGAAGAAGTCCGGAAGTGATATATTCGTGTGCGTGCTCATTCATCACTATTTCTATCAAAACGGGAATATCATCCTGAAGCAGAAAAATGTATGCCGTTGATGTGATGGCCTCCTGACCCATGAGGTCAATCGAAATGGTTCCCATTCTGTTGTAATTGATATACCATTCTACGCTTCCATTCCTGTCGCTATTATCCTTAAATATGACGCTATATAAAACAAGGAAAGGATCAAAATCAGGAGCAGGATCTTTTTCATTCAGTTTGTTCTGAATGTCTTTGAAGTTGATATATAAAACACCGTCATCATTGTAATGATGATCAATCCACGATGACTCTTCAGATTGATATTCCCAAAAATGTATTTCTTCAGATACATTTATTCCAACATATATTTCACCCTGAATATCTAATAAAGGAAATCGCATGCAGTCAATTCTTTGCTCAAAAAATGAAAAAACAGGTGGCGGAGCATCTAAACTTATCATGGATGGCAACAGACAGTTATTGTCGAGAAGAAGTTGTTCCATTCGTGTACAACCTGTGAAATTCACTGAAGTCAACTGGTTGTAGCTTAAATTGATCGAATTTAAAAAATCACACCCGTAAAAATTGGCGTCAGTAAAAAAGTGGTGGGATAAATTTGCTTCATACAGACCTTTACAATCCGCGAAGTCAATGGTTCCATAAAGAAAATAGTCATTGGCTCCGTCAATCAGGATTTCTGAAATTCTGAGCGGAGCATTTTCATCCTCTGATTCGGGCGTCCATATGAAATACCCGTCGAACAGGGCTATCCAACCGGGGGTTTCCTGCCAGTTTGCGTCTAATACTCTGTCTCCCAACAATACTTGAGCATTGGTCATTGAATTTTGTTCGGGCGCCCTTTGGGTCAGGAAGTTTAATAATTTAACGGAATCGTGTTCATGATATAAAAACACTTTACTATTATCTACAGCCTTTATGGTTTTGCTATTTTTATCTATCACGAAATTCTGGTCGTGAAATGTTTCGTCTTTATTCTCAACAACAAATTCAACATGATTTTCCATGTTGTAACCCGGGACATCCACCATAACACGATATAATCCTTCGGGCAAATGGTTAAATTCATAATAGTTTGTTGAGTTGAAACCGGTTGTTGCACAAGTTGTAAAAGTCTCAAAAAATAAATCCGTCGACTTTTGAAGTATTACTGTAGCCTTATTTCTCGGTAGAACAGGAATACCCCGCATTATTCTCTTATCCGATATGTAACCTCTGATGGTGGAATTACCTGACGAATTATCAATTGGTTTGAAAGATATGGGAAATTCACCATCCGACGGTTTTTCGTTCACTTGAACACGAGTTGCGCTGTTCCAATCCGTCACAACACTTCCCAGTTCCTCATCCATATCTTCATGATAATAGGTAAACAGGTAATCAGACGCTTCAGCGCTTATCAGATAATCGCCAAAGGGCAGAAGTGAGGTGTGGAACGAACTTTCATAAGAAGAGACTGTTTCTATCAAAATCGGAATTTCATCCTGAAGCAAATAGAAGTAAAAGGTTGGCACATACCCTTTTGGCAAATTCCAAAAGATCATATTTATGGATTTCATTTTTGAATGGTCGAAATACCATTCAACGCTTCCATCAGCGTCAGAATTAGCATTTTTCGAATAACTGATTCGATATAATAATAATTCAATATCACCCAAATCATTCAATAGGTTCTGAATGTCTTTGACCTTGTAATACCGAATATTTTTTTGTTCGAGCGGAATGATATTTTCATTCTCCTCTACTGTATAGCCATATCCATGAAATTTTATCTCTTCTTGTAAATAAATCCCGATACATATTTCATTCTGAATTTCAACTATAGTAAAGCCCGAACAGTCTATTCTTTGACTGTGAAAAGAAAAATCAAACGGCAATAAGTCTAAATGTATCATGGATGGTAACAGGCAGTTATCATCGAGATTAAGTTGTTCGAGCACATCACATCCCAAAAAATTAGCCTCTGAAATCCGGTTAGACCCCAAATCTACGATTTTTAAATTGGCACAACCCGACAAATCTACTGAAGTTAATCTTTCACCGGTGATTGTTACACGCTCTAACTTGGTGCACCCGCTAAGATCAAGCGTGCCGGATAAACTGCCAGAAATTTCTTGAATGTCAATTTCTATAATTCTATCATGATCTCCATCATCTTCCCATTTGATGATACTCTTGGCTATTTCCGATTCCTTCCATTGAAGATCTTGCCAATTTTCGCCAAAGATCACATCCCCGTTGAGAGGCGGATTCTCGTGTTGATCGATCACACAACTTTCCTGTTTCAGAAATTCCTCAAATTTTCTCGTTTCTGTCTGAATATAATGTTGCGCTCTTCCAACGCCAAAAGCAAGCAACAGACTAAAAGATAATAGTATCAATCGTTTCATTTTCTTTCTTAAAAAGTTTACACATTTAATTAATGTGTAGTTATACGTGATTGAAACGAAAAAGTTACAAAAAAAACGGTATGAACCTATGACCAAACGGTGAGCACCAATTGCCGCGAACCGCCATGATTTCTATATTCACATAAATATATGCCCTGCCACGTACCCATGTTGATCCGTCCGCCGGAAAGGGGTATCATCAGCGATTGACCGGTCAGCGATGATTTGACATGTGCCGGCATATCGTCGGCTCCTTCCATATCGTGTTCGTATTGATGGGATTCGGGTGCAATTCGGTTCATGATCTGTTCAAAATCATAGCGTACAGTAGGGTCTGCGTTTTCGTTGAGCGTCAATCCTGCAGAGGTATGTTTCAGGAAAAGATGCAACAAACCGTTTTGAGGCAAGGTGGGCAGATGTTTTTCGATATGACGGGTAATCAGGTGAAATCCGCGGGGAAAGGGAGGCAGGGTAATTTCGGTTTGAAACAACATAAAAGGAATGAACTAAAAGTTTTTCGGTTTCTTATTGCGATATACGCATTGTGTAGCGTCGCAGAGCTGGCAGGTATACGGGTTGAAACGAACGTTGGCGCCGATGCCAATGATCCCGCTGACCGATTTGATGGGCAGCATCAGGGCGCTTTCAGTGAGCCGTACACCGCAAGTCCCTTCCGGCAGTAGACTGAACAACTTGTGTTGTTCCTGTGTAGGCCATCCGCAATAGCCGGGACTGTAACGGTTGGTGATTTTCAGACCTGCCTGCGCCATTTCGTCGTTTAGCTTTTGCTGTATTGCATCAATGGCTGTTTCGACCACCACGCTCCCCAAAATGTCGGCAATAAAACCATGCAAAGGTTCGTTAGCGGTCATCATCTGCTTCGACCATTGCGAGATGCCATCGCCGGCCGTGCAGACAAAAACGGCAATTTGTTCGCTGCGCTTCAATTGTTGGAAAACGATGTTGTGCGGGGTAAAATCAATGACTTGCGACGGGTGACGGGTAACGTCCGTAATGCGGATTTGGCGGTTATCTTCGATTAATTCAACGTGGTCAAAGATTTGGTATCCACCGCAAATATCAAAACAGCCTGCGGTTTCGTCCATCACCTCTTTCACAAGAGTAAGGACGTCGTCGGGTAACGTGCTCTCGTAGCCCAGCATAGGCGCTGTGTCATGCGGATTAATGGTCAGTTCGCTGTACGATAAATGATATTTGGTAAAGTTATTCATTGTTCTGTACATCATTCACCAGTTTCGCATAAAGCTTCGTACACAGCCATCAGATTTTCGGGCGGCGTATGTTTGGGAACTTCGCAACCCGCAGCGCTGGTGTGTTTCATTCCGCCCACTTGCGCACAGGACTTTACGGCATTTTTTACATCCTGTACGCTACCTTGTAACAGTATGGCTACAGGATCGTAATTGCCGTTGATACAGGTGGAATTGCCGTACAACGCAGCAGTTTTGTCCATCGGTACCATCCAGTCGAGGTCGAGTATATCGCAGTGTTGCGCCGGCAATGATTCCAGAAAAGGAGTAGTGTCGCCGCAGATGTGCAGTTTGGTCATGCCGCCTGCTTCCCTGATGGCATCCAACAAGCGGATTTCATATGGAAGCGCCAGATCGTTGTATGCCAGCGGACCGGCAACAGAAGCAATCGCATCCCCTACGCCAATGACATCGGCTCCAGCCTCAATCTGAGCGCGCGCAAACAGGATGGCCTGCTCCAAACAAATTTCGAGCAGGTCAATCACAAAATCAGGATCTTCGTACAGATCCATCAGGAAATTGTTCACACCGCGAAGGTCGGCCGCCATTGCAAAACAACCTTCGACCCAACCGATGATGGGAAATTCGTTGCCCACTTCTTTTTTGAACAAATCAACGGCTAATATCCTGTCCGTCATTCGTCTACCATTAGTTGGAGAAATAGGTTTCAATTTCAATACATCTGATTTCTCTTTGATGAGAAATTCCTTCTCGTGAGGCACATCGTCCGCCGGAAATTCAATATCTAATCCCATATCGGCGCTTTCCCGCAAAGGGTCGGAGATAGCCGAAACCGCATCAATATGGTATTTCTGCATACACACGATATTGCCGTGAACCAGTTTACGGTAATCCCGGCAATAATCCGAGTAGGGAACTCCTATTTCCTTTGCGGCAAAGAACATCAGAATGTTCAGGTTCGGAATACGATCAACGGGCTGATGGTTGATCCGCGCATATACTCTTTCTTTACTTGTCATGATTTATAAATTGTCTCATTTGTATGTTGCAAAAGTAATCATAATTTCGGAACATTTTCTCGCTAACAGACTATTTTTTTACTTTTATTCATGTGGATTGATATTCTCCAAAAATCAACTATCTTTGCGCCCGCAAAAAGGAGAGATGGGTGAGCGGTTTAAACCGGCAGTCTTGAAAACTGTTGTACTGTAAGGTACCGGGGGTTCGAATCCCTCTCTCTCCGCTGAAAGCCAACGACAAGAGGCGACAAAGGTAAGAAAATCCCTTCATATTCGGTGAATTTGAAGGGATTTTTTTATTTTTCTGTCTGGG
>Ga0082212_10003308_pt1 | contig 22959 bp, 21 predicted proteins | sample TergutNt197P3_FD_71548 | JGI IMG/M metagenome (GOLD analysis project Ga0082212, IMG submission 71548) | Neocapritermes taracua P3 segment gut microbial communities from Petit-Saut dam, French Guiana - Nt197 P3 | ecosystem: Host-associated > Arthropoda: Insects > Digestive system > Gut ...
GGCTTGCCGCCGCTTTTATCGCGGGAACCTGCTACCGAGCCGGCAACACAGGAACCGTTGACGTTACAAGCGGCAGAGGCGCGCAACACGATGTGGTTATTGTAACATTCTTGAGAGCAGCGGCAAGCCACCGCCATGAAAGCGTGAGCTTGCTCCCGCACGCCAAACCATTTTAGAACCACAGAGCGGCAGTGTCTTCGCGTACCTGGAAATGAATACCGCGCTTCATGATAAAAAAATCGACGGGAGCGGTGTATTCGAAATTGATCTCAGCGTTATCTTCGACGCGATTGATTTCGATATCTTTTTCTTCCAGCACAATGTTTCTTTTTCGGGCGACCCCTATTATTTCTTTTCTAATGACCGCATCACTTATGCTTGTGCTTGCGTCAAAAGACGCGCGGCCATTGACATAGGCGAGCGCCTGCTGCATCTCGCCCGTAAAATCGATGAGGGGAAAAAGTGGAAATTTTCCGCAAAATTTGTAGTGACTGAAATAGATCGGGCCGAGTTTAAAAGTCAGGATAACAACGAAAAATATAAAAACGACGACTATCAGGCGGAAAAACATCCATTTGTGCGAGGTGTGTTTCTTTCCGGATTTAGATCTCCGCTTATATTGTTGATGACTATATTGTTTCTGTGATTTCATAAATTTCTCCCTGCAGAAAACGACATCTTTCCATTGTTTTCCCTGGCCCGGATATTTCTGTCGAAAGGCTTGACTATGTAGTCGATGCTGAAAAAGGCCGTCACGCTATTGCTCCAACAAACCATCCCCCACGACTCGTTACCGAAACGCTTACCTTCCAGCCAAATTCATACCGTTTATGCGCCTGGGGCGTCAACCTTTTTGTGGACAATTTGTTAACCACGCAGTCATACATGAATCCTTCGCCAGCCTTTAGATACGTTATGTTGCTGACATCGGGAAACTGCTGGCAGGCGCGATGGCGGGCGGCGTGGTGGACCCTGATATTCGGGACGATATCCACCGTGCGGGATTTTTTGTCCTGGAACTGACGTGTGAAAATGTCGATCTGATCAAACCGACGATAGATTTCACTCCGCGCGAATGGTAGTTTGCCGGGGGAGTCCCGCCCTGACCTGGCGGCGCGGTCGTCCTCGTCTGCGAAAAACCACATCGCCGATCGAACGTCAAGACCCGTGGTACCGTAAAGACTTAACATGCCGTTTTGCGGCGCGCTTCCTCAATTTGCTATTCCTTGTTCCCTCACGGTCTTTGCCGGGTTATACTTCATCCCGTATATTTCATCATGAGCCGCGCATGTGCGTGTGGATGAAGAGGGTGTGCGGCGGTAGAAACTCCGTGAAGTATACGTGATAAGTTTACGGGAAAAAACTTGAGCGAAAAGAATTTTGAAATCGTTCCCCTGGGAGGGCTGGGGGAATTCGGCATGAATATAATGGCCGTCGGCTACGGCGGGGACATCATCGTCGTGGATGTCGGTCTGATGTTCCCGCGCGAGGATCTGCTCGGGGTGGACTTCGTCATCCCCGATTTTCAGTATCTTTTAGATAATCGCGAGAAAGTGCGCGCGATCTTTCTGACGCACGGCCACGAAGACCACGTCGGCGCGCTGCCCTACCTGTTGAAAGACCTCCCGGTTCCCGTTTATGCTACGCCCTTGACGCTGGGTTTCGCGCAGGGACGGCTTGAGGAAAACGGCGTCCTCGACGAAGCCGAACTGATCGACGTGGAGGCGCGCGATACATGGGACTTCGGCGACCTGCACGTAGAAATCATCCACATGACACACAGCATCGCGGACAGCGTCGGCCTTGCGATCACTTCGCCCGCGGGTACAATAATTATTACAGGCGATTATAAACTCGACTCCGCTCCCGTAGACCGGCGTCCGACCGATTACGCGCGCCTCTCATATTACGGCGAACAGGGAGTGCTGGCGCTTTTCGGCGACAGTACAAACAGCGAACGTCCGGGCTTTACACCGTCCGAAGCGAACGTCCGGAAAAATCTGGAAACGATCTTTCACGCAAGCCGCCGGAAAATCGTGGTAGCGTGTTTCGCGTCGAGTATTCATCGGATACAGATAATCCTCGACCTGGCGCGTGATTTTGGAAGGCGTGTCATCGTCATCGGTAGAAGCATGAAGCAAAACATCTCAATCGCATCCGATCTCGGCTATCTGGATATTCCTCCGGGCGTTCTTGCCGATGTCGGCGATGCACGCTCGATTCCCGATGAAGAACTGGTTATTCTCAGTACAGGCAGTCAGGGCGAACCATTGGCCGCGCTGACACGGCTCGCTTTCGGAAAGCAAAAGGGCGTAAGCGTTAATAACGGAGACGCGGTCGTTATAAGCGCCCGCGTGATTCCAGGCAACGAGCTGCGCGTATCCCGGCTTATCAACCTCTTTTGCCGCCACGGCGCGCGAGTGTACGAGGAAGCGCAACTCGACATGCACGTTTCCGGACACGCCAGTCAGGAAGAACTGAAAATCATGCTCAACCTGACGAAGCCCCGATTTTTCATACCGATTCACGGGGAATATCGACAGCTTAAGGCGCATGCCATGCTCGCGGAAGAAACAGGCATTCCGAAAGACAGGATTCTGATTGCGGAAACCGGCGACATAATTCATCTTGGCGAAAATGCCATCAGCGTGGACGGCAAAGCCCCCGTCGGGCGGCGACTGATTGACGCGGGAGGAATCGCCGAACTGGATGAAGATGTAATCGGCGACAGACATCGTCTTTCCGAGGAAGGCGTGGTGCTTGCGGTCGTCGTCGTCGACAAAGCGACCGGCGGTATTAAGGGCGTGCCGGAACTCGCCATACGCGGACATGTTCAGGGGAGCGAGGAAATCGACTTTCTGGCGGGTGCCAGACAAGCTATTGTCAATACCTTTGAGGACTGTACCCGTGAAGAACGCGCGGATTCCGGGATGCTGACGGAAAATATACGAGCGGCGCTCAAGCGCTATTTTCGTAAAGGCGCGGGTACGCGGCCGATGATTATACCGATCGTCATCGATATATAAGTTATGGTAAGACGAATGTTCGAGGAATCTAATACCAAAAAACACGAATTGGTCGGGATTGTTTTTATACTCGTCGGCATACTCGTTTTTCTATGTCTGGTCAGTTATAACTCCGGAGATGCGAGCAGCGATACCTCGACGAACAAAACAACAGCCGATAATTTCATCGGTCCTATAGGCGCTAATGCAAGCAATCGGCTCTACCAGGCTTTCGGGTTCGCAGCTTTTCTGGTTATCGCTCCGCTTCTTGTCACGGGCGTGAAACTGATTACCGGTAAAAAAATTCATGCAAAATATTTCAAACTCTGCGGATTTCTTCTGCTCCTCTCCGCCGCGGCGGCGGCGTTTCACATAGTTCCTTTCATTCCAAAAAACCATGCCTTTGAGCCTGGAGGCGCAACCGGAGCCATACTTTCCGCTTTTCTGCTGCGGAATCTGAATCTCGTCGGAACCGCCATAGTCGTCACGTTCGCACTGGTTATAGGCGTGCTGGTGACGACGCCGTGGTCGTTGTCCGGAAGCATTTCACGTTTCTCAAGCATACCCGATCCCATGCCGCCAAAACCGAGCCTTAAAGAAAGATTTATTTTATGGCGCGAAAGACGCAGCGCCAGGCGCAGGCGTAAGATAAGCGTGAATCCCAAAAAGCCTGCGACAACGGCTCTGCTGAACCTGTCGGAGAATTCGGCAACGGCAAAATCTTTTCTTGCGCCCGGCTCTCCGGCCTCCGCTGCCAGGGAAACCACGGAAGCGTCAAACGCAGCGCCCGTTTCCGCAGCGACGGTACAACAGCAGCCTTCTCCGCCGCGTAATTTCAAGCTGCCGTCCGTTGAATTGCTAAACAAGGGGCAGGATTCTTTGCCGGTCAACGAAGAGGAACTTGTGGAGCGCGCCAAAACGCTGGCGGACAAATGTGCGGAGTTCGACGCCGGCGGAAGTATTACTCAAATCCACCCCGGCCCGGTGGTGACGACTTTTGAGTTCAAACCCGACCCCGGCGTTAAGTATTCAAGAATCACGGGACTTGTGAACGATCTGTGTCTGGGTATAAAAGCGGAATCACTGCGCATCGACCGGATTCCCGGCAAAGCCACCGTAGGCATTGAGGTTCCCAATCCCAACCGCGAAATCATCATGTTACGGGAGCTGATTGAATCTGCAGTTTTTGCCGGCTCACGCTCCAAACTCACACTCGTCCTGGGCAAGCTGATCAACGGTACTCCATATGTAACCGATCTGGCAAAAATGCCGCATCTGCTTATCGCCGGCGCGACCGGCATGGGCAAAAGCGTCGCACTTAACTGCATGATTACCTCGATCCTTTATAAAGCGACGCCTGAAGAAGTTAAATTTATTCTGATCGATCCCAAGTGCGTGGAATTTGCGATATACACGGACATTCCGCACCTGCTTACGCCCATTGTCACCGATCCCGGCGAAGCCGCAAACGCCTTGCGCTGGGCGATAAACGAAATGGAGGTGCGTTACAAAAAACTCGCGCGCCGGGGCGTGCGTAATATTGATCAGTACAACACTCTTTTGCGGAATATGGTGACGCCTCCGGCAGGTTCCGAATGCGAAGAACCGGAAAACCCGCTGCCGTTTCTCGTATTGATAATCGATGAGCTTGCAGATCTTATGCTGGTTTCATCAAAAGAGGTTGAAGCGTCCATTTCAAGACTGGCGGCAAAGGCGCGCGCCGTCGGCATCCACCTCATTCTGGCGACGCAGCGGCCTTCCGTTGATGTCATAACCGGCGTCATCAAGGCAAACATGCCGTCACGCGTCGCTTTCAAGGCTACGTCCAAAATTGACTCGCGTACCATCATCGACGGTAACGGCGCGGAACAGTTACTGGGCGACGGCGACATGCTGTTTGTTCCTCCGGGAACGGCCCGGCTGATTCGCGTTCACGGGGCCTACGTCGGTGAAACGGAAACGCAGGATATCGTCGAGTATCTGAAATCCCAGGGACGGCCCACATACGACGATTCCGTGCTTAGTTACGGAGCCGATACGGCCGAAGAATCCGGCGGCTATTCGGTTGATGCCGACGCCAAAGACGGTTTGTACAACGAGGCCGTGCGCGTGGTGGTAGGCGAAGGACGGGCCTCCACTTCATTGCTCCAGCGCCGCCTGAGCATCGGCTATGGCCGCGCCGCCAAACTCGTAGACATGATGTTCAACAACGGTATAGTCGGGCCGGCCGACGGGGCGAGACCGCGCGAAGTACTGGTCGGGCTTGATTTTCTTGATCGTATTGAAGAATAGGTTATGAAACGCGTCGGTCTGGACATCGGTTCAACAACCCTGAAAGCCGTTATGCTCAATGCCGACGGCGACCCGATATTTCACCGCTATGCCAGGCATAACGCCAACGTTTCCGGCGTCCTCGGCGAAGTCTTGCGTGAGGCGGCCGAAACGGCAGGGGACGAGCCTGTCGGTATTACGGTTGCGGGATCGGTCGGAATGGGGGTCGCCCAAAGCCTCGGATTGCCTTTCGTTCAGGAGGTAGTGGCCGCGCTGACTTTTATACGGCGGTGCCGGCCCGATATTTCCACCCTTATAGACATAGGCGGAGAAGACGCAAAAATCATTTACCTGGGGCGCGAAGGCGGCGTTGACATGCGTATGAACGGTGCCTGCGCAGGCGGAACCGGCGCTTTCCTCGACCAGATGGCCATTCTGCTTGGTGTCGAACTGGACGACATGGACGCGATGGCCCAGGCATCGAAAACCATCCATCCCATAGCTTCGCGCTGCGGCGTTTTTTCAAAAACCGACATACAAAATCTGGTCAGCGCCAATATTCCCAGTGAAGATATCGCAGCTTCCGTCTTTCACGCCGTTGCATTGCAGGTAACATCCTCGCTTTCGCACGGCTGCGAAATTACGCCTAAGGTTTTTCTATGCGGCGGCCCCCTGACGTTTCTCCCAGCCTTACGAAGGGCGTTTGCTGACTGCCTTGCGCTTCCGCTTGATGATTTCATCACGACCGAATACGCCCACCTGATTTCCGCCTGGGGCGCGGCACTTGAATCAAAGACCGGTGAAAACGGAATAAAAACATTCTTGCTAGACGATCTCGCGCGCGAGGCGGAAAACATCGCCCCGAGAGAAAAGGAAACTGCGTCCCTCCCGCCGCTTTTTTCTGATTCCGAAGAATACGAAATATGGCTGCGTGAAAAAAGCCTGTATGGTCTGCCGAAAGCTTCCCCTGCGGAATCATGCGAAGCGGCGTACTTGGGCATAGATTCCGGATCAACGACTACCAAGATCGTAGCCGTGAACAAACGGGGGGAGATTCTGTTTGAAAGCTACGCGCATAATAACGGCAGCTCGCTTGACGTCGTCCGCCGCGGACTTGCGTCGCTCTACGACGAGCGTCCCGGATTGAAAATCGCCGCGGCGGCGGCTACAGGTTATGGCGAAGAACTGCTAAAGGCGGCGTTTAGGCTTGACTATGGATTAATTGAAACGGTCGCCCACTATCTGGCGGCACGGCGGCTCTCTCCCGACGTTTCGTTTGTTCTGGATATCGGCGGGCAGGACATGAAGGCCATTTTCGTTTCAGGCGGAGCGATCGCGCGCACCGAGATCAACGAAGCGTGTTCATCCGGCTGCGGCACGTTCGTGGAAACGTTTGCCAGGTCGCTCGGTTATACCGCGTCGGATTTCGCGCATCTGGCCTGTCTGGCCAAAGCCCCGGCCGATCTTGGCACGCGCTGTACGGTATTCATGAACTCGAAAGTCAAACAGGCTTTACGCGAAGGTTCCGGAGCAGGCGACATTGCGGCGGGGCTTGCATATTCGGTCGCCAAGAACTGCCTTTTCAAAGTGCTTAAGCTGCGTCATATGGAAGAACTTGGAGATGAAATCGTCGTCCAGGGCGGCGCGATGCGAAGCGACGCAGTTACGGCGGCCTTTGAGTGGCTGACCGGGCGTAAGGTTCGCCGTCCCGATCGGCCGGAATTGATGGGCGCTTACGGCGCGGCGATCCATGCCGCCGCCCTGGACACAGACAGGCCGGCGCGCCCCTTGGTGGATTTACTTGATATTTCATCGCCCAAATGTTCGGCGATCCAGTGCCATGGCTGCGAAAATCTGTGTTCGGTCACGAAATACGTTTTCGCCGGGGGCGCGGCTTACGTTTCAGGTAACAAGTGCGAGAAGGTTTTTCATAACAGCGGAACGTCATCCACTCCGGGCGTCAATATCTATTCGGAAAAACGTCGCCTGCTGTTTAACCGAACGCAGACGCCCGGCCTTGACGGCGCACCGTCCATAGGCATTCCGCGCGCGCTGAACATGTACGAGGAATATCCTTTCTGGCATACGCTGTTTGACGCCTGCGGCATGAAAATCGTTCTCTCCGATCCGTCCACATTCGGGCTTTTCGAGTCGGGCGCGCGCTGCGTCATGTCGGATAATCTCTGCTTTCCGGCGAAACTGATGCACGGCCACATACTGAACCTGATCGCGCAGGACGTCGATCGTATTTTTGTGCCATACGTGGTGTACGAAAAACAGGAAGGCGCGAACGAGGAGAACAGTTTCAACTGTCCAATAGTTTCCGGGTACAGCGACGTGGTGAAAAGCGTATCCGACACGAAAATCCCGATAGATTCCCCGGCGATTACGTTCAGGGACAGGAAACTGCTGTTTAACGCCTGCCGCCGCTATTTGCGCGGTCTTGGGATAAAAAACGCCGTCGCCGCCCGGGCATTCCAAAAGGCGGAGCAGGCACAGACGGGATTTGAGGACAGAATACGCCAGCTTAACGTCGAGGCGTTCCAGCGGGCGGAAGCGGCGGGACGGCCCGTCGTACTGCTCGCCGGACGACCGTATCACGCCGATCCGTTGATTCAGCACAAGGCCGCCGAAATGATCGCCTCTCTCGGCGCGGATGTGCTTACCGACGATATTGTGCGCGGCGGAAGCGGCGACGGCACCGACGCTATTGGTATCGAAATCGAAAGCGACGGCCGGCTGGTTCGGCAATGGGCTTATGTGAACCGTATTATACGGGCGGCCGAATGGGCGGCGCGGCAAAACCACAACGTGCAGTTCGCGGAACTGAACTCCTTCGGCTGCGGCCCGGACGCCTTCCTGCAGGAAGAAGTTGCCGCCGTGCTGCGCAGGCGCGGCAAATCACTGACGCTTCTGAAAATCGACGATATGACCAGCGCGGGAGCGTTGAAACTGAGGGTGCGTTCAATGGTGGAAAGCGGACGGCATGTGAACGATGTGAGCGATGCAAACGCCGACGCCCGCGACGTCAACATCGCCCATATGCCAAAGCCCCGCGCAGCGGTGAAATTTTTCAGTGCTTCAGACCGCGGGCGTACCTTGCTTGTCCCGTTCATGAGCGAATACATGGCTCCGATCCTGCCACCCATAGGCCGATTTGCCGGTTTCAATCTGGAATGTCTGCCACAAAGCACGATGGAAACCGCGGAGATAGGCCTGCGTTACGCAAATAACGAAGTGTGTTATCCGGCGACGCTTGTTGTCGGCGACATCATTCACGCCCTGCAATCCGGTAAATACGACCTGTCAAAAGCGGCGGTGCTGATAAGTCAGACAGGCGGACAGTGCCGCGCATCAAACTACATAGCGCTGCTCAGGAGCGCTATGGCGGAAGCTGGTTTTAACGATATTCCGGTTTTGAGCATGGGATTTGTTGAAAAGGCGAAGGGACTCCGGCTCAACTGGCGCAAACTCCTGCCCGTAGTACTGGCGGCCATTCTGTACGCCGACGGCATTTCAAAATTTCACCACGCCGCCGCCGTCCGTGAAAAAACGCCGGGACTGGCGCGGTCGCTGACCGATAAATACCTGCGCCTTGCCAAGCCGTTGCTTGAACGCGGCGATCGTGACGGCCTTTACGAACTTCTCGGCGTCGCGGCGCTGGAGTACGACGTCGCCGTAACTGACACGGTACTGCCGAAAGTCGGAGTGGTTGGTGAAATCTATTTAAAGCTGAATTCTTTCGCGAACAGATCGGCCGCCGAATGGCTGATGCAACGCGGCGTAGAAGTTGCGCCGGCCGGACTGCTCCCGTTTTTCACACAGACTTTTGTCAACCGCCGCGTCAATATTGAACTCGACCTGGCGCGCCCGAGTATGGCCGATTTCCTGATATCCAAAGCATATAGATGGGTGGCAAGGCAGATAGTCCGCGCAAATGCAGAGTGCATGAAGTTCAGATATTTCACTCCATTTCCCGATATTTTTGAGGAAGCCGCCGGAGCCGCACAAATCGTCAACCTTGCCGCACAGTTCGGCGAAGGATGGCTGCTGCCAGCCGAAACCGTTTCGTTCGCCCGAAGCGGAATCAACAATGTCCTCTGTCTGCAACCCTTCGGCTGCATTTCCAACCATGTCGTCGCAAAGGGCGTCGGAAAGAAAATCCGGGCTCTTTATCCCGACATAAACCTGCTGGCGCTTGATTACGACGGCGGAACAAGCCAGGTCAATATCAACAACCGGCTGCTGCTTTTTATGAATAACCTTGAAGGTTTGGCATGTAATGCATGAACTGGGCATCGCTGAAAACATTCTGGATATTGTGCGGCGGTCGATTCCCGGCGAGCGCGTGTCGGCGGTCAAAAGCATAAAGCTTCGCGTCGGGCCCTTTGCCGGTGTTGTTACGGACTCGCTGAAATTCTGCTTTGACGCGATTTCAGACGATAGCGGTATGGCAAACGCCATTCTTCAAATCGAGCAGACTCCGCTTACCGCGTCATGCCGCGACTGCGGTGGCAAATCCGGCTGCGAAAATTTAGTATTCATTTGTCCAGCCTGCGGCGGCGGAAATCTGGAAATCGTTTCCGGGAAAGAACTGGAAGTAGTAGAAATCGAAATCGCCGACTGAACGGCAACGGCTTTTTAGAACCACTAATAAACACGAATGAGAAGATTTACCAACGTCTCTGACAAGCTACCAATAGTCGGGCCGCACTGATGTGGAGTGCGGGGGCTTGCTCCCGCTTTATAGCGGTGGCTTACCGCCGCGTTCCATATACGGGAAGCAGATAAATTTCTATTCGTGTTCATTCGTGGTTCTAAAGAAACCGATGGAGAAGGAGATATGAATGTAATCACGGTTGAACGAAAGGTGTTGGAAAAGAACGACGATGTCGCCCGTCTGAACCGCGCGGATTTCCATGAACGCGGGATCTTCGTCCTGAACCTTGTCAGTTCTCCCGGTTCGGGCAAAACCAGCATTCTGGAAAAAACCTGCGAGGCACTGCGCGGAACAATGAGAATTTCCGTCATCGAGGGAGATGTTCAAACCGATCTTGACGCGCAAAGGGTCGCCGCTTATGGAGTTCCGGTCGTTCAAATCGTAACGTTGGGCGGCTGCCACCTCGACGCGGGCCTGGTGCGTGACGCAATGCAAAAGCTTGACATTGATCAAACCGACCTGCTCTTTATCGAAAACGTCGGCAACCTTGTTTGCCCGGCCGGCTACGATCTTGGAGAGGCGATGAAGGTGGCGGTATTAAGTACTACCGAAGGTGACGATAAACCACTGAAATACCCGGCGATGTTCCTAAACGCGTCCGTGCTGATTATCAATAAAACCGACCTGATCCCTTACGTTAACTGCAATCTGAACGAACTGAAAGGAAACGCGCTCAAAATCAACCCGTCTATCAGGATATTTGAGATGTCCTGCACAACCGGCGCGGGAATTCCGGAATGGCGCGACTGGCTTATAAACAAAGGATAAGCAGAAGTTGGGGTGAAAACTCATGAAAACAACTAATGACAACTGGAAGAAAATAAAAAACTATTACAATATTAAGTTCATGCTACAGAAACATTTCACACCATTTGTCGAATTGTTTTAGCGACCGGCGGCCGATTTTTTTCATTTTTCGCCGTATGGACTCGACTGATTTTTCTTTTTCAGATTTTGCTTTTGAGAAAAAGCAGTCCGCAAAGCAGATCAACTGTTCCTCTATGCTTACAGGCACAAAATCGGCAGGCGGCAGCGGCAGATGAAATTCGACGATTTCCTTCTTCGTCAATCCGGCGCCGGTGTGCCGTTCGCAGACAATGGCGTGCTTCGGCAGGTCTTCGTTTCGCAGCAGTTCCGCGCCAAGAATTCCGTGGCGCAGATAAGGTTCACTTCCAAAACAATGTATTTCGGGCGCGTTGGTTTTAAAAATTCCTATGTCGTGAAGCATGGCGGCTTCAAGAACGAATTGCTGGTCGATGTTCAGTTCGGGCCGGCGCTTCGCGGCGTCAAGGGCCTTGCGTGCGACATCCTCGCTGTGGCGAAGCAGCAGACCGCATAACGCCGGATTGTCATTGTAATATCGATCGATGATTTCCAGATAGTTCATATTTTTCCTATCGTATCAATAAACCCCGGGAAGCTGACGTTCACGCATTCGGCGTCATGAATGCGTGTTTCATCCTCCGCAACAAGACCGGCAACGGCAAATGCCATGGCGATGCGATGATCTTTGCGCGTCGCAATATCCGCGCCGCGTAATTTTCGTCCGCCGGAAATGATCAATCCGTCGGTTTTTTCCGAAACTTCCGCGCCCATGGCACGCAGATTAACGGCCACGGCTGAAATGCGGTCGCTCTCTTTGATACGCAGTTCTCCCGCGTCGGAAATTTCCAGACCGCCGGCCGTTTGAGAACCCAGTACCGCCAGTACGGGAATTTCATCAATAAGGGCGACGGTTTCCGCTCCTTTAATGTCTGGCATCCGCCGTTTCAGGAATGCCGCACTGTAACGAACGCGCAGGTCTCCGTACGCCTCTCCGGACTCCGTCGTTTCGTTTTCAACCCAAAGATCCATTCCGGCGCGTTCAAGGTAACTAAGCAGCTCACGCCGCCGCTCGTTCAGGCTTACGCCGGGAATCGTCAAATCTGAATCGGGAATCATGGCAGCTGCGGCAAGAAAAAACGCCGCGCCCGACAGGTCGCCCGGCACGGTTAAATGACGTGCGCGTAAACGCGGCTCCGGGTCAACTTCTATCCAACCGTCGGAAACGCGCAGCGAGGCTCCGAATTCCCGCAGCGCGATTTCGGTATGGTCGCGCGTCGGCACGGTCTCCTCAACTGCAGTCACCCCATCCGCGTAAAGCCCGGCCAGCAATATGCACGATTTCACCTGCGCGCTTGCGATCGGAAGAGAATAGCGTATTTCCCTCAGAGATCCTCCGCGAATGACCAGAGGCGGCAGGTCGTGTTCGCGCGGCTCGATATTCGCACCCATCAGGCGCAGCGGCTGAATGATTCTCCCCATGGGGCGGCTTGAAAGCGAAGCGTCGCCGGTGATTGAGCATGTAAAATCATGTCCCGCAAGAATTCCTGAAAGGAGGCGTATGGTCGTTCCGCTGTTTTCAACATCAAGCGGTTTTGCCGGCGCGCACAAACCGCGCAGACCGCGTCCGTGAATAGTGACGGCGTCGCCTGACTCCGCAATTTTTACGCCAAGGGCGGACAGGCAGCGCAGCGTGCCATGGCAATCCTGACTTGCGGCGAAATGCCGTATGACCGATTCACCTTCGGCGATGGCCGCCAGCATTGCGTAACGGTGTGAGATGGATTTATCGCCGGGCAAATGAACCGTACCCGAAAGAGTTCTTACCGCGTTCAGTTTTTGAATCATGATTTCTAATAATACACTTCAAAGTTGTCCGAACCATGTTTTCAGGAGTAGAATTTTTGTTTTTAAAACCGGAAGTGAAAACAACCAGAGGTAAATGAGGTAAATAATGAAGGAACTAATACGGGATATATTGCTTGAGATCGGCGAAAATCCGGAGCGTGACGGGTTGAAGGAAACTCCCCGCCGGGTGGAACAGGCGCTGCGTTTTATGACGCGCGGCTATACACAGAACGCGGACGAGTTGCTGAACAACGCCCTGTTCGATGTACAGGAAGACGCGCAGTACGACGAAATGGTGGTTGTTTCCAATATTGATTTTTTCAGCATGTGCGAGCATCACATGCTGCCGTTTTTCGGCAAGGTACACGTCGGCTATCTGCCGGATAAAAAAATTGTGGGCATCAGCAAGATCGCCCGCCTGGTGGAGATGTTCAGCCGCCGTTTACAGGTGCAGGAGCGATTGACGTCGCAGGTCGCCAAAACGATTCAGGCCAACATAAAGCCCCGGGGCGTCGGCGTCGTAGTTGAGGCGCGGCATATGTGCATGATGATGCGCGGCGTGGAAAAGCAGAATTCCCGCATGACGACAAGTTCCATGCTGGGAACTTTTCGCCGTTCCGCCGAAACTCGCGCGGAATTCCTGGATCTGATTTCCAAAAACAATCTGAAATGATAATACGCGGTTCCATGTCAGGCTTTTACGGTGTTTGTCACGTCGCCTAAAAGTCACCGGTGCTCTTGACCTCACGGTATCTCGCGTGATAGTTTGAATTGATTGGATTTTCAGGAGTGAGTCAGTGGTACCTGTTGCGATAATTGGAAAATATGCCCGGTCTTTGGCGGAAGTCGCCTTTGAACAGAAAATTGAAGACAAGGTTATGGAAGATCTCCGGATGTTCAATAAGATTTTCAAGGAACACCCGGATGTGCGCAGAGTATTTGATTCTTTGGCAATACCGCGCGAGGAGAAAGAAAAACTGCTGGACGAGCTTCTGCGGAAATATTCCGTGACGCCAATAACTTCCAATTTCCTTCACGTTCTGCTCGAACGCAACCGTATACACTTCCTGCAGCGTATTCTGGATCGCTTCATTGAACTTGTGAACAAGAGCAAGGGAATTTTGTCAGCTAAAATTGTTACGGCGGCGCCGCTTGATCGTGACGGCATCGGGCGGATTGAAGAAAGACTCGGAAAGATTACGGGAAAGACCGTTATAGCGACGGCGGTCGAAACCGATGAAAATCTTCTCGGCGGAATGGTGGCAAGCGTCGGCAATACGATTTACGACGGCTCGGTCAGGACGCAGCTTGAGGAAATGAAGCGCCGTCTTTCGGAAGGACAGGCTGTTGCGCAAACAGTCTGAGTATAACTCCACAAAACATCTGGGGAAACTGGGGCATGCAGATCAAAGCGGATGAAATCAGCAAGATACTGAAAGAACGGATACGGGATTATCAGGCGGGCGTAACGGTCAACGAAACGGGTGTCGTTATTTCCGTCGGCGACGGTATAGCCCGTGTTCACGGACTCGACAATGTGATGGCCGGCGAATTGCTCGAACTTCCTCACGACGTCAAGGGAATTGCCTTGAACCTTGAAGAAGATAATGTCGGCGTCGTGCTTTTCGGTGAACATACGAAAATCGCCGAAGGAGACATCGTCCGCCGGACGCAACGAATCATGTCGGTTCCCGTGGGCGAGGCCATGGTCGGGCGCGTCGTCAACGCGCTTGGCGAGCCGATCGACGACCGCGGCCCCATTGAGACGAATGAATATGCCGCCATTGAGCGTATCGCGCCGGGCGTGATCGACCGTCAGCCGGTGAAAGAGCCTTTGCAGACGGGTCTAAAAGCGATCGACTCAATGATTCCCGTCGGCCGCGGACAACGCGAGTTGATTATCGGCGACCGGCAGACCGGAAAAACCGCGATTGCCGTCGATGCGATCATCAATCAGAAAAATACCGACGTTATCTGCATATATGTCGCCATCGGACAGAAGCGCTCCACCGTGGCGCAGGTCGTAAAGACGTTTACCGATTACGAAGTGATGCACAAGACCGTCGTCGTTTCCGCATCGGCTTCAGATCCCGCCACCATGCAGTACGTCGCGCCTTATTCCGGTTGCACGATAGGCGAGTATTTCCGCGATCGCGGCAAGCACGCGCTCGTAGTTTACGATGATCTTACAAAGCACGCCGCCGCCTATCGTGAAATATCGCTGCTTCTAAGGCGGCCACCGGGACGCGAAGCCTATCCGGGCGATGTTTTCTATCTCCATTCCCGTCTGCTTGAACGCGCGGCGAAAATGAACGCGGAGAAAGGCGGCGGATCACTGACGGCGCTTCCCATTATTGAAACACAGGCCGGTGACATTTCGGGATATATTCCGACAAACGTCATTTCGATCACCGACGGACAGATTTTCCTTGAATCCGATCTTTTCCATTCGGGTGTCCGCCCCGCCATTCACGTCGGCAACTCCGTAAGCCGCGTCGGCGGCAACGCGCAGATCAAGGCAATGAAGCAGGTCGCCGGAACCTTGCGCCTGGAACTGGCTCAGTACCGCGAACTCGCGGCGTTCGCGCAGTTCGGTTCAGATCTGGACAAGGCCACGCAGGCGCAGCTTTCGCGCGGAGAACATCTGACGGAAATCCTGAAACAAAATCAATATCAGCCTCTCAGCGTGATGGAACAGGTCATTTCTATTTTCGCCGGTACGAACGGTTTCACCGATACTCTGAAAGCCGGAGAAGAATCGGATTTTCTGAAGGAAATGCTCGATTTTCTGAATCTCTCTAAAACGTCTTTAATGCAAAAGCTTAACGAGGAAAAAGCTCTCAGCGACGCGCTGAAAGCCGAACTAATGGAAGCGCTGAAGGAATTCGGCGACAGATACGCGGCATCGCGAGGCGCGGCCGCTTAACGGCGCTGATTCTATGGCAAATGTAAGAGACATACGCCGGCGCATTAGAAGCGCCAAAAACATTCAGCAAATTACACGGGCGATGAAGTTCGTTTCGGCGGCACGTTTGAGGCGCGCCCAGGAACGCGTGATCGCCGCGCGGCCATATGCGAAGCAGATAACGGAAGTACTCAGAAGTCTCGCCGCTCGCGTGCCGGAGGACGCGCATCCGCTTCTTGCCCATAAAGAAAAAGTCGAAAAAATCGAACTGGTCGTGGTTACCGCAGACCGGGGCATGTGCGGCGCTTACAACACCAATATCATCCGAAGCGCTCTTGAATTTCTGGGGACCCGCCTGGATAAGACCGTTGAGTTGAATATCCTGGGCAAGCGCGGCCGCGATTTTTTCAGACGGCGGCCGTATCCGGTGCGAAGCGAAGCCGTCAATGTGCTGCAGAATCTGACATTCGCCGATGCCGCCGCCATAGCTAAAACTCTTATCGACGATTTCTGCAACGGCGGGGCGGACGAGATATGGCTCCTTTACAATGAATTCAAGTCGGTCGTGCAGCAGCGTATTGTATTCGAACGGTTGTTGCCGATCGAGCATATTGAAAACCCTGCCGGCGAGGACGCACTGGAATATATTTACGATGAACCTCCGGAGAAAATCTTCGTGGGTCTTTTGCCGAGATACGTGGAGGCTCATGTATTCCGGGCACTCCTGGAATCGACGGCGTCGGAGCACGGTGCGCGCATGTCCGCCATGGAGGCGGCTACAAACAACGCCGCCGAGATGATCGACGGGCTTACGCTATACGCAAACAAGATCAGGCAGGCCGGAATCACCAGGGAGCTGATCGAAGTGGTCAGCGGAGCGGGTCAGTAGGGGTTATCGTCCCCGATCGCCCGTTGTGAACAGCGCACGGCGATGATCAGTGGTCGGAAGTTGCCGTGTAGGAAAGCGGATACAAAATACAAGTTCTGGAATTACATTTAAGGAAGTGTTGAAAATGGCTCCAAAAAAGGCGGTAGAAAAAAAATCAACGACACAGATTGGAAGAGTTGTTCAGATCATCGGTCCTGTGGTGGACTGCGAATTTGAAGAAAAGCATCTGCCGCCCATTTACAATTGCGTGGTAATTGAGGGCACGATAGAAGGCGCCGAAGTTCGCGTCACCACCGAGGTTCAGCAGCATCTGGGTGAAAGCCGCGTGCGCTGCGTCAGCATGCAGCCGACCGACGGTTTGGTACGCGGCATGAAGGCGGTTGACAAGGGCGAACCGATCAGTATTCCCGTCGGCCCTGAAACGCTGGGGCGCGTAATCAACGTAATCGGTGAGCCGGTTGATCAGCAGGGAGAAATCAAGTCGCAAAAGCGTTATCCGATACATCGCGCGGCTCCGGGTTTCAGCGACCAGAGTACGGAAACCAAGATGCTGGAAACCGGCATCAAGGTAATAGACCTGCTTGAACCCTACCTGTTGGGCGGCAAGATCGGCCTTTTCGGCGGCGCGGGAGTCGGCAAAACGGTCGTCATAATGGAACTGATCCACCGCATCGCCATGCATCACGGCGGTTATTCCGTGTTTGCAGGCGTGGGTGAGCGCACCCGCGAAGGAAATGACCTTTGGCTGGAAATGAAGGAATCCGGAGTTATTGAAAAGACGGCTCTGATTTACGGACAGATGACCGAACCTCCGGGGGCGCGTCTGCGCGTCGGACTCACCGGCCTTACCGCCGCGGAATATTTCCGAGACGAGGAACATCAGGACGTGCTTCTTTTCATCGACAATATTTTCCGTTTCACACAGGCAGGTTCGGAAGTTTCGGCGTTGCTTGGGCGCATGCCGTCGGCGGTTGGCTATCAGCCTAACCTTGCCACGGAAATGGGCGAACTGCAAGAGCGCATTACTTCGACCAAGCACGGATCAATCACCTCGATCCAGGCGATCTACGTTCCAGCGGACGACTACACCGATCCGGCGCCCGCTACGACATTCGCGCACCTTGACGCGACCACCAACCTTGACCGTCGCATCGTGGAACTCGGCATATATCCCGCGGTCGATCCGCTGGCATCGACTTCGCGTATTCTGGATCCGCGAATCATCGGCAACGACCATTACACCGTGGCGCGTGAAGTTAAACGCATTTTACAGCGCTACAAGGATCTTCAGGATATCATCGCGATTCTGGGTATTGATGAACTGGGCGAGGACGACAAGCTCACCGTCAGCCGCGCACGAAAGATACAGAAATTTCTGTCGCAGCCCTTCTTTGTGGCCGAGCAGTTCACGCAGATGCCGGGCCGATATGTACCGGTCAAGGAAAGCATCGAGGGCTTCCGTAGCATCTGCGAAGGAAAATACGACCATGTTCCGGAACAGGCGTTCTACATGGTGGGCGGCATAGAAGAAGTGCTTGAAAAAGCGAAGCAGCTCGAAGCGGCTTAACTGGGCAATAAAATGGGAATACCGGAAAAAATACATCTTGAAATCGTGACGGCGGATAAGCAGGTATATAGCGGCGACGTGGATTCAATTATCGTCCCCGCGCGGACGGGATATCTCGGCATTTTACCCGGACACGCGCCGCTTTTGGCTGAGCTGGGTATAGGCGAAATTACTTTTACGTCCGGCGAGACAATTGAAGATGTTTTTTGTTCCTGGGGATTTCTCGAAGTGCTTCCCGACCGCGTGGTGATTCTGGCTCAGACGGCGGAACTTTCTTCCGACATTGATCTGAAGCGGGCGGAGGAAGCCAAAACGCGCGCCGAAAAATTACTGAAATCTGGCGACCCCAATGTTGACTACTTCGCCGTCGAACTTGCCATGATGCGCGCAATAAACCGCATCAACGCCGCTCAAAGCGTTGCCCACCGCCGACGCAAGTAAGGCTCTAAAGGATTGCAACTCAGTATTATAACCCCACCGCCTGAAAAGCAGGCGGCGGGGGCAGAAATCATATCTTCGTTTTCTTCGTGTACCAGGTGCCTTTGGTCTTACCGTGCTTGCATTTTTATCGCCCTGATCCCACCGTCCAGCCGTTGCCCAACCCATACGGCAAAGTGACGAACGGAAACGCTTCCACGTGGCGAATCAGACCGCCGCTGACGGCAAAAGTTTCCATAGTCACAAGATTTTGCAGCATTCCCGGAGGATCGCCCGGCTTCGCGCCCCGGCGTGTGCCGTCGTGAATAAAGAGCGGAAACGTGGCGACCAGCCCTTTCTGTTCATCAATAATAAGCGCACGGCGTGGGCGGATATGTTTCATATACGCAAAAGTTTTCTCATCAATCTGCTGTTTGCAGGTCAACATACTGAATCGCAGCTGTTCCTTTCCCTGTGCAGTGTTCGGATCGGGAAGCCCCGGTCCCGGCATCATCCTGCCGCCGGGTGGAGGATTGTTCACCGTCCGGTAGCCGTTTTCGTGCCTGACGCAGTCGTCGCCAAACGCGCCTATCGCGCCGTTGTCGCCTTCCAACGCGTCAAAATAGGAGTTTGCCGCACGCAGGAGAATGTCTCGGGAATTACGTTCCGCCGTCGGGACATCCGTTGTCAAAATCTGTCGAGGAGTCGTCAGCAGTTCAATGGCGGCCGCGTTGATATTGCGGTCGTATAGTTGTTCTATTTCCTGGATTTTGCCGCGGTCGATTTTCAGCCGGATTGCCACAAGCGCGTCCTGGCCTCCGATTTTAAGCCGCGCCTGCTGCGCGACCTGTCCGGCGACCGGATCGGCGACATAGATTTTAAAACTCGTCGGCTCGACCTTTGAACGCCATAGCATTCCCTCGCCGACATCCATCATGCCGGTATTTTCGGTCATTTTCACGTCTATGGTCATAGGCGGAACGGCTTTGACATCCTGTTTGAAAATAGCGTTCATGTACCCGTCCATGATTTCAATAAGACAGGCTCTGTCGCAAGCCTTAACGGCAGGGTTCCACTCAGGTTCCGGTGCCGCCGGCGCGTATAAAGCCGCTGAAAGAAAAACCACCGCCAGAATAGAAATCGTTTTCGGAAATTTTGGTTGCATTGTTTATCTCCTCATAAAGCTGTTTACGTACATCTACAATCACGCACAAAGGTTGATTTTACTGCGAAATATCGTAAAATGGCATAGTTTGTATCCTACGACATAAAATGGATACTGAATCCCATCCTTAAATCTTCCCTTTTCCCTGCCGCGTTACCACAGGCTCGTCTCCGGTGAAGTCAATTACGGTTGAAGGTTCAAGACCGCCCGGGCCGGAATCAATAAAAATTTCCGCGATGTGCTCGAATGTTTCGGCGATTTCATCGGGATCGCCCAGAAACAGTTGATCTGCCCGGCGCGCGCTGGTGCTGATGATCGGTCGGCCGAACGCCGCCAGCAACGCATGGCAAGCGGCGTTATCGGGAACGCGGATTCCGACGGTCTTGCGTTTTTCCAGCAAAATACGCGGAACCTTTTTCGTCGCATTGAGGATAAAGGTAAAAGGCCCCGGCAGAAGCCGCCGCATGATTTTATACGCGTAATCGGGAACATAGGCGTATTCGGAAATTTCTTTCAGATCGGGGCAGATGAAGCTGAGGAGTTTGCGTTTGTCATGCCCTTTGCACTGATAGATTTTCTCTATGGCGTTTTTGTTTAAAAGATCACAGCCCAGGCCGTAAACGGAATCCGTCGGATACACGATGAGTCCGCCGGTTTCAAGGACTTCCGCCGCCGCCTTGATATGTCTGGCCTGTGGGTTTTCCGGATGAGTAATGAGTCTTTTCATATTGTCGTCTATCCTTTGTCGCCTTTGTCGGCGCCGCGCCATTTGTTGAGTTTTTTTGAAAGAGTGTTGCGATGTATGTTAAGAATAGCTGCCGTCCGAATTATATTGCCGTTGGTGCGGTGCAGCACTTCCGCGATAAAGCAGCGTTCGAGCTGGTCGACGACTTCCGAAAACAGGATCCCATTATCCACGGCTTCCCGGCAGATGCGTTCCATGCGATTTTTGAGTGTATGACTCCGACGCTCCTTGATCGGCTCATTCATAACTTATACATACCTTTGTTCCAATAGTTGAAAAGGTGCCTGCTGCGTTCTTCAAATTTTTCCTTCAGCTCGTCAGGCGTCAGATGAATCAAAAGCCCGGCGCTCCCCAGCAGGTACGGAACCAGCAGCGAGCGTGCAGTGAAGCTGTTTTGCGCGGGAAACGCAGTGAGTGCCAGAACTACAACGGCGGAAAAAACCCAACCGCGTAGAAAACCGAAAACCGCCCCTATCAGTTTGTCCGCCAATTTCAGTTTAACAACCTTGAGAAAACGGTCGACAATTATGGCTGCAGCCGTTCCGATCAAAACGCAGCCCAGAAAAATTCCCAAAAATCCGAAAAGTCCGGCGAGCGTTTCAGAACAACCAAAATCGACAAGTTTCGCGGCCGGTACGTAATGATAAAGAACGGCGAGCGTAAATCCAAGGATGAGAACACCTATCCCGATAATTTCCCGAGCCATCCCTTTAAAAAAGGCGCACACGGTGGAAAGCAGAATAACGGCGGCAAATAAAACGTCGAAATATGAAATTTGACCCATAAGTATTTATCGATCGTCGTAATGACCCTTGTATTGCAAAATTTCAATGAATCCATCGGATTTAAGCCGATAAACAAGCCTGTTGACGCTATCTATTCGCCGGCTCCAACCATCACGGTGACGTAGAGGTTCCGGTTTTCCAATTCCATCGTTACCGTTGCGAGCGATGTCCTTGAGCAACAAATTAACACGTTTGAACGTTTTTTTATCGTTTTCCCGCCAATATAAGCATTCTTCCCATGCTCTTTCGGCGAATAACAGCTTACTCATTCTACATCGCCTCTAATTCCTCAATCGTTTTAACAACGACCTGGCCACGCTCAATTTGTTCAGCGGCTTCGTCGATGGCAACCATATTGCTGTCGCTGTAAAAAGGATCCATGGAGACCTCAAAGGGAATTCGCTGTTCACGACTCATTTTTTTAGCGAAAATTGTAAATGCCGTAGTCATGTTCATTCCCAGCGATTGACAGGTGTGTTCCATAGACTTTTTCAAGCCCTCGTCCATCCTTATATTTATTAAAACTTGTGCCATTAGCCATCACCTCATATCAAATGACAGCATGCGCCGGCATAAAGATGATGTCAATATATTGTCTTTACGAAACCAGCCTGTTTAAGATAGGATAAAATCTTCTTAAAAGGAGATTTAACACGATGAATGCCGGATATGAAAATTCGAATAAGCCGCCCGGCGACAGTGAAGCCAGACGGCGGGCGGTAGAAGAAACCGGATGTTCATTCATCATGGAAGCGTCGGCGGGGACGGGAAAAACGCACACGCTTATCAGCCGCATTTTGCATCTCGTTCTGGAAAAGGGGCCGAAGGGGCCGCCGCTGCGCCTTACGGAGATATGCGCCATTACATTTACCGAGAAAGCCGCCGACGAAATGAAGGCGCGCCTGCGGCTGGAGCTTGAGAAAAAGCTTGAGGAAGCCCTTTCTCCGGACGTCGGCGAGAGAATCCTTCAGGCTTTGTCCGACATTGAAACGGCGGCCATTTCGACTTTTCACTCATTCGCTGCTGGATTACTGAAAGAAAGACCGATTGAAGCGGGAATCGACCCGCGGTTTTCCGCGCTCGACGATATACAGTGCGAACTTTTTTTTCGTGAGGTATGGAACGCCTGGATAGCCGCCGCGCTCAAACGGCGCGACCCCGCGCTCGAAAAAGCTCTGCGCGGAGGATTCAACCTGCAAAGCCTGAAAAGTCTGGCACATAACCTACGTGACAACTGGCCGACAATCAGGGATCTGAAATGCGCCGCGCCCGATGAAGAACTTATTTCTTTAGAAATCAAAAGCCGTCTTGACGAGGGACGAAGCTTTCTGTTCCGCCTGATAAACCCTGAAGACAAACTTGCGGTGATTCTTGAGACCGCCCTGAAATGGCTGAAAAATCCAGATCCTGTCGCCGACGCTTTAAAAAAGCCCGGCGGGGCCGGATCACAAAACAACTGGGAAGGCGGCAAAGACACGGTCGGGAAAGTAAAAGAATTTCTGCTGAAAGCCGTCGAATTACAAACTTCCTTTATACAGATTCCCGAGCGCCGATTGATGTATGAAACGGTTCAATGGTTATACGCGGATTTCATGCTGAAGGAATGGGCGAAAAAAAAATCCGCCGCGGGATACCTTGATTTTGACGACCAGCTTTACATTGCCCGTGAACTGCTTCGCCGTCACGACGGCGTCCGTGTCGAATTTCAGGAACGCTATAAAACACTGCTTGTTGACGAATTTCAGGACACCGACCCTATTCAACTTGAAATCGTGCTGCTTCTTACATTGAAACGCGGCGAGTCCGTTCCGGAACGCGGA
>Ga0082212_10003309_pt1 | contig 22956 bp, 17 predicted proteins | sample TergutNt197P3_FD_71548 | JGI IMG/M metagenome (GOLD analysis project Ga0082212, IMG submission 71548) | Neocapritermes taracua P3 segment gut microbial communities from Petit-Saut dam, French Guiana - Nt197 P3 | ecosystem: Host-associated > Arthropoda: Insects > Digestive system > Gut ...
GCAAGCGGTGCGAGTGGCAATGGCGGGAACGAAAAAAAACCTTCAACCGGAGCAGACCAAAAGTCCGGCGAAGAAATGACGGAACAACAGGCGGCAATGATGCAGAAGATGCAAAGTATGCCGCAACGTCAACAAAATTGGGGGCTAAAAGGGGTAACACAATTCTCGTCGGGTGTTTCCCGAACGGTGAAAATCCGATGTGAAGCGAATCGATTTGTGCTTCCTGCCCAAGCCGGTTTGCGGGCGGAGCGGGTGATTCCGATTACCGCTTCTGTTTTTACGGCGGCGGACCAACTCGTTCGGGCAATTTGGGAGTTTCAAGAATCGTGGGACAGTGCCGGTAAGGACTTGCATTGGCGACCGATATTACAGGTGCAGGTTTCTCCCGGCGGCGAACAGCGGCTTGCCGAACTCAAAACGCATCTACGGACCAGCGGACTGGTCATTGAAGAGTAAGGCACGGAGGTCGAGTGCCTACCATGTCTGTCCTATTTTGAACTTTGCAATTCTTGGGGGCTTACGCCCCTCACTCTTGATGTTGGTACACCTGGCAAGTGATGCCACTACCAACTGGTCGAAACACCGAAGTTACCGGTGAACAAGGATTGTCGCTCGTTCGTGTATAGGTTCGCATCGACGAAGAACCGTGTGCTGTTCCGGTCTACGTGCAATCCGCCACCGAAGTTGAACCAGTCCCGCTTCGGATCGTTGCCGACCACTCTAAACGTTACATCCGAGAGTCCTGCATCGAAGTTGCAACCGCCGGGGTTGGTAAACTTGGCAATGAAATCCCGGTCATTGTCTCCGTTAAATTCATGATACCAAGCCATATTCATGCTGGCAGCCAGTTGTCCCCATTGGAAAGGAATCGGTTGCGAACTTGCTCTCGCTCCCAGTCCCATCTTGAAACTGTCCGTTCTGCCCTTCACTCCGTCTAAACCGACATTCGCATTGTATCCGTATTGGTTTCTCATGTCTTCGGTGAACTTGTCCAGATGGACCGACACTACTTGGAAACTGGTGAACGGCTGAACCGTAGCGTAGTAAACCGGAATGTCCATTCCGCGTTCCAGATAGACCGACCCGATGTTTCCGTGCGTTCGGCTTTCCGCAGTATGTCCGAGCGTCGTCAGATTTCGTGTTGTCTTGTAGGTATTGTGTCCGTATCCCGCCGCTGCGAGTCCGTAACCGTAGTACATTTCCTGCCGCATATACATACCGAGCATCACATCCGTTGATTTGCTTCGTTCATCCAAGGTTTTCAAGGAGACATCTCCGCCGGCAACCGACAGATAAGCACCGAGTCGTGTTCCGGTCCAGAATGCCCTGTCTATTCCCGCCATAATACCGCCGAACGAGAGGTCGTATCCGTCTGCATTTCCATCATGTTTTGACGATCCGCCGATTCCGTACACGGTTCCCCAACGGTTGTACCGCAACGGGGCAATCGCTTGTCCGCGGATGGCATTGTTCGGATTGCCAATGAACGAGAACTTGAACACGTCGCTTCGCAAAGTATTGGCGAGGGTATTGTTGACCACTCCGACATTGTGAACCGTAGTGGTTCCGATGGTTGCGTATATAGCACCGTTCAACTCTTCCATTGCCCGCAACGCTGAATCCAGTGTGTTCGGGTCTTGTTGTCCTCTGAGTGCGGGCTTCGGATCACGAGTTGTATCCAATTGAGCGAGCAGATTCCACAATCCGGTGTTTCGGTAATCTCCATCAGGGGAATTATCCGCAACGACCACTTTTCCGATCTTATCGAGGTAATTTCCGATGGCATTTCCGTTAACCGAGTTGGCGATGTTGCCGTAGGTATATCTTCGGCTGGACTCTAACCAGTAATACTGGTTCTTGTGCCAGAGTTCACCGGCAACATAATTGGTGCCGTTCCAAGTTCCATAGACCGGATTAAAATCGAGCACACCGTTTCCTGAACCGGTCAACTCTTTCAGAATAACGAGGTCTCCCGGTCTGTCTGCCGCCATGAAGAGATACTGTCCGGGTACTGGCGAAGGCGTTTGGAAATAGGTAACGGGATCAATCGTAACCGTTCCGCCATTAACTGTTGCCGTTCCGCTCGTAACCCGAATCACATCGTTCGGACTGGTCGGACGGATATGTCCAACGGTCTCGAAGTTTCCATGAACGGCAAGTCCGCCAGCGATGGTTCCCGTCGTCTCGTTCTTAAACTTACTGCCCGGTTGAGAAATGAAGATCATTCCGTTGCCCGAAATGGTTCCCCAGTTCACAACGCCGCTGTAGGCACTGATCGTACCATTGTTAACAATGCCTCCTTCATTCAATATCGAAGTTGCCGAATTGAGTACACCTTCGTTTATGATTATTCCCCAGTTTTCCACTTCGTAACCGGCAGCGACAGCCCCTCGGTCGATCCCCAAACCGCCGTTGACGATCAATTTGCCGGTTTTTGCGGAGAGCACACCGAATCCGCCATCGACAATACCATTCACCTCGATAGTGTTGTAGGCGGTGATTGTTCCAACATTCGTAAACATACTACCCGATGCGAAGGTGATGTCGCCGCTGACATTGACGCTGTCCACATTGCTCAAAGTCCCGGCACTGTACAGACTGGCTCTGCTACCGCTCAATTGTACGTCAAGACCCGACCCGACTGTAAGTGCAGTCACGTTGGAAATCACGCCGTAGTTGTACATCGTTCCCTGCGAGGACACATTATTAAAATTCGTGATGAGTCCATCGTTGACAATTCCGATACCTTCATTGACAAACTGATTAAGGCTCGATGCCTTTCCGACCCGGAGATCGGCACGAGTGGTTTCCGACACGATCATCGGACTCGGTGTGCCATCCGCCGCATAAGTCCACTCGACATGGGTGAGACTGAGTCCATCCAAACGTCCCGTTGTGGTATTGTAGAGCGAATAGGAGACGTTGATTGCCATGTCAATGTCGCTGATGGTTCCCTCATTGATGAGGTTGGCTGCATTGATAATTCCGATGTCGGTAATGGTACTGGCAGTTCCGACCACACCTTCGTCATTCCGAGCCTCGCCGTTGGAAGTGGGAAGCGTTGCCCCCGGTGTTGTCTCGGCATAAGCATTCCATAGCACGCCGAATTCATTGGAACCCACGTAGATAATGTCGATTTCCCGAATGTGTCCTGCGTTGTACAACCCACAGAATGGCGGCTGTGTCTCGCTACTGGGGAATACCCCCATCACGTTGAGGACACTTGCCGCATCGACCATTTCCCCTTCGAGCAAGACACCGCTAAGCATGTTTGCCCTGCGTCCGTCAATGATATGGTTTTCCATGCTCCACGGTCCTGTACCGTTGTGCATGTAGGAGCCTGTAATCATACTGTTGGCATCGTTGTACAAACTTCCATGAACCCGGAAGGTGTCGAAACTGGCGATCAATCCGCCGTATTCCCTTCCTCCAAAAGCCTTTTCGGTGGTGTTGCTTACATTTCCCCAAACATTGATGAGTCCCGTCTGGTAAATCATCGGGTGCTCGCCGTTATCGGTAAGATAAGAGTGGGTGAACCAATGTCCGCCTACCAGCGTTGCGCCTCTGTTTTCCAAGTCGCCGTGAATAACGATTTCGGCATAATTGAAAATGCTGGCACGGTCTAAGTTGTACAAGGTGCCGCCGACGTGCATGGCTTTGCCCGTATTAGTGGTTACTGCACCATTGATGATGGCATTTGCCCCTTGGTTTCTTAAATGCCCCACGGTGTTAATCGTCGCTGCATCCAAAATGATACCCAACGCCTGATTGTCCCTGCCGCTCCAGTAGTACGGGTTGTTTTTACCTTCAGTCATTTCAAATTGGCTATAAAGCCGACCATCGTTCCAAATACTTCCTGCTTCAATGGTCCAAACAGTACCTGAACGAAGCAGTCTCGTAGCCCACTCTTCATACGTGCTTATTTCACCGGCATTATAGAGTTGCCCCTTCACGGTGATTCCATTTGCTTGGAAATAATTTGATATGTACAAACTGCTATCATAATAGGTGCCACCATACATTCCGTTACCAACATCTGCCCGTATTGCTCCGTCGAACCAGTTGGTCAAATTCCCACCGGCGTAAATCGAGACAATACTTGCCCAGTTGTTGCCGTCATTGCCCGCCTGAATCACCGATGACCCGCGAGCATAATCGCCATTGGAACCGTTCTCGATGTCGCCATACACATGAACGAACAAATTCCCAGCAGTATCAATCGTTCCCCAGTTTTGCAGGCTTCCCGCAAAAATCGTTTCATAGTTGCGGATGATCCCCTGAGCCCCGCCGGGATGAGCGTTATTAAACAAGTCTCCTGTAACATAGATTGAACCGCCAACGCTGTTGCCCGTGTCCGTATTTCCGTTGCTGATTGTACCGGTATTGTACAAAAAGTCTCCCACGGAAATGGTGGTCACGTTCTGAATGGAGTGCCCGTTGTAAACGTCCAAATAACCCCAAACATCCAGAAAAGACAGGAATTCGACACCCACTGCCCGACCATTGACTCCCAAGTTGCCTTGTACTTCCCAGTAGCCCGGTCTGCCCTGGTTTACTCCCTGTGCTCTACCGCTTACATACCCTTGGTTCCCTAATACGCCGCCTTCTGAATAACCAGCGACACCCTGGTTTGCACCTCCCCAGTTGATGACAACTTGTGCAAATGAAACCGGAGAGAGAGCAAGGAACAATAAGCAAACGAGGAAAAGGCGCAGTATCTTTGGGACATTGAGTCGGTTGTTTTGCCGAGAAATTCCCCGTTCGGAATTGATTTTGGCAGCAAAACTTGTGTAGTCCTGAACTGACTTGGACATCGTTTTCGACTCCTTTCGACCTCTAATAGCGGCTTTCCACCCGTGGAAATAGCCTACGTCATTCGTTGGTATCGAACTTTAGGGACTCCCTGTATCAGTGTTTTTGCCTGTAAACGGGCATTTAGAGGGGTATCAGGCAATAAAACCGATATAAACCGAACAATCGACATAATCGTTACAAGTTAACATTTGTCCCATTGGCACGTCGTCCATGACTTCGGCAATTCCAGTATGTACTCTAAATGGGGACAAATTGGTTGTTTTTCTAGTATTTTTTACCACAGAGTTCACGGAGAAAACACGGAGTACACGGAGATTCGCAACATATCCCCGTGTACTCCGTGAAACCTCTGTGTCCTCCGTGGTCAACAAAAACGGCATTTTCATGCCGTTTCCAGTATAATGTCGAAAACGCCCAAAATAAAGGCATCATGAAGATTATCGGCATCATCGGCGGCATCGGAAGTGGAAAAAGTACCGCCGCAGAACAATTTCGACAGTTGGGAGCGGCAGTCATCGATGCGGACGACATCGGGCACCAAGTTCTGCTGTTGCCCGATGTCAAGGAAGCCGTGCGGCAACGCTGGGGACAGACCGTTTTCGACAGCGACGGCGAAATTGACCGGCGGGCATTGGCGGCGGTCGTCTTTACCGATGAAAAGGAACTGGCGTACCTGAAATCCCTGACCCATCCGCTCATTGCCGAAGAAGTTCATCGGCAACAGGAAGAACATAAGCAAAACGACGTGCCGTTCTGTTTGCTTGATGCTCCGTTGTTACTGGAATCCGGCTGGGATCACCTCGTTGACCAGATTATTTTCGTGTCGGCACCGGCTGAAGTCCGTTGGAATCGGGTCAAAAATCGCGGCTGGACGGAAACCGAGTGGAAACAACGTGAGTCAGCACAATTTTCGGTGGAGGAAAAATCCCGCCGGGCGGATGTCGTTCTCGACAATTCCGGCGATGCCGAACATTTACGGACGCAGATTGAAACACTTGTCCGAAATATACCATCAACGGCGAGAAGATGATGTTTTCAGAACGCATGTCATTTCCTTGCCTTGAATGGTAGCACATCACTTCAACGAAGACGACGGTATCGGCATCTGCGGATAACCCATTGAGGACTCGGTCAGCGTCGCTCGATAGTTGGCATCCTGCAAAAATGTCGTGCGACGATCTTTTGCCGGGACAACAGACGGATAAATCCGAATCTCGCCATTGTGCGACGTGATGATCTCTTCCCGCCAATCGCCGATCACGTCGGCAATCAAGCGGATACTTCCCTCGATTTTCGTCTCCTCGACAACCTCTCCCGATGGAAACTTCATAATTTTTCCGCCGACGATTAACTCTCGTTGCACATCGGCATCCCGCCATGCAACTTGCGGAGTCAAACTTTTGCGGGGAAACCACGACGGCACTTCGATCACTTCACCCTTTGCCGTGCGTAGCCAACGGTCGTCTTCGCTGTCCCGCTCACCCTGCCAACTTTCGTAACCGGGAAAACGCGGGTCAATATCGGCACACATCCCTTGTGAATGAATATGCTGCGTCGGCTTGTCATGTCCCCAAAGAATCGTACCCGTTTTCGCATCGACCATGCAAATAGCGTTTTTCTGTGAACGGGGTTCGATACCGAACAAAATCTCCAAACCGGGACGCAGCGGGTCAAGATCGCCGATGTACATGTTGTCGGGATGTCCCAACTTGGTGCTCCAAAGGACTGTCCCGTCGTCGTCCAGCACAATCGAACCGAGCATCACTTCATCACGACCATCGCCGTCTAAATCAACAGCGTGCGTCGTGTGTGCTCCCTGTCCCCAATGTTCACGCTGCCAGCGGTTATCCCAACGCCAAAGTTCTTCCAACTTATCGTTGCGGAATTGATACGCAACCGCAGTCATTCTCGAATACGTTCCCCGAAGGACAATCAAGCAGGGCGTTTTGCCGTCCAGATACGCCAAACAAAGTTGATGCCGATTCGATAAATTGTACGGCAACCCGCTCCGTTCGGGACACTCAATACGAGTCCGCACCTTGCCGGTTTTGCCGTCGAGAATCGAAATGTACTCTTTGCCGCTGTACACTCTGCCGGTGGAGTTGCGGGGATCGCCGTCCGCTGTTTTAACGACAATTTCTGCGCAGCCGTCGCCGTCTAAATCGGCAACGAGACACGGAGAATACCAAATACCGCGTTCGATGCCCCAGCCGAGATCGTATTGCCAAAGGAATTGTCCGTCGTGTCGGTATGCCTGCAATTTGTACGTTTCGGGACTTTTTGTCCAATATGGTCCATAAGGGTCAATGTTGCTGTTCGGTGTCTTGATGATGTAATCCAATTTACCGTCGCCGTTCAAATCGTTGAACGCAATGCGGGAAAAACTCGGTTCATCCTTCAACGGAATCGAAATATAAGGTTTATCCAACACCGCAATTTTATCCGAAACATTATAGGGAACCGCTGCGGCGGCACGAACCTGCAATCGGTCTTTTGAATCCCACGACGTATTTTTGTACAGAAAATCGGTGGTCTGCGTGATTGGTTTTTCGTTCAGTTTTTCCTCGTTGCCGTCCGGTTTGATGCGGAATACGTTAAAACCTAGTTGCGGCGTATCCATTTTCAGTGAACGCCAGGAAAGGTACACGCCGTCTTTTACGGGAACGGCAACCAAACCGCGGTCGAACTTTTCTTCGATGCGTTTCGTTGCCCAGCCGTTCACTTTTTTGCCCGGCTGTTTTACTTCTTCGGCAGTCGGCATCGTGAAAGAAAGCGCACCGATGCGAAATGTCGTGCCCGGCTCGGCATAAACGACCGGCGTGAATGCTTCCACGTTTTCGGGAACGGTAAAGTAGATGTGGATGTCCGACCAATCTTCGGCTTCTTCCTCGATGGACGGCGAAAATGTTCCGTTGGCGATTCGACCACCGGCAGCGAGTCCGTTTTTCCACGGCAACATTTCCAGCGACACTTTGCCCGATGCGAGTTTTACGGGCAGCGACACCGTATATTTACTGCCCGGTGCGGCTTTGAACGCCGCCGTCGGAAAGACCGTCGTCCGCCGCTCTGTCTCGCCGGTTACTAAAAGCGTGCCGTGTCCGTCGAACTTAACGTTGGTGTCGGCTGACAGCGTCGCTTTTTTTTCTCCACTGGAACGGACAAGCCAATCTTTCGAGGTAATGGGATAATTGAAACGTTCCCCTGCTTTCGTTGGTAAAGCAATAACATTGGTGCCTAATTGGGTCTTTCCGATTTTTCGCAGTTTGAAATTGGAAGCATCGAATGCCGATTCGCTGGCTCCTACTAATCGAGGCAAAATTTTGTAACCTTGTCCATCGGGAACGATGAATTCGGTCTCCAAAAAATGTTCGGTTTTTTCGCCGGTCGTGGTTGAAACGCCGTGATTCCAATCGATGATTTTACCGTCTGCGCCGAACAGACCGCCAGCAACACTCACGCGACCCGCTCCAGTAAGGTTGCGAATCGTTGCAGAAAACACAAAGGTATCTCCCGGTTCGACGGGAATATAATCGTGCAAGTTCACCGACCAATCTCTTGATGTGGTGCATGTGATATGCACGCCGTTGTCGAGAGCGGCAAGGGTGGCTTTACCGTCTTCGCGGCACCAGATTTTTTCTGCCTTCAAAGGATATTCCTGTGCCGAAGCAAAACCGGCAAATGTAAGACAAAACAATAGGAAGAGAAATTTTCTCATGGGCGTTTTAAGAGAGAAGGAAGAGGAACTCTCCTATTCTAGTGTAGCCTTCAAGGTCAATCAAGCGAGTCGTAGAGCCGCACCGGGGGACTTACGCCCCCCGCTCTTTTTCTCACGCAACCCCGATGAACCTTTGGGGCGGTATAACAGTCTTTTTGTGAAAAAAATTAAATTTCTGTACAAATTTTGCCGATGAACCTTATGGAGGGTTTTATGATTCGTTTGACGAAACTCAATCAGGAGGAGTTTGTACTCAATGCCGAATTGATTCGGTATGTGGAGCGGTGTCCTGATACGCTTATTACGCTCATCAACGGCGACACTCTGATGGTTCGAGAAACGCTGGACGATGTCGTCCGGCGTGCCGTCGCTTATCATCAGGCGAAGAATTTGATTCCCAAACCGGAGTATTTGCCGTATAAGGAGGAGTCAGGAGATAGAAGTTAGGAGTTAGGAGAAAACGACGCTTGCGTTTTAGCCGGTACTCCGCGAATGGAGACCGTGAAAGGATTCAACATGGACATCGGAACAATCATTGGTTGCATTTTAGGAGGTTTGCTGATTTTCGGTGCCGTCGTATTCGGCGGAACGGAAGGACTCGCTCCATTTTGGAGCATACCGGCAATGTTCATCGTCTTCGGCGGGTCGATGGCGGCTCTGCTCATTGCCTTTCCGCTCAAACCGATTTTCAAATCGCTCGCTTCCGTTCGGCAATGTTTCACGCAGCCGAAGACTGATCCGCTGGAAATCATCGACCAACTCGTTTTCTTTGCGGAATCTGCACGGCGTGAAGGCTTACTGGCACAGGAAAATAAATTGGACTCGGTCAATGATCCTTTTCTTGCCGAAGCACTGAATTTGATCGTCGATGGTCTGCCGCCGGCAACGGTCGAAAACATTTTGAGCAGCGATATGGAGGCGATGCAGCAGCGGCATCAGCAGGGGCGGAACATCGTATTGCATTGCGGCAAGTACGCACCGGCATTCGGAATGATCGGCACGCTCATCGGCTTGGTGTTGATGCTCACGCAACTGGATGCCGACACGGTCGGACCCGGTATGGCAATCGCCGTGCTAACGACGCTGTACGGAGTGGTCGCCGCTAATCTGTTTTTCTTGCCGATTGCGGAGAAGTTGAAGCAACTGAACGATGCAGAAATGCAGATTAAGGCGATGATTGTTCGTGGAGTGTTGGCAATTCAAGCGGGCGAGCATCCGCGAATTATTCAACTGAAATTGCAGACGTTCCTTCCGCCGGAAGAGAGAGCGAGTGATGAACGCAGGGTATCGGCAAGTGATGTGCAGACGATACCGTTTCCGGTGGCGGAGGAAGTTGAAGAGCAAGCGGCGTAAGGAAATAATCAGAGCCGCAATCGTAAGATTGCGAGAATGGCAATACGATGACCGATTTATTGTTTAACATTTTATGGTTTTTCGGAGATTTGTTGCTGCAATTCCTTATAGATGTTGTTGTCAGGTTGCTGTTTCCTTTTGGGAACAACGACGATGGCGGTAGTTGCGGGTGTGCGGTTATTTTCATTGCATTGTGCCTGCTCGTCGGCGGAATGTTGTGGTTTGTGTTTGGGTAGAGTGATATGAATATGTTAATGAACAATACAGAATATCTCGCAATAATTGACGATATTCGCCTGAAAATCAGGTCGGCACAGCACCGTGCCGTCTTGGCGGCGAACGGCGAACTGATTGCGCTCTATTGGAACATCGGTACGGTCATCAATAAACACAGCGTTTGGGGGAACAAATTCATCGAAAATCTTGCCCGGGACATCAAGCATGACTTTCCGAACGCCACGGGATTTTCCGTCCGAAACCTGAAATATATGGCAAAATTCGCCAAAATGTTCCCCAATTTTGAAATTGTGCATGCGCCACAGGCACAGAGTGCCGAAATTGTGCCAGTGCCGCTGGCACAAATTACTTGGTATCACCATCGGGCACTACTGGACAAGGTGAAAGCCCCGGAAATCTACCGATGGTATGCCGCCCAAACCGCCGAAAACGGCTGGACTCGCAATGTCCTCGTGCATCAAATCGAGTACGGACTGTACGAACGTCAGGTCATTGCCACGAAAACCTCGAACTATGCCCAACGTTTGCCGAGCCCATTGAGCGAACTTGCCGAGCAAACACTGAAAGACCCGTACATTTTCGATTTCATCGAGTACCGCAAAGGAATGGTCGAAAGGGACATTGAAAGCGGATTGGTGAAAAATATCACGAAACTGCTTTTGGAACTCGGTACGGGCTTTGCATTCGTCGGAAACCAGTATCATATCGAGGTTGAAAATGAGGATTTTTACATTGACTTGCTGTTTTACAATCTTAAACTTCGTTGCTATGTGGTGATCGAGATTAAGAGCGGCGACTTCAAACCGGAGTATGCCGGAAAACTCAATTTTTACATTTCGGCGGCGGACATTGAACGGCGAATCGGTTTGATAAGGGAAGGGCAAACAGAGCCGCAATCGTAAGATTGTGTAAAACCAAAATGTACTTCAAGAAACTGATCGGCAAAAAATGTTATTTGTCTCCCATCGACACGAACGATGCGGAAAAGTTTACCGAGTGGCTCAACGATATGGAATTGCTCGTCAATCTCCAACTGTACAACGGCATCATCAGTTTGGAAAACGAAAGAGCATTTTTGACCGAATTGTCAAAAGACCATAACTATTCGATCATCGACTTGGAAACGGATGAACTGATCGGCAACTGCGGTTTTTTGGAAATTGATTACGTCAATCAAACTGCCGACACCGGCATTTTTATCGGAAATAAAAATTATCGGAACAAAGGCTATGGAACGGAAGCGTTGTCCTTGTTGCTCGATTATGGATTCAAGGCATTGAACTTTCACAATGTTATGTTGAAGGTTTACGAATACAATGTCGCAGCGATCCGGTGTTATGAAAAGGTCGGTTTCAAGTGCATCGGCAAACGCCGTGAAGCGTTGCACCGGAACTTGGAGAAACACAATGTGATCTATATGGATATTTTGATGCAGGAATTTTATGAAAGAAGGTAGGCAATCGACCGCCGGGCGATAGCCGACGGGAGTGCGGAGTACCGCACGTTGCCGCCCGACGGTCGGCAACCTACCTTAACAACCAACAAACAACAATGCAACCAGAAAACGAGAACCCGAATTCACCCGATTGGCTGATTACGTACAGCGATTTAATGTCGCTGCTCCTCTGCCTCTTCGTCATGCTGTACGCCATCAGTACGTTGCAGGAGTCGAAAGTTCACTCGGTTACAGAATCCATCCGTGGCAGTTTCGGACTCTTCGGCGGACAACCCTTCAAAATGGGTGCCGTTCCCAAAGCATCGGGACAGCGAATCGGCGGTGTGATCCTCTTCGATCTCGGCAGCGACGATCTTTCCGATGAAGCAAGGCAAGAGTTGAACGATGTCTATCAGCAAATGTTGAATTCGCCGCATAAGGTACAAATTGTTGGCAAGGCGGAACTGGGCGAACCTTCCGCTTACCGCCGGGAACTGGATTTAGCCTATTCCAGAGCGGTAAACGTTTGGGATTATCTCATTTCGCTCGGTATTGATAGGGAACGATGTCAAATCGTTCAGGACATCGGTGAAGCAAAGGGGGCACTCGTGGAAATCCAATGCGTGCGGTAAATATAAAAGAGCCGGAGACGGAGCGGTACTCCGCGCAGTCCCCGGTTTTAAGCGGTGGTTTAGCCCGTCTCTTGCAATTTGCCCTGCATGTGATAAAATAAGTCGGAGAATGTCTGGGGGAAGGTTGCGCAAAATTTTATATGCAGGTTCAGTTAATTGTCGCAAATGAAAACCGCAAAGGTCAGGTGATCCCTGTCAACGTCCCTGCTTTTACCATTGGTCGGGCAGAAGGGTGCAATCTCCGCTCTCGTAGCCCACAAGTCAGTCGGGATCACTGTACCATCTACGTGACCAACGAGACCGTCAGCGTTCAGGATGCAGGAGGCGAAAACGGTACCGTTGTCAACGGGAACAAAGTTGTCGCCTCGCAAGAACTCAAAGACGGAGATAAACTCATCGTAGGTACGCACACATTTGTCGTATCCATTAAGGCAGGAGTGGCACAGCTGGAAGCGAACCCCGGCGATGTCTTTGAATTGACACCCTCCACAAACGGACAAGCGAACCCAAAGCAGGGAGAGGGAACAAGCCCCGTTGATCCCAACATGAAGACGGCTGCCCTGCGAACCGAAAAACAGCCTCCGCAGAAAGCCGAAATCATGTTTGAAATTCGTCTCAATGGACAACGTGTTTCTGTAACGAAAAGTCGGTTGTTCGATCTGGCACGAAGGGGTTCTGTTCAGCCGGATGACTTGATTACTATTGACGGAACAAAAGTTTTTGCCGATTCAGTACAGGGCATCGTTTTTGGAGATCAATCGCCTACTCCGCTGGTCGCTCCGCCCCCACCGGCAACCGGCTCCGTAGTGCAAGCCTCACCCTCCTCCCAAGCAACACCCCCCGCTACTCCCGTAGCCGATCTATTTGCATTTCCTGATTTGGGGAATGTTACAGACGAAGCACACCCCTTTCACGATGTTGCAAGCGAACCCTTTGTTCGTGTTGCACGAAAGGAAAGTGCGTTCGGTGCCCTTTGGAAGGCACTCGATATTTCCTTCAGCCGGGTCTATACGATTGAAGGCAACAATCTTGTCATCCATAGTATCAAGGCACTCTACTATGTCCTGGTCGTGAGTTGCTTTTTGATCTTTTTTCTCTACGTGATTGACTTCGGTACTGCCTGGCATAAGAGCGGCAAGTTTTTGGAAGAATTGAACAGACATTCTATTGGATTGGCATCGGTAACGTTCGGCGGAGTCACGATCATCGTGATCGTTCGGGTCTTGCTCGAAATGCTCCTGTTGGCTTGGGTTGAGTCTGCCATGCAAGAGCGCAAAGAGAAGGAAAAAGAGGAGTAAACGCAGAATAACCGGGTTTTCTGCCGGGACTGCGGGAGCGACAATACCCTCAAATTGGAGAACCACAAATTGTGGTTGGTGCCCTTCCGTTGGGGGCAAAAAGATAATAACCATTTCGTTTTCATTTCGGGAGATTGTGGGATACTGCTTGCTCCCGGCTTTCATCTCCCTTACCCCCCTCATTCTAATATGCGCACCTTCATTATTCCTTTCGGTTTTACCCTTGTTTTTTTCATTATTCATGCATCGGCGTTTGCGCAAACGGCATCGAATCGTCCGAAAATTGCCTACGCTTATCCGGCAGGAGGCGAGCGCGGCACGACCGTCGATGTGATGATCGGCGGTCGTCAAATTGCCCGCGCAGACCGGGTGTTCGTCTCCGGTGAAGGAGTCAGCGGTACGGTCATTGCAGGTTACGGTTCCATGCGAATCAATAACGCCGACGAACGGAACGCCGTGCGCCGCTATTGCCTTGAAGCCCGGCTACGACTGTTTTTCGGAGACGATGCGATTCCCCCTCTTTTCAGCGAGCAACTCAATACGGCAAATGCGCCCGAAGGAATGGAAGAGGTCGTCTTTACACTCGAACAGGCGATGCGAAAGTTTCCACTTCTCGACAAACTGGAAAATCCTACTAATCTTGATATGCAGCGGATATTTTACGAACACTTTCATACGCGTCCTGATAGGCTACCGAAAGAAACGATGGCACAGGGAGTTCTCGTTCGCCTGACAATCTCTTCGGGGGCTCTGTCGGGCGACAGGGAACTTTATCTCGCCACGCAAAATATGGTCACGTCGCCGATACGTTTTGTCGTCGGTACACTTCCCGAAGTCTCTGAAATTGAACCGAACGACACCGACACTCCAAATCTTACCGAATGGCTAGGCAGTTTGATCATCAACGGTGGGCGACTACAACAGTTGCCGCAAGCAGAGCGAGAAAAATTTTTACGTCGAGCCGAACAAAGTATCGAAACACTGGACACGTTGACGTTGCCGATTGTTGTCAACGGTCAAATTCGAAGCGGTGATGTGGACCGGTTTCGCTTTCACGCCGCAAAGGGACAGAAATTGGTCATTGCGATGCAGGCTCGGCATCTGATTCCCTATCTTGCCGATGCTGTGCCGGGCTGGTTTCAAGGAATGTTAACGCTCTACAGTCCGACCGGTCAAGAACTGGAAAGTTCCACGTCCTATCGGTTCGAGCCGGACCCGCTCATGTGCTTTGAAGTTCCTAATGATGGGGTGTACACGTTAGAAGTTCGGGACACGCTTTTCCGTGGACGCGATGATTTTGTCTATCGAATCTCGATGGGGGAAACGCCGCTCATCACGTCGATCTTTCCGTTAGGCGGACAAATTGGAACCTCGGTCAGCGCAGAACTTCAAGGTTGGAATCTCCCGACAACTGCAACACAATTTGACACCGCTTTCACGAGCCCGTCCATTCAACAGGTTCGTGAACTCGGCGGTCAACTGCTTCCGCGTCCTATCCGCTACGCCGTTGATTCCTTGCCGGAAATCATTGCCCCGGAATCGTCGGAAACTCCTATGGCGGTTACACTTCCGGTTATCATTAACGGTCGCATTATGACACCGACCGGTGTGGACAGTTATCAATTTACCGGTCAGAAAGACCAAACAATTGTTTGTGATGTTTCTGCACGAAGTCTCGATTCGATGCTCGACGGCGTGCTGGAACTGCTTGCTCCCGATGGAACCGTGCTTGCCCAAAACGATGACCGGGCGGACTCCAAAGGACCGAACATCGGTTTGGAGACGCATCATGCCGACCCGTATCTTTTCGTAACGCTTCCTGCCGATGGAACTTACACGGTTCGTATTTATAATGCGCAGCAGCGTGGCGGTTTGGAATGTGCGTATCGTCTTCGCATTTCTCCGCCGCGTCCCGGTTTTTCCGTGTACTGTATGCCATCGGCACTTGCTCTCACGGGCACCGGCGGTCAGCGATTGACGTTCAAAGCCGTGCGCTACGATGGTTTTGAAGGGGACATCACGATGACCGTACCGGGTGGTTCGCCGTTCCAACTTTCCAAAGCGGTGATTCCTGCCAGCGAGGAGAGTGTAACGGCAACGCTTTCGGCAATCAACGCCAACAGTTTCGATGGTCGTCCGCGTTCGTTAGCACTTTCGGCAACAGGACAAGTGGACAACCGCAAGGTCGTGAATACCGTTTCGGCTTGTGAGGATCATGAGCAGGCGTTTATTTATCATCATCTTATTCCGACGGCGAATTTAACGATTTTCGGTAGCCGATGGCAACCGCCGCGACCGGGCGGCAATAACGAGCCGCGAAGGTAACAGGTTAATGAGCCGCGAAGGTAACAGAGCGGATGCACGCTCTCTAACGTTCGCCGCTCGTGAGTTTCCCAATCATTTGAAAAATTTTCGGCATCGTTCCGACTGCTTTTACCCGCTGAAAATCAAGACCGAGTTCCCGGCAACATTCGCCGACTTCGACATCCAGATCGTATTCCGTCTCCATGTTTTCGCAGAAAAAACCGATGGGAGAAACGATGACTTGCCGGTACTTGCCTTCCGCCGCCAGTTCTCGAATGCGTTCCTTAATGTCGAGACCCAACCAATGTTCTGCCGGTCCGCTGCGGCTCTGATAGACCAACTCCCACGGAATTGCTGTCCCGCTCTTTTCGATGACCTTTCGGCACGTCGATTGTAATTGTTCGACGTAATGAGATCGGGCGGCATCGGCAAGAGGAATACTGTGTGCCGCGAAGAGTAAGACGGCAGAAGAGAGCCGGCGACTGTGTCGCCGAAGAGAATCCGCCTGGGCTTCGATGAAGAGCGGGTGATCGAACGGCAATGGCAACTTTTCGAGGATCGGTGCATTTGCTCCGACTGCTTGCCGAGCCGATTCCAACGCATCGGCATAACGTTGATTGCCCGACGGAGAATCAAACGCCGACGTTGCAAAACACACCGCACGTTCAATTCCGTCTCGTGTCATTTCGGCAACGGTGTCGGTCAAAAGCGGATGCCAAAAGAGATTTCCCCAGTAGATCGGCAAGTGGGGGTTGGTTTGCCGAATTCCTTCGATCAGTTTTCGGCACTCGGCATTAAGCGGACTATAATGACCGGTCGCTGTCGCATAACGTTCATACTTTTGCGCTGCCGCTGCTATTCGTTCGGCAGGAACGTTTTTACCTGCAAAAAGATTGTTCAGAAAGGGAACGACATCTTCTTGCCGTTCCGGGGCACCATAAGAAACGAGAAGGAGTGGTAGCATCATATTTTTGTCAATTTACGTATCTGCCCAGCGATGGAGTAAGTCTCGAAAAGCGAGGAAACTCGGCGAGAGATTCGTGTTCACGTCCATATATTGTCCGATGTTCTCCGCCCAGCGGCACTTTTCGCGACCGATCTGCGGATAGCCGATCTCCGTGAGCCGTTCCGCTCCGCCATGAAACAGCGCATCGGCAAGAACTTCCCACGTTTCGCAAATGGAATCCTGTTCGTAACTTTTTAGGATATACTCTTTAACAAGCGGATAGGCACGGCGCACCGCAGACATATCCCCCAAAATCCAGGCTTCGATTTCTTCTACTGCAAGTCGGACCCCCCCTTCCAAATTTGGAGCGTTCATTTGGAAGAGGTCTTCCAATTTTTTTCGGAAATGTTCTACCCGCCGTGCATCCACATCGACAACGATGACGACCACTCCGTTTTTGCGGAGTAACGCTTTGGAGTAGGCTCGCAACTGAATCGCCAACGTTTGAAATAGGATCACATCCCAGGGAAGTGTCTTCGCTTGCTTTCGCGGCAATTCCGCCATCACACGATGTTTGAGTTCCTGAATATTGACGATACGATACGTATTCGGTTTACCTTTCGGTCCCAAAATTTTGGGAACGACCTGTTCTAATAGTACCTTTCCCGATGCGTCTTCAACGAGAATTTCAAAATGCACGATACCGTTTTCAAAATGCGTCGTTCAATGGGGGCATTATACCATTGATTTGCGGGTGCGTGCAAACTTGGCTGCGAGATTAGGCACGCGAGCACACCGTTTGCAAAACAGGGAAAATGGAGAAAATAGTGATAGTCATTTCGACCAACGGGAGAACTCACCCGAACCGATGGAACCTCAATGTGCCGCTCTTTCGGTTGGGTGATTTCTCCCTTCGCTCCACTACGGTCGAAATGACATCTTGTTGCCGACTTTGCAATCCTCATGAGCGAATCGTTGAGACAACTCGTTCAATAATTCCTTCGTCAATAGAGAAATGTCCGTCTCGTTGCCGAGTAACTCGATCATTGACGTGATAGACCGCTCGGCAAGGTCATCACGAAATTCCGGCGGCACTTCGCTCAACCGATTGTTCACGTTCAAACCGATTCCAAGAATGCCGTATTGTGGAGTTGGAGACTCCAACAAGATGCCGCTTATTTTTTTGCCGTCCACATAAACATCGTTCGGAAAACGCAATTCGATGTTATGTTGCGGCAGATACCGAGCGAGTACATTGACGACCGACTGGGCGGCAGATACCGAGAGCGTTGTTAATTGTTCTCTCATGAGAGATTCCGGTGAGAGTTCAAAACCGAGCGACATGAGAAGTGCCCCTTCACCGCTCCACCACCGTTTGTCGCCGCGTCCTCGTCCTGCCGTTTGTCGATTTGCAATCACCAAACAGGGCAACTTCGGTTTGCTTGGCATACGTAACATTTCCTTGATCCTGTCATTGGTCGAAGGAATCTCTTCGTAATGCTCCCACGTTTGAATCGGTGTTAAAAATGGATACATCGCGTTTCACGGCTAAAACGCAAGCGTAGTTTCATACTTGTCGTTAACCACCTGCTGCTGCGGTTACGGGTTCCGTCATCGCTGCCAGCATGGCTTCGATGTCCGCACTATCGTCTGTTTCCGTTTCTGCCGATTTGGGTTGTTCCGGCAACGCAGGAGTCGCCAAATTAAGTGGCGGTACATCCAATTGCGATGCCACCGCATCCGATTGTTCTTCGTCGGCATGCGATTCGGTATCTGTATCGACATTTTCCAAATCGGGTGGCGCCATTTCCGGCGGAGCGGCAACGTCAGGAAGACCGGGAGCCGACCACGAAGCAAGTTCCTTATCGCCGGACTCGGCAACGGCAGCATCGAAATCATCCGCCGACAAAATGGACTCCGCTGCCGGTGGGATCGCTGGCGGTGCTTCAACAATCGGCGGCTCCGGTTGCGGCGGTGTCTCTTCCACAGGAGTCTCCGCAACGGGCGGTTCCTCAACGGGAACGTCTATTGCCGGTGGTTCCTCGATGGGAACATCGACTACCGGCGGCGGTTCTGGTATCGGTGGTTTCTCAACGGGAGCATCCATCACAGGTGGTGGTTCGGCAACCGGTGCCTCTTCTATCGGAGGTTCCACCACGGGTGGCTCAGGCGGTGCCTGTTCGGTTACCATTTCTTCGGGAATCGATTCCTCGACGGGAGGCTCTTCCACGACCGGCTCGGCAGGAATCGGCTCCGCAACCGGTGGTATTTCTGCAACGGGTTCCGGCTGTGGTGCTGGCGGTTCCGGTGCTGGCGGTTCGGGTTCAGCAACAATGGCTGGCGGTTCCGGCGGTGGTGGAGCAGGCGGTTCTGGTATCGGTACTTCGGCAACCGGTGCAGTGGGAAGGGCTACCGGCGGGAGCGTTAACGTTTCCGATGCGGTCGGCGACGAGAGAAAGACCGCTTTTGCCTGGTCGGCGAGTCCCATCTTTTGTGCCGCCTCGAAAAATTGTGAAACGGCTTGAAATGCCGCCCCAAAAACTGCCGTCATCGTTTCGCAACGTTGCAGATTTTCTTCCTGCCCGGCAACGAGTTGTTCGCTTTCGACTTTGGATTCACCGATGAGCGTTTGAATTTTGGTCAAACTTTGCCGCGTGAGTTCGACATCTTGCTTGACGGCAACGGACTCGGCGGCGAGGTCGACAAGTTGCTTATTGAAGTCGGTTACTTTTTGATGAAGGTCGGCAATGCGTTCCGTGAGCGGTGCCATTTTCGGTTGAATAGCCGCCACTTCTTTTTCTATTGCCGCTAATTTTTCGACGACGGAATTCATAATCGTCCTGTTTTTTCAAACAATTTTTCGCTGTGGATACATGATAAAGTACCCGATTTTCGGGGGAAGTCAAGTGAAACGAACTTTTTGTCCGAGAAGAGAGTGCATCCAATTCTCGAACGTACACACTGTCCCGTTGGTGCGAAGACCATTGCGATTTTTGAGAAAACGCTCGACGTTCTATGATCTTCTCACACCGTCCACGCATAGGGCAGACGACTGGGTAGGTTCCGAAAAATTTGCACTGGACTCATTTCACCAAAAACACTAGACTCCCCCGCTAAAAAGTTTTGGAGATGTGGTACGAAATGAATTCCTTCATTCGATTTTTTTTCCTTGTTACTCTATTCACACATGGAATCCTTCCGTTTTGTATTGCGCAAAATCCGGCGCCGACTCCGCAACAAGCAGTCGCTGGTCGCGGGAATCCAGTGGCATCTGAGATTGATCCCACTCGTCCGCCAATAGAGACGGCAGTCATTCAGGGTGTTTCCCCCGGAGTCACCGCCGCAGAACAACTGTTCCGACTGTGGGGTGAACCAGAACAAGAAACTGTCCTCGGCAGTGAAGTCGTGCAACTTTATTCGATGGAGCCTTTGAACCATATTGAAGTAACGCTCCGAGGGGGCATCGTCCGTTCCATTGTCATCCAACTTGAGACACCATTTCCCGAAGAAGATGTTCGCAGTTCATTGTATTCGGAACTACTCAAATCGAAAGCGGTACAAATTCCCGATGAAGAAGGCGGAATCATCGGCGAAATTTTTCCTGAAAAGGGAGTCATGTTCCTTTTCGCTCCAAAAACAGCAGGACCGAGTTACCTAGTTCGGCAAATCGGTATTGAGCCGATCTCTGCCGATCCCTTTGTTTTACGAGCCGAGGCGGTTTTGTACGATCAACCGGCGGAAGCAAAACGAGATTTACAAGATGCCATTCGGCTTAAATCCGACCATGCCAAGGCGCATTGGTTGCTTGCCCAAATCGAATTACTGGAAGGACACGTCGAATCCGCTCTACTCTACAACGAAAAAGCCATTCAACTGGATGAAAAACGTCCTGCCTATCACTTGACCTTCGTTCAGGCGATGATTCAAATGAATCGCATCGAAGAGGCGAAGCAATATCTTCAGGAAACCATTGAGATTTGCGACCGCTATCCTCACGAGAAGGCAAGGGCGTTGATGATCCTCGGTGATCTGTGCCGCACGAGCCGTATACCGGATCACGCACTTGCCTACGAATGTCATAACGAGGCGATTCGATTGGCAACGGCTCTGATTGATCATAAAAACCCGACGATCCGGTTGACTGCCAAGGACGTATTATTTGAAGCCCATCTTGCCACGGCGAAAGCCATTGCGTGGGGACGCTGGGATAAAAAAGATGAGGCAATCAAGAAATGGATTGATCGGGCAAAAGTGTTGGCACGCGACCAACAACTTTTGGCGGAAAAGCGGTATTCCAGAGAATATCCCTTCAAAATTGCCACGTGTGCATTGGCAACGCTTGTTGCCGTCCCGGAAAAATTGAACATTGATCTCTACATCGAAGATGTTGTTGATGCGGGCAATGAGTTGATAAGATCGACAACCGATCCGATTTTACGGGCAAAATACCATTGGGATACGAGTCTTTCGTTGTATGATGCGGTGCAGATTTTTCAACTGCGAAAACAGTATTCGGCGGCACTCAAATACGGTGAACTGGCGGCACAATTCATGGAAATCGGAATGGAGGGCAGAAACAGCGACACTGACCGGTATCTGCTAGGTCGATTGTATTTCCGGCTGGGAACGATTCATTCGATTGGCAATCAAAACCATCGGGCGGCGATTGAGTGGTTCGATTTGGCAAAACCGATATTTGTAGACTTACTCCCGAAAGCGGATACCGAAGCGTTGGGGCGTTTTGGAGAAGCACTTGTCAGTATGGGCGTATCGTATTGGGCAACAGATCGGCAGGAAGAGGCGATTCGCCTTACAGAACGCGGATGTCGGCAGATTGAGCGTGGGGTACTAGCCGGTGCGATTGAGGCATCAGCGCAGTTGACTCCTTACTCGAATTTGGCAACGATGTACCATGAGATGGGGGACCAAGAGCAAGCCTTGAAATATTCACGACTTGCGGCTTCCGTCAATACGGACGAGAAAACAATTCGGTAGAAGAGAGAATTCTCTCAATGCACATGATCGCCATGTTGTATTCCACCGCCACTGGTTTGTTTGTTGGCGGCATCTAAGGCGGCAAGGATGAATTCTGCCCCCTTCACAGCAACTTTGGCACCGGAAGTCAGTGAACCGTCATTGGCAATAACAACAATGTCTTTGGTCTGGTAAATCACATGAACGGGTTTTTTACGCCAAATTCTTTTGCCGCCTTCGCTACCGATCCACTCGAATACATATGTTTCCTGAAAATCTTTCGCCATTGCACTCACTGGCAGAACGATACAGTCCGGTAGCGGTTCGACTTCAACGTTCAGTTCACAACGTCGTCCCGGTTTGAAATGCCATTGAATATAACGGCGCGGATTGCTCTCGTCGTCCACCTCGTAATTGGTAAAATGATTTTTCAAATCGACATAACAAAACAGCGTCCCGCTGGCAGAGTCTATCTTGTTATCAATGGACCGCAGGACTAAACCTTCGACAGTTTCGCGGGTTCCGTTTCGCTCAAAAGTTGCTGTTACTCGACTTTTTGAAGCCAATGCCTGTGTCAATTCTGTTTCGTTAGCCGTAAAAACCTTACCCTTGATGGCAAGTTTACAGTAGTCAGTCAATTGACAAAGCGAATCACCAACGGCAATGTGTTTGCCCACAGAAACGAACAGTTCGTCAATGGTAAAAATATGTTCTTCGTCATCTGCGTGGGCAGCAGAGGCGACATGTTCCTCATTCTCAAAGGGGGGTGCATAGACTGTCATGCTACGGATCATCTGACCGTTTTTTTCCAGCGAGTCTGTTACGGCTGTTTCGTTCAACCCTTGAAGCAACAGGACATTTTTTTGGATTTCGATGTCCGAATCGATTTGTAGTTTTTCATATTCCAAAGTTCGGTGTTGTCCCGGCACGGCATCCGGGTTGACGTTTGCCAGCCGTTGCCGTTCGGTTGCATTGAATTCTCGCCTGCGTAGCAGTGTCAGAAATTCTGTCTGCGTGTTCACCAATGCCTGTTGGTTGAGCAGGATGTCGAAAAGTGGTTCGCCCGGTTCAACGGCAACACCGGTTTCATGATAAATTTGCGTGACGATCCCGGAAACCAGTGATGGTATGGTAATCGTCGAAAAGCCGGGACGCTCAACGACAACAGCAGGAAAAGAAAAAGATTTGTAATAATCGACCACATTAACTGCTATAATGGCGGTGTCATCGAGTCCAATATTCTTGGT
>Ga0082212_10003310_pt1 | contig 22954 bp, 20 predicted proteins | sample TergutNt197P3_FD_71548 | JGI IMG/M metagenome (GOLD analysis project Ga0082212, IMG submission 71548) | Neocapritermes taracua P3 segment gut microbial communities from Petit-Saut dam, French Guiana - Nt197 P3 | ecosystem: Host-associated > Arthropoda: Insects > Digestive system > Gut ...
TCACAGGCTTTCAGCCCAAAATACAATACATAACCGGACTACCGGCAAATATAAATTTGTGTTTTTGATTTTGAGAAAACATAACCCCACAACTTTTCCGACTGATCCTACATTAGCCCTGAAAAGTATCGAAATGAATTTTCATCTTGCCGCCCTCCACAGCTTTTCCGACTGAGCCCTAATAATCCAAAAAATATAATGAAAAAATGGGATAAGAATTTACGCAAATTCTTATCCCATAGGGTCTTAATTAAGTATTAGTCTTAATAAGGCAAAAAGATTGTTTAGGTTTTCGATACAAAAATATATATTTTTTAAGATTTATACAAATAAAAAAACATATTTTACAACATGTTTTTGATTTTCATATGCTAATAAACAAATTTCAACTCCTTCCCGTACCCCCCATTTCCCCTGTCTTCGATTTGCCCTTCCGAAAAAACAAGCTGTCCGTTCACAAATGTTTTCCATACGGAACGATGAAACATCTGTCCCTCCATAGGTGACCATTCGCATTGATACAAAATATTCTCTTTCGATACAGTCCATTGCTGCAATGGGTCAATCAACACCAAGTCGGCATAATAGCCTATTCTAATATAGCCACGTCTGTCGATTCTATACAAATCTGCAGGATGATGCGCCATTTTCTCTACCACTTTCTCATTTGTAAACACATTTTCGTAAGCCATCTCTAACATAGCAACCAACGAATGTTGCACCATCGGAGCACCCGATGCCGCCTTCAAGCAATTCCCTTCTTTCTCCGACAACAAATGCGGCGCATGGTCGGTAGCAACAATATCTATCCTGTTATCATTCACTGCCGTACGCAATGCCTCGCGGTCTTTCGCCGTTTTTATGGACGGGTTCCATTTGATACGATTGCCGCAAACGGCATAGTCTTCTTCCGTAAACCACAAAAAATGCACACATGTTTCAGCCGTAATTTTTTTCGATTGGACAGGTTCGGACGAAGCGAGCAGACTCATTTCTTTCGCTGTTGACAGATGCAACAAGTGCAAACGTGTTCCCAATTCTGAAGCCAACGCCACAGCTTTTGCCGACGATTCATAGCAAGCATCTTCGTTGCGAATTTTTGAATGAAATGAAATATCGAGCGCATCTTCCCCATACCTATCAATATAGTATGCTTTGTTTTGCCGGATAACCGCTTCACTCTCGGCATGAACAGCAATCAACAGATTTGTTTCTCCAAAAAAGTGCCGCAAGGTTTCCTCTCTGTCCACCAGCATATCTCCGGTAGAAGATCCTAAAAACAATTTGATTCCGGGAATACGGCTTTTATCCAATTTTCGGATTTCCGAAAAGTTACTGTTCGTTCCGCCAAAGAAAAACGAATAATTGGCTATCGATGTTTCCGCTGCACGTTGAAACTTCCGGTCGAGGTCGGCAAGCGTCGTTGTTTGCGGGTTTGTATTGGGCATATCCATAAACGACGTCACGCCACCCGCCACAGCAGCACGGCTTTCGCTTGCAATCGTTCCTTTATGCGTAAATCCCGGTTCACGAAAATGTACCTGATCGTCAATGGTGCCGGGCACAAGCCATTTACCTGTCGCATCAATCAGGATTGCACCATTCGCCTCGGCAGGTAAAACGTCGCCCTCATACACAGCCGCAATAAACTCGCCATCAATGATTACAGAGCCTGTAAATGAGCGCCCTTCGTTGATGATAAGGGCATTTTGTATGCAATACTTCATTCAATCAGCATTGTTTCTTCGGATATTTCCGCGTAAAACTTGCAAGTTTCAATTTCAAGACGCCAAACAAGGCTTCTCCAAAAATAGAAGAATTCATTTTAGACGTGCCAAGAACACGGTTCACAAACACAATCGGCACTTCCACAATTTGAAAACTGCACTTATAAGCCGTATATTTCATTTCGATCTGAAAAGCATATCCTTTGAAGCGTATCTTATCCAACTCAATGGTTTCCAACACCGATCGCCTGTAACACTTAAAACCTGCAGTCGTATCCTTTATTTTCATTCCGGTAATAATCCGCACATAGACCGATGCAAAATACGACATCAATACCCTCCCCAACGGCCAGTTTACTACATTGACGCCATCGCAGTATCGCGATCCGACAGCCACATCTGCCCCTTGCTCTACACATGCCGCATACAGTTTGAGTAAGTCATTCGGATTATGACTGAAATCAGCATCCATCTCAAAAACAAAATCATAGCCATGCGCCACAGCCCAATTAAATCCGCAGATATAAGCCGTACCTAATCCCTGTTTTCCTTCCCGTTCAATCAGAAAAAGCCGATCGGGAAACTCTTCCTGCAATCTTTTCACTATGCCGGCCGTCCCGTCAGGCGAGCCGTCATCGATAATAAGCAGATGAAAATCTTTTTCAAGCCCAAAAACTGCCCGAATAATGTTTTCAATATTTTCCTTCTCGTTATATGTCGGAATAATTACAATACTATCTGTCATTATAAAGAGTTTAGATATTAGAGTTTAGAGTTTAGTTATCGTTTGTGACTCGTAACTTGTAACTCATAACTTTAAAATAATCGCGTAAATGTAGCAATTTTCCGGATTCACACAAAAGATTTGCGCAAAAAAAACGTTATATAGACTGTAAAACCCTATCTTTACACGCTTAAATTAGTTGAGAGTTGAGAGTTGAGAGTTGAGAGTTGAGAGTTGAGAGTTGAGAGTTGAGAATGAAAATGAACAAAAAGATAATATTAAGCGTACTTATTGTGGCATTTTTTGTCGGAAATCTGTCGTACGCGCAGACCATATACGAGACAAAAGTCTATTCAAACCAAATTAACAGCCTCCGTGTTGAAGTGGCCGGCGAACTGATTTCGGAGCCTTTTATTGAACTGAACGGCAACGAGATGCTTGAAGTAAATTTTGATGTATTGAACCATTCACAGGGACGCTTTGCCTATTCAATCATTCATTGCGACGCCGACTGGACAAAATCCAGCCTATCCCCTATCGAATATATGGACGGTTTTCAGCGAATGCCAATCGACGATTTTGCACAGGCAATTGCTACCACCACCCATTACACAAATTACAGACTATTACTGCCTAACGACAATGTCCGGTTTAAAGTATCAGGAAATTATGTGATTCAGGTATTCAATGAAGATGATCCTAACCGGATACTGTTTTCGGCGCGATTCGGGGTATTCGAGCCGCTTGTCGGTATCCAAGCAACAGTCTCAGGCAATACGGATATTTCATTCAATCAGGGACATCAACAGGTAAGTTTTCAGCTAAACACCCAAAATTTACGGCTAATAAATCCACAGACAGAATTGAAAATTTTTGTTTCGCAAAACAACAGGCTCGACAATGTCGTGACCAACCTTCAACCATCAATGGTCGCAAACAATCGTTTGACCTACGAACATATCCCAAGCCTGATTTTTGAAGCAGGCAACGAATACAGGCGCATTGAATTTCTCACGCATCGCTTCGCCGGTATGCGCATCGAACGCATACAGTACTTCAACCCATTTTACCACGCAGAAGTAACGGTGGATCAAAGCCGCGCAAGACAAACGTATCAATATGACCAGGATCAGAATGGCCGTTTTTTTATTCGCTGTCTCAGCTGTCAAGCCCCCGACAACGAAGCCGATTATTACATCGTTCACTTTGCATACGCCTCGCCTATGATCCCCAACGGGAATATCCATTTGTCAGGCAATATGTTTCAAAACCAACTTGACGAAAACAACCGGATGGATTATAACCGTGAAACGGGGCGGTATGAAAAATCCGTTTTGCTGAAACAGGGGCATTATAACTATCAGTATCTTTTTGTGCCGAACGGCGAAACAAAAGGTCAACTGTCCATAACCGAAGGCAATTTTTTTCAGACTGAAAATGAATATACGATCCTTGTTTATTATCGTCCACAGGGCGGACGTTTCGACCGTTTGACGGGCAAAACAACCATACGTAATCCGATAGATATACTTTAAAAAAACTTAATTTTGAAGAAAAAATTGATAATTAAGAAAATAAGCAGTACCTTTGTGCGTTTATTAATTGGTAATCAGAAAAAAAATAACTCATTAATATTAAATTATATGAAAAGAAAGATTTTTTACCCAATCGCATTGGTAACGGTTTTAGCGCTCGTACTGTTTGCATGCCGCAAAGAAACCGTAGATGTTTTTGTAGAAAGTGTCGCATTAGATATGTCAACAGCCACATTAAATGTGAATGGCACACTCACTTTGGTTGCCTCCGTAGAGCCGGATGACGCTTTTAATCAGTTCGTTAAATGGACAAGCAGTAAACCCTCCGTAGCTACGGTAAATAATGCAGGTGTTGTTACTGCTTTACTCCCCGGAGAGACAACAATCATTGTGACTACCGAAGACGGCGGCTTTTCCGCTACCTGTACCGTGACTGTGATCAGACAAGCTACAGGCATAACAATAAGCCCCAAACCGCTGTCACTGACCGTAGGAAGCTATGCAACCCTGACAGCAACCTTTTCGCCCCCCGATGCATCCAACCAAACCGTCACATGGTCAAGCGACAATCCCGGAATAGCTACGGTTGACAGCAACACCGGTATGGTTACTGCCCAATCAATAGGAACAACAACCATCAGAGCTACCTCTCAACAGGATGCTACAAAATCTGATAACTGTACGGTAACAGTAACGAAAGCCATTGTGCCGGTCGTTGCAGTCACATTAGACCAATCTTCCGCCTCGCTCACTACCGGCGAAAAATTGACATTAACAGCTACCGTATATCCTACTAATCCTCCGGCCACCGATCCAACTATTTCGTGGTCAAGTACCAAACCCGCTGTGGCTTCTGTCAATAACAAAGGCGAAGTAACTGCCATAGCCCCCGGTAATGCCATCATCGTGGTAACTACAACAGATGGCCAGTTTGAGGCATTTTGTAACGTCACTGTAAACTCTCAGGATATTCCCGTAGCAAGCATATCTATTAATGAATCCTCTCCGCTGACACTGGAGTTGGATCCGAATCCGAGTGTAAAGCCTACCCCTACTACGCTGTTATATACCATACTGCCTACGAATGCCACTAACAAAGACGTAGTATGGACAAGCAGCAATCCCTCTGTAGCTGACGTAGATGATAGTGGCAATGTAACTCCTAAAACCGTCGGCACAACAGTAATCAGCCTTACTGCAGTTGACGGCAGTGGCAAAACAGCCACCTGCATTGTGAAAGTGGAGATTGCAAATGAACCGGTATTAAGTGTTAGTCTACCCGCTACGCTTACAATCAATGGATCTGAAACAAAAACGCTGACTGCAAGTATATTACCTCTCGCCGCCACCAATAAAAACGTAACATGGGAAAGTAGCGACCCAACAACAGTGGCTACTGTTTCCGGAACCGGACTTACAGTTGATATTATTCCGGTACCTCCTAATGCCGGAGACCCCCCGGCAAGAACAACAACGATTACCGTTACTTCAGAAGATGATAACAGTATAACAGCTACATGTACAGTTACCGTGAATTATGTTGCTGTTACCGGAGTTACTGTAACTCCTACAACATTGACAAAGAACAAAAATCAACAAGATATACTCACAGCAGTTATAGCGCCTGCTAATGCTTCAATCAAAACAGTGGAATGGAATAGTAGCGCCCCAACTGTGGTGTTTGTTGACGAAGAAGACGGTACAATAACAGCATTGGCTTCAGGTGGACCGGTAACTATAACCGCTACCTCTGTTGATGATAACACAAAAAAAGGTACTTGTGCAGTTACTGTAAATTAACAGCGATATATCAACAGAATAATTGAGAGTCAAATACTCGAATCGCTATCAAATAACTATATAACGGGGCTTTTTTAGCGCTTGGTTCAGCATCTCGTGACTTGTTAAAACAAAGTTCCGAAACACTTGCCGGATGCATTGCTTACCATATATTTCTATGGAACGAAACAGGAAAAATCACAAATCATGAACAATACATATTGAGAGGTGGTTTTCCGCGAAGTCTATTGACGGCATCATCAAAAACATCTTTCCGCTGGCGTGAAAATTTTATCTCCACATTTCTTGAGCGCGATTTATTAATGTGGTCAGGGTTTTCGCCTCAAACAATGCGCAGACTATGGCAAATGTTAGCTCACACCAATGGGCAAACGACCAATCTATCCATGTTTGCCAAGTCTCTCGGCGTAAGTGATCCGACAGTAAAAAACTATATCAACTTGCTGAACTCTACACTCTAATATCTACATTCTCAACTCTTAGTTCTTAACTCTTAATTAACCTACGCCCCTACCGGGGCGCCCGCCGATACACATAAACCGTAACAAACACATACAGCATATTCGGTATCCATACGGCAATCATCGGGGTGACTAATCCGCTGATTGCAAACGTGGACGATATTTGAGAGAAAAGCACATGCGCAAAGCTCAATCCGATACCCACGCCGATATTCAACCCCATACCCCCTTTGATCTTTCGGGAAGAAAGAGACAAACCGATGATTGTCAGTATGTAAAACGACATAAAAGTGGCATAACGCCGATGGTATTCAATCTCAAAAGTCTGAATATTTCCGATACCGCGTTGTTTTTGACGGCGGATATGTTTGGCTAATGCGGGGCTTGTCATTGTTTCACAGTCGCTTTCCGAAATCAGGAAATCGGAAGGCATAAATGTGAGCGTAGTGTCTTTGCGTGTTCCGCCCGAAATCCGTTCGTGCATGCCGTCAAAATCGCGGACGACATAATCAATAATCGTCCATTGGTACAATGAATCATATTTTATGGAATTAGCAATCAGACGCGACACCAATTGTTTATCTTCAAATCGGTCTAACGAAAAACGATACCCCATTGAAGAAGGATCATTATAAGACTCAAAATAGGCAATCACTCCCGGCTCGACCTCCAACTGTATGTTTCTGGCTGATTGCACTTGCTTGTTCCTTAAATAGGTGTTTTGAAATTCGATACGGGTCACATTCGCCTTGGGAATTACATAGGCGCTGAGCAAATAATTACCGGTAGCAATCAGGGTAGCCGATAAAAGATAAGGCAACATCAAGCGATTAAAACTGATCCCTGTAGAAAGTATCGCAATAATTTCGGAACGATCTGCAAGCCTTGAAGTAAAAAAAATCACGGCAATAAACGAAAACAAAGGACTGAAAAGTCCTATGAAATACGGAATAAAATTGGCATAATATTTAAAAGCAATTTCAGAAAGCGTTACCTCAGGTTTCAGAAAAGCGTCAATCTTTTCGTTGATATCAAACACAACCGTAACGGCAATAATCAAAACGATCATAAAAACAAACGTTCCGAGAAATTGCTTGATAATATACCAATCAATTATTTGCGGTTTAAAATCTTTCCGCCTCATATCCGTTGCGATAATTCGTGAATGATTCCTTTTTTCCAGCCGGCAAAGTCCCCTGCAAAAATATGTAAACGCGCCTCTTTCATCAACCACCTGTAAAAAGCCAAATTATGTATGGAGGCTATTTGCAACCCCAATATCTCGTCTGTCTTAAACAAGTGATGCAAAAACGCCCGCGAATAGATTGTATCCACAAAAGAGTTGCCGTCCGAGTCAATCGGCGAAAAATCATCCGCCCATCTCCGGTTTCGCATATTCATCGTTCCCATGCGGGTAAACAGCTGTCCGTTACGGCCATTACGTGTCGGCATGATGCAATCAAACATATCCACGCCCCGTTCAATCGCTTCGAGCAGATTGGCGGGAGTACCCACACCCATCAGGTAACGGGGCTTGTCTTTCGGCAGTATGCCGTTTACAATTTCTATCATTTCATACATTACTTCCGCCGGCTCGCCCACAGCCAAACCGCCGATCGCATTGCCGTCGGCCTCTTTTCCGGCCACAAACTCTGCCGCTCGGATTCGCAAGTCGCGATACACGCACCCCTGCACAATCGGAAACATGGACTGGTCATAACCATACATCGGCTCTGTATTATGCATCTGCCGGCAACAACGATCCAACCAACCTTCGGTCAAATTGAGCGACTTTTTGGCATAGTGATAATCCGCATCACCCGGACAACATTCGTCGAAAGCCATTATAATATCCGCCCCAATTGTCCGTTGAATATCAACGACATTTTCGGGCGTAAAAAAATGTTTGCTGCCGTCGATATGCGAACGAAATTCAGCGCCTTCAAGTGTCAACTTACGGTTTTCGGCCAACGAAAAAACCTGATACCCACCACTGTCTGTCAATATGGGACGATTCCAACCGTTAAACCGGTGTAATCCGCCTGCCTTTTTCAGAATTTCAAGCCCCGGACGCAAATACAAATGATAGGTGTTTCCCAAGATAATCTGCGCCCGAATATCTTCTTTCAACTCGGTTATATGCACAGCCTTGACTGTTCCCTGCGTACCGACAGGCATAAAAACAGGCGTTTCTATCGTACCGTGATCGGTCGTAATTACCCCGGCCCTTGCCCGGGAACAACTATCCGTATGCTCTACCTCAAATCTCACAATCACAGAATTTTCGGCAAAGATAGCAAATTTAAGGATTTAAAATTTAAAGATTTAAAAAAAAATAAAGTCTTAAAGAAGTGTTTAAAATCCTATAAATCCGCGTCATCTGCGTGCTCCAAATCTCTAAAGCTGCGAATAAGGCATCGGCGAAAGGAATATACTTTGATTATTGGTTGCCGTATTGGCATATTCAGGCAGTTTTGACATCCGTTGCCATTCGGGGTGAGCGCCGAATTTATTCCATGCTTCCGTCCTTGTTTCTTCATCTTTGTACCAGGTCAGATACATCAACGCATGCATTCGAGGGCCGGCAAGGATATTGCCGATTTGAGATACGCTATCATCCCAAATTTCAGCCCTAATCTTTTGAAAAGTAGCTAAATAGAGATAGATAAAAACAATATGGCGCGTATCCTGTTCATCTTCTTTTAGTGCATAAGTTAATGGTTAGTGGTTTATGATTTTTAATTTTAAATTTTTAACTCATAACTCTTTCGTATCTTTGCAGTGGAAATACAAAAACGTAAAAATATTGGGACATCTTTATGTTGAGCGGTAATCATTACAAAAAAACAACATGAACTGGACACAGCTACTTTCCGGAAAACGTTTGGGCGTCGAGGCATTTCACGAACGCAAACATGAACGGACAAATTTTCAGCGGGATTATGATCGGCTGATCTTTTCTTCCCCCTTTCGCAGGTTACAGAATAAAACACAGGTCTTTCCGTTACCCGGCAGTGTGTTTGTGCACAATAGACTGACACACAGCCTTGAAGTGTCATGCGTAGGACGCTCGTTGGGGAATAATATTGCGGCGTTGCTGATGCAAAAATATCCGTCTCAGGATATGAATTTTGCTGAAATCGGTTCGATTGTTTCGGCTGCCTGTCTGGCGCACGATATGGGCAATCCTCCGTTCGGTCATTCGGGCGAACGTGCCATTTCAGCCTATTTCACGGAAGGCAACGGCAATCAACTCGAAAATAAAGTGCGCGAAGAAGGAGGCCGTTGGGAAGATTTTGCTTGTTTTGAAGGGAATGCCAATGCGGTACGTCTCCTGACACATCAATTTATTGGCCGCCGGAAAGGTGGTTTCGCACTGACTTACAGTACACTTGCCTCTATCATCAAATATCCTTACGCTTCGACACTGACAGATAACGGCAAATTCGGTTTTTTTCAGTCCGAAGAAGATACCTACCGCTTTATTGCCAACGAGTTGGGAATCCATAAGCCCAATCTCGGAGTCGATATACATGCCCGTTATCCGCTGGTTTACTTAGTAGAAGCCGCCGACGATATCTGTTACCAGATTATGGATATCGAAGACGCACACAAATTACGTCTGCTGACAAGCGAAGAAACCATTCATCTGTTGCTTCAATTTTTTGAAGGCAAACGGTTGGAAAGTATCCTCGAAACGATGAGCATAGTGAACGACACAAACGAAAAGATTGCCTATCTGCGTTCCTGTATCATTGGTCTGTTGGTAGATGAATGTACGCAAATCTTTATGGATCACGAAGAATCCATCCTTCAAGGAGTGTACGATAAACCGCTTATCAAAGGGATAAACGACTTGGTAAGAAATGCTTATCAGACTTGCTCGGATATTGCTCAACAAAAACTCTATATATCCAATGAAGTGCTGGACATTGAATTGGCCGGCTATCGCATTTTCAGTTCCCTGCTTGATTCGTTTATAGAAGCGGTAACAAACCCTACACAGGCGTACAGCAAATTACTGCTCAACAGAATGCCGGAACAATACGATATTCATGCCTCAACCACCTACGGGAAAATACAATGTGTACTCGATTATATTTCGGGGATGACAGATGTATATGCCCTTGATTTATATCGTAAGATTACAGGGATGAGTTTACCTGCAGTCTAAAAACAAATAACCTTCGGCTGAAGCCAAAGGTTATTTGTTTTTAGACTATCCGAAATAACGTTTATAAAGCCCTTCAAATCCTTTGCCGTGACGGGCTTCGTCTTTTGCCATTTCATGAACCGTATCATGTATGGCGTCAAGATTTAATTCTTTAGCTCGCTTTGCAATACGCATTTTGTCGGCATTGGCTCCACTTTCGGCATACATTCTTTTTTCCAGGTTCGTTTTGGTATCCCAAACTACATCACCCAACAGTTCGGCAAATTTGGAAGCATGTTCTCCTTCTTCAATAGCATAACGTTTAAATGCTTCCGCAATTTCCGGATAACCTTCGCGATCGGCCTGGCGACTCATAGCCAGATACATGCCCACTTCCATACATTCGCCTGTAAAATGAGCGTTTAAATCCTTAATCATTTCGTCGTCGCAACCTTTGGCGACGCCAATTTCGTGTTCTGTTACGAATACCAACGCATTACCGGTTTCGACAAGTTCTTTGAACTTACTCGCCGGAACATGGCACTGAGGGCACTTCTCAGGCGCCGAATCACCTTCATGGACATATCCACATACTGTACAAATAAATTTCTTTTTCATTGCTTTATTTCAATTTTAAAATTTGTAATAAATTCAAAAGTACAATATAAACGTACATTTCCCAAATAAAATAACTTTTTTTAACTAAAAAAACACGTATCTTTGCGGCACATAAAATTGAATTTTGCTTAGAATTAGTTATTTATAATATATTTTATCATGTTTGATTTTCTTGATATTTATCCATGGTTATTGCCTGTTATTATTTTCTTCGGCCGTATTTGCGATGTAACATTGGGTACATTGCGTATCATTTTTGTTTCCAAAGGAGAAAAATGTAAAGCACCTGTTGTCGGTTTCTTTGAAGTATTTATTTGGGTAGTTGTCATATCCCAGATTTTTTCCAATGCAACGAATATTTTTGCCTATTTAGCTTACGCTACGGGATATGCAACAGGAAATTTTGTTGGGATTATGGTCGAAAACAAAATAGGATTCGGTTATCAGTTGTTTCGGATTTACACGAATAAAGACGGTGGTGAATTGTGCCAAATGTTAAATCAAAGAGGAATAGGATCCACTTTGATAAGAGGCGAAGGCGCTATTACCGAAGTAAGTATCATTGAGGCAGTTGTGAAAAGAAAATCAGAAAAAACGATTGTCGGAATACTAAACCAATTCGATCCGGATATATTTTATCTGATTGAAGATATTCGTTCCAAGCAAAAAGGGATTTTTGCCTATTCATCATCAGCCGGTGCGCCTCGATTGGGAAAGTAAAAAAGAGGATTTTTCCTCTGAAAATTTGAGAACATCCTCCCTTATATACTCGGAGAAGGAATATAAAAGTATTTCTAATGAATAAATACTTAAAAAATCCCCTTCATTTGGAAGGGGCAGGGGGAGGTGTTATTTTTCGTCCGGATTTTTCTTGACGCAACGCACGGGCATCGCACTGCTAGCAGACGGTTTATTAGTGCCGCTATGGTTGTCGGGAAAAATAGCGTTGCCAAAGAATCGCAGATTGTAACTCCATGGGATTTCGCCATATAGATAATTACCTATGGAACTACTCCAATAGTAGCCATACGTGCCTACATAGCCAAGTACGCCATTCGAGTCTCTCCAACCCGAAGTCGGAAAAAAAGCGCCTTGATAGGTAGCGCCGCTTGGTCCTCTCACTTGATCTGCTACGTTTACCCACCTGCCGGCTCGGGCGTTATTATCCTCAGGAAACGATCCTGAGGAATTTACCAAATCAAGTAAAAAATCTTGGTCTGTACCTACCCGCGTCCAGCCGCCGGCTACAGGTCCGGGATTGTTTCCGTCCCAGTAAGCCGTAGTAGTACCAAATTCGTTGGAAGTAGGCAAACGATAGCCTTTGGGAGCAGCGCCGACTTCGCCAAGAAATTGGCATATATCTCCCCATAAACTACTGTAATAATCATAGCCGAAGCCCGATACGAATTTATTATCACGACCTAAATAGATGGATTCCGTAACATTCATTACCGGTACTTCTGTCCAATCGGAATAGGTGTCGGTAGTCCATGAACTCAAATTGGACCCTGTAATAACAGGTTTATAAACTGTTGTATTGGCAAACGCGGATGAGCCGTTGGATCTGCAAGGTTGAATCCCCATCAGCGATCCCCATTTAAAGAGTACGCCTTGATAGTGTTCCCGGCTTCTGTCTTCGGCCGGGTCGAAAGTCAGTTTATTCCCGTCCCAGTAAATATTCGAGCCTGCCCAAATAGCACCCTTCTTGAAACTTACCTTGAGCACGTAGGATACACCGGGTTCCATTACCTTTTTGAATTTGGCTTGCAGGTTGGTAAAAGGGTTTTCGTAGCCCTCCAGCTGCAAGTTTGTGATGCTTACGACTAACTCATTGGCGCGATTTGTAAATATGCTGTATTCATCTGTACTTACGGTCGTTGATCCCATATCATTCCATGAGGTAAACGCGTGTAAATGATCGCTTAATGATGCAAATGTCCCATCTTGCACAGTCATGGCAACATTATACAAGGGAGACAAATCTGCATAAATACCATTAATTTTTGGGCGGTTGCCCGGATCATTGTCTTCGGTCGTAACCAAAATTTTGACTTGTGAAAACTTGTGATGAATCATGATATCTACCGTTGTGGACGCATTGACCTGCATCAAGGCGGATTCTCCCCACAACAGATCTTGAGCGCTATGCGTTGTGGGCATAACTTCTTGATGTTCGGGAATTGTTTCGGCATTGTACGAAAAAGCCACAAACTTGTAAAATCCTCCTTCCTCAACCTGTAATGAACCGCTTGAGAAGTTGTCGGAATAATCGCTAACCTTATAATCGGCATGTCCGTTGTAGGTAGTTCCATGCTTATAAGCCACTATGCGAAACGTCCTGCCAAAAGGAATTGGTTCAGTGCCGGCGCGCAGTTTGATAGCCGAGTCAACTGCTAAGGTTGCATACATAAACAGATTATCTCCCAAAGGCGCCTCAACCGTTTCGGGCTGCATATCGCGGGCGTTTCGGGTTGTTACCGTTTCGGGGGCGCCGTTACTTGAGTTGTTCATGGCAAAATTAACTTCAACCATTTTGCCCGAGCCTTTCGGCTTATCTATGTTTGAAATAATTTCTTCCGTGCAGGAAGACAACAGGAACGTTATCCCGCACACCATCAAAAGAATGGCACACATATAACACATATATTGCCACATCGTCAGGCCTTTTTTTGTCGCTTTTTTCATCGGTTTTTAATTAATCATCACAAAGTTAATATGCCTTATAAGGTTTGTCAAACAGATAATTTCTATGATTGTATAGAGGGAATTTATATTAATTAAGAATTAAGAATGAAAAATGAAAAAATAGAGGAAGCAGGTCATATTTTAAATCTATTGACAAAAACAGCGTCATTGCGAAAGGAGTGGGGCGATCCGTTAAAAACCTAAAAAAACAGATTGCTTTCCTCAATCCCCTGAACTTGATTCAGGGTCAGGTCTCCTTTGCAATGACGCGATTTGTGTGATTTAACAAGGGGGCATGCCCCTTGTTAAATCAAGATTCAATTTTTATAAACCCCACCATATCCTTGCCGAACGTCTGTAACGGTCGTAATCAATGACACATATAAGTCGGTAATATTTTCTGAACAACCAGGCGTTAGTATATTCCCCGTACGGAGCATCATTGTTTGTGAATGATTTGACTTCTTTGAAAACGGGAGCCCGCAACTGGCTTTTCAAAGTCAACGATGAAGTACCCGTATTCACATTATAGAAGTTGGTTTTGAATAATCCCTGTTCATCAATATTATCTTCCGGTTTCATCATAATGCCTCCCTCGTAGGTAGAAATCGTTAAGGTCATTCTTCGATCACTTTGTATTTCCGGAAACACAAACCATGCAATATAGGCTTCCAGGCGGATATAACGCATTAGCCCTGAGTTGTCGTATCTGGGATTTTCGGGCGTGATTTGGGGCGCATTGAAAAATACCGTTTCGCCTTCTCCATATCGTGCATCCCCTCCCCAAAACAACAGGCGGTCTGCCAGCTGTTGAGTTGTAAATTTTGTATTCACTGAAATGCTTTTACGGTTATAAGCATTGCCGTTTATATCTATACTCTCGGCTAAATTGAAGCCAACCGCTTTGGTATTGTTAGAATTATAAGTAGCGTTACCGGTATTATAAGGATTGTCAAACGGAGCGTCATTTTCCGTAAATTCAACGGCTATATCGGCATCTCCCCTAAGCCAGTCAAATTTGATTTCAAAATAGTCAAATGGCGGAATGGAGTTGTAGTCCTGAATGACGTCAAAAATTACTTGATAGGTCGGATCGTCGGCATGGGCAAGCGTAATCGTTCCCGTACGCAAATTTTGACTCGGCGACTGGTTGGCCACCAATTGCAGTTTGCCGTTAGGCAGTATGGTTGCCGAAGTGATCCATGACGGCTTATTGACAATGATAAACTTTTCGCTGCCTCCATAGATGATTACCTCGTATTCGCCTGTGTTGCCTGTAGGCTTATTGTTGGGAAGTACAAATTCATCTTTGGGGATATAGAAATTATCCACCGTAACCACCTCTTCCTCGCCGCTTACGGTATTTCTTACGGTAAATTGCGAGAGGCCGAACGTCGTGTTCCTTGTGACCGTTACGGGTATGTCCGTTCCGGCATTCCCCGAATAGGCCGACAGTGTAGCGTTGGCAGGATTGGTAACCACCGACCACGTGCCTGTGCTCGTAACTTGTACGGTCTTTGAGGGCGTTGTAGGCGAGAGCCATATCGAGGCGGGGTTTACCACTAATACGGATTTCCTGAAATTCATTTTGAGATTATATTCATAACCGCTCCTCAGTTGCTTGGCAAAGGTGGCTGTCAGATTACTGAAGGTTTTGCCGGAATGGAAGGTTACTTTATCTATCGTAACGACCGTTGTGTTGGCTTCCGCCGTATATACGATGCGGGTTGAGGCTACCGAATCCGAATGGAGAGGCAAAAAACCGTTAAACGGCATAAGACCGGATGTTTTGGCAGTCGTGATTCCCTTTTCAACGTCCAGATCGGCCGTATAACCCTGCATCTTCACTCCCTGTATGTCATCTATATCTTCTATACTGCACAGCGCGCTCAATTGCACCTTGGCAAACAAATGACTCATGTGTATCTCAACCTCGTTGACGCCTGAACTGATGGTCACATCTGCGACGGATACGCCCCAAATCAGGTCGAGGCTGTTGTCAATATTTGTCATTGCACTGATCGCGGGCAAAGGGGTGACAGCGTTGTTGTAGGAGTAGGCGACGAATTTATAGACGCCGCCATCGGACAACGAAAACACCGTCGCATCGTCATGTATAAGGTTTGAAGCAGCGCCGACTACTGCAATGCGGTATTTGACTTGCTGTTCGTAGGTATATGTCCCTCCGTTCTTCCTGTAAGCAACCAGATAGATCGAGGTGTTGTCTGTAAAGGAACGTAAGGCAGCGGAACGTATATTGACTCTTTCGCTCGTAACGGGTTCGAGGGTTGCTACCATGGACGTGCCGTCGTTGAGCGGTATAACAACCGTTTCCGTTTCCAAACCGGCTACGCTGCGCAGGGCGTTTTTTTCGCCTTCCCCATACCTGTCAAAAGTGATCGCAAATTTCAAATTGCCGTCCTTGCCTGTGGTAATGCCGGAACCGGGTTTTTCATTTTCAACCTCAAATACACTCTCCGTACAGGAGGACAGCATAAAGATAACCCAGCATAACACTATAATCGTAAAACTCATGTAACACATATATTGCCACATTGTCAGTTCTTTTTTCACCGCTTTCATAATCGTGTTTTGTATTTGTTTGATAATTCTCATGACTCTTAATTCATAACTCTTAGTTCTTAACTCATTAAAAGTTTACCCATATATCGGCGCTGTCATTTATTCCTGCTTCGGGATCAGATTCCCATTGTTTCAACTCAATCGTTTTGGCTACCGATTGCACAGCAATGTTTCCTTCCAAAACTACGCGTGTGACCTCAATCGTTGGAGGCACGTAAGTCATTTTCTTTTCCATCTTATTATGTTTTATCAGTTCGTAATTCGTGATTGAATTAAATCCGACACAAAGTTAATATGCCTCGCAGGGCTTGTCAAACAGATATTTTCTATGGGGGTATAGATGGGATTTATAATGGTTAATTGAGAGTTATGAATACAACATCATTTGCGAATTCGACAACAACAACATCATCGAACCAACGAATGTTCGCAAGAAGGAGGAAATCCAAAAGACAACGAAATGAAGCAATCAAAAAAAAAAACTATAAATTGGATTACTTCGTCATTCATCTTCGCAATGACGCGATTTTCCTAATGAGGCTGTTCAAAAAGTTTTTTTTGAGTAGCCTCATTTTTAATTTGGTAATTTGGCATGTTTTTCATATCTTTGGATTTGAAAAAAAGAAAGAGCTATTCAGGAAAGGATAGCTCTTTCTTTTAACAGTCAATTTCCGCGCAGAGGCAGTTTCATTCCCATTTGTTCTGCTTTCTGGAACATAAATGTTCGCGCTGTCTCGTATTCGTTGGGAATCATTCCGTTGAGAATTGCATTTTTGATAGCTTCCTTCAATACACCTACCGGTTGGGAAGGTGGTAATCCAAATGTAGTCATAATTTCTTCGCCCGAAATAGGTGGCTGAAAATTTCGTACCCTGTCTTTTTCTTCGATCTGCACCAATTTTTCGCGCACTAATTGGAAGTTATGCAGAAATTGACGCACCTTGTCGGGATTCTTACTGGTAATATCAGCCTCGCATAGCTTCATCAAATCGTCTATATCGTCGCCTGCGTCAAACAGAAGCCTGCGTATGGCCGAATCGGTTACTTCTTCGTCAACTAAAGCTATCGGGCGCATATGCAGATTGATCATTTTTTGTACATATCGCATCTTTTCATTCATGGGCAATTTCATCTTCCGGAAGATACTGGGGATCATCTTTTCGCCGATAAAATTGTGATTATGGAAAGTCCATCCTATACGATTGTCGAAGCGTTTGGTAACAGGTTTGGCGATATCATGGAGTATAGCACTCCATCGAAGCCACAAATTATCGGTAGTCTTACTGAGGCAATCGAGCACCATCAATGTATGGGTAAAATTTTCCTTATGTCCGATTCCTTCTTTAGTTTCTACGCCTTTCAATGCATGCAATTCAGGCAAGATGATTTCCAACAAGCCGCATAAATCAAGCAACTCAAAGCCAATTGATGGCTTAGGCGAGAGGATGATTTTATTAAGTTCATCAACGATGCGTTCGGGGGATATAATCTCAATGCGATGTCTGTTACGGACGATGGCATCGAACGTATCCGGGTCAACGGAAAAGCCCAGCTGGGAAGCAAAGCGGATAGCCCGCATCATCCGTAGCGGGTCATCGCTGAAAGTGATATCAGGATTGAGCGGGGTAACAATCCGCAGATTTTCAAGGTCGCTTAATCCGTCGAACGAATCAACTAACTCCCCGAAGTGTTCTTTATTCAAGCACAATGCAAGGGTATTGATGGTAAAATCGCGCCTGTTTAGGTCGTCTTCGAGTGTTCCGTTTTCCACAACTGGCTTACGGCTGTCGCTGGAATACGACTCCTTGCGAGCACCCACAAATTCGAGTTCCATGTCTTTGAATTTTATCTGGGCTGTGCCAAAATTTTTGAATACGGTCAGGTGTACATTTTCCCCGAGCCTCCGGACTACGGCTTTTGCTAATTCAATCCCACTGCCCACCGTTACCACATCCAAATCTTTCGACGGACGATGCAGAAACAAATCACGCACATACCCCCCAATCACATAAGCTTCTATTTTCAACTCATCGGCCGCTTTCGAAATGTTATGAAAGATGGGCCTATTCTCTATATGGCTGATTATTTCCTCTTCGCTAATATACATGCAGGTTTATTTGGTTGCAAAGATAAGTATGAATTATGAATTAATAATTAAGAAACTGAGTTTTGTTTAAGTTGATAAGCAAAATCATCAAACAAAACAACAATATTCTATAACACAAATCAGTTATTGTTGATTTTGAAAAAACTTGCAACTGCCTTTGAAACTACAGCGAAATCAGGATCGTCTTTGCGCCGCATTCAGCGGTTTATGGCTGGATATGTGCTTGACGTCGATTTGATTGTCCGTTTGACTTTCAAAATGCTTCCTCACAAACCACCATACCGCCTGGCAATGGACAATTTGGTCAAACAAACATCAATGTACTGACATTAGCAATCATCTATTAAAGCATTGCTTTTCCGATTCTGATCTCCATGCTTGACAAGCGCGGAAACTCACACACAAACGAACGTTATATCAATTTTTAAAAGATATATACGCCTGTTCGAATTCAGATTCAACCTGTCTTTTTGGGCATAAACCGCTTTTACACGTTTGAACTATTCGGGATTCACGCTAATATCGTCGCGATGTTTACTCGTGACCGGCGATAGCCGGCGTGCCAGCTGTTGCAGTTCGAGATTGTTGTTCATGCTGGTTAGTCCGCTATATTCGGGAATTACCTTGCTAAGCAATTTGCCCGACTTATCCATAGCTACAATGGCATTTTCGAACGTGGACGCTTCGGGATTACGGATAATATCCCAAATCTGAGCCATTTTTTCGGCTATACCGGCTTGATAGGCAGGCCAAAAATGTTCAATTTTGATTTCATTGAAAGGCGAAACACCAAAAGGCGTATTCCATGCCATAAAAAACGGGTTGTCCTGTGCAAACCCCTGCAAACTTAAAGTCATTGCAATAGTAAGTGTTATTTTTTCCCCAATCAAGTTGAGGACTCTTCGCGACGACAATTACCATTTCTCTGTCATCCCGAGCGTAGTCGAGGTATCTTATCATATTAAGATTAGAGATGTTTCGACTTCGCTACCGATGACGTGTTGACGTAACAATTTGATAATAAATGTTCTGGATTGCTTTGTTCATCGCAACGACGTGAATATCTGTCATTTACGCCTGTTTGGTAGAACAGCATCCCCCCTCAACATGGCATGCATGCTGTCTTTTCGACTGTTTAATTGCAAATCATATCCGGCAGTTATTGAATTCTAAATCCCATAATCCCTTTCCGGTCATAATCGCAGTTTATCCACTCATTATCAAGTGTTGCTCCGATTTTTTTGTAAAACAGGATCGCATTTTCATTCCAGTCCAAGGCTTGCCAGCGCACGCGATTACAACGTTCATCACGCGCTATTTTAAACAGTTCGTTGAGCAGAGCGGTAGCGATTCCATACCTTCTGTAGGGATCCAATACATACAAATCATCCAGATAGAGCGATTTACCGACCCACGTATAATAAGCAAAAAAGTAAAGACAGATAGCAATAATTTCGCCTTCTTCGTTTGTGGCGACAAGGCAGTTGAAATAATCTTTTTCAGCTCTCATTTGCTCAACCGTATTTGTCACTTTTTCAGGCGCTTTCTCAAAGAGTGCCAGTGCCTTGATAATATCAAGAATGGCGGGAAAGTCTGCCTCTGCGGCAGAACGAATTGTATAGTTCATGTTATTTATTGTATATTTTTTGCAAATATAATAATCTGAGTTCCGTTTAAGAAAAATCAAAAATACCTGCCACATCTTTGGCGTAATTTCTCAATAGCATAAACTGGTCATCTAACTGGGGAAAAAGCGTTTCCACTGTCAATACTCAATGCTTCTGCCGTCAGGCTCAAAGCGATTACTTCCAAGTCTGAAAACTTGGGAACTACTCCACAACGGGGAAGATTCCCTTTGTCGTTGGTAAACTTTTTACCGAAATATTTGCATATATCCAGCATTTTACCGAAATTTACTGCCAAGTTGTGCATCTCTTTACAAGGGTTACTTTGTTTTTACGCTATAAAGATAATGTTTATTTTGTTGATACACAACTTTTTTGCTGTTATTTTTACTGAAATTTTAATTCCGCCAACGGGTTAAATAAGTGATATGAAAAGAGTTGTTTTAATGATTATTCCCGCATTGATTTGTGGAGTAGTACTCACAAATTGTAACTCCAATTTGGAATTGGATGACAATAGAGTAAATACCGTTTACAGTACGGATAACGAACATATCAAATCCATTTCAGCAAATGGCTCAATTATACACGAGTATTATTATGATCATACCGGTAAAATCGTTGAGGAAAACTGTCTGTTTTATTTTAAAAAATACATCTATGGCAAAAACGACCGCCTTGAAAAGACAGAATCGGCTTTTGACAGGAATATGTATTCCTCTATGTGGCATGAGCCTCGAACCGAATTTATGACTTCTCAAAACAGTGAGGCTGACAGTTACAGTTTATATACATATGATGAAGCGGGCCGATTGTCCATGATTAAGAACTATTTTAATGAAACAGGTAAGGCATTTGAGTACCGTTCCATGCAGACTTTTGAATACGATGGGGAAAATATTGCGAAAGTCAATTTACATGAACAGAGTGGAAAAATTACCCAATACCATGTATATGTTTACGATAAAAACGGGAATGTCACCAGTGATAAATATTTCACCAATATTTTCAATCCTGAAAACACATTACAAAGCGAAACCGTTTATAAGTACGATAATTACAAAAACCCGTACCGGATTTTTAGTATGTTAGGTATTCCCGGATTGTGGTCGAACGCCAATAATATTATTGAGACAAATACAACACGGTATGAAGATATCCCCGGAATTGAAAAATACTCGCACAGTACAACCACATACAGATATAATAAAGAAGGTTATCCGATAAAGGAAATTACCGGAAATGGTGAGTTTGAATATTATTATTGATAAATAACTGATAAACAGAGGCCAGCCTACAACAAGCGGTTTTGCGAAATTTGGGGGTAAAGTGACAACCCAAACTGTGGCGGGTGCGAAAACCGTCGGTAACAGTCCAAACGGCGCACGGTTGAATCCCCAACTTCAAAGCCGCCGAGACGTTGGCTGCAAGGCGGCGAAAACGAGGCATAAAAGGCACACATATATGATGGAAGAGTTTGCAGCAGAAAAATAGAGAGAGAGAAAAAGAAAGGCAAGACCTGCGAAGCCGTTAGAGCAGGAAAAAATCTGACAAAAATAAAATTATGGTAAAGTTTAATTGTTCAATCAAGGCCGCAGTCGCAAATCATAGCGAGGCAATGGAAACCAGAGGCTATTTCAAAAACGGGGCGAATTCGAAAAGCCATAAGAGTAGAGGGTTTTTTATGCAATTTATTATATGGATAATGTTCGTTTTTCCTTTATTATTAGTGAGTTGCGAAAAAAATAGAATGGACGACTTCACTGTAACAGATGGTTACAGAATTAACAATGTCACGTATGCCAAAGGCAGTCTATTAAAACGTGTTTACCAATCTTCCGACAACAACAAAATTTTATATTCTACATACAAATATGACGAATCAGGCAGAATCAGCAGAATTGATTATGCTAATAAAAACTATGGTTATGACACATATTTGTATAATGCAAATGAGATGTTGGAGGAAATATTGAAATATGTAGAAAATCCACTTACTTTAACATCATCCGTCGTTATTTCCTATGATGACGAAGGAAATAAAATACAAGAACAGACGTTTTCTCATACTGGAATGCTTGGAGTTAATCGCTTATATGAATATACAGACAAGAAACTCATAAGGGAGGAAATAGTTGTTGATGGTCAATCTCCTCAAATTATATTTTACGAATACGAAGGCGACAAGGTGATGAAAATAAAATACGGTTTGAAAGTCATAGCAAATTTTTACGACAAAGACCTTCTTATTCGTTCAATCACATATATTGAGTCCAGTCCGCAATTTATTGAAGGAGAAACAAAGTATTATTATGATCGGAATGACAACCTAATTAAAAAGGCTATTGATTCTGCTATTAGTAGCGCTTCTTCGTTGTATACTGGTCCCTACTTTGATAGTTGGATATACGAATACGATTGATACATCAAACCAAAAAGTCGAACTTGAAGGCTGATTTCCAATATATTACAAGAATGTCAATCTACAACTGGAGGTTTAGCATTAATGAAGGTACTACTGATTGGTATATATTTTCTTCAAAAAAATAATCATAGATTATTCGCCTGGGGATGGCGCTACATTTTTTTTGTTAAAAATGATATTTAAGCAAACGGCAAAAAGAGAAACCGCGTTTTTGTTAAAACAGAGAAAAACTTAGAGAAAACAAAAATAATGTAGTATTTTTGAAAACTCATTAAAAATGACATAATATGGATATTCATGCGATTTCATCGCCAAGTTATGTGATACAGGAGGATTTGCTGCGGCAAAACCTTGCATTAATTCAAGACGTAAAAAAGCGGGCGGGCGTTGAGATTATTCTTGCATTGAAAGCGTTTGCAATCTGGAAAGCGTTTCCGATAATCATGGAATATATCCCTTATGCGACAGCGAGTTCCATTCATGCGGCGAGGCTGGTGTATGAAGAGTTTGG
>Ga0082212_10003311_pt1 | contig 22951 bp, 11 predicted proteins | sample TergutNt197P3_FD_71548 | JGI IMG/M metagenome (GOLD analysis project Ga0082212, IMG submission 71548) | Neocapritermes taracua P3 segment gut microbial communities from Petit-Saut dam, French Guiana - Nt197 P3 | ecosystem: Host-associated > Arthropoda: Insects > Digestive system > Gut ...
TGAAAATCCGTACGAATTTCTCTGAGATTACCAATTACTGGCGACATTATGGGTTCTATCAGGGAAGGATTCCGTTTGTAACAATACTATTTGCAGTGGAATCAACATTAGATGAGGATAAAATCGATGAAATAAGACAATGCCTAGAGTCGATTTTTAAACCAATAAACAAACCCGTGTAACGTGGGCAGAGCCGAAGGCGAAACCCACCAATTTCTCATTGCGGCGGACGCTGGGTTTCGCTCTATCCATCGCAATCGTAATTTTGACCTGATAGAATGATAACCAAGTACCCCAGAGTAGGCAGTACGAGACCGAAGGCCGCTGTCCGGCAGTCGTGACCCTGACACGAAACGCCGCCATTATTCAAACTACTAACGCAGCCAAAACTTACTTTTTTAGGAGCAGCATGTAATGAGCAAGAAAAAACAAGAGCTTACCGTGCCAACCGAAAATCAGATAGACGAAGCAATACTGTTCGAGCATATTTCGTCTATCATCGAGAATCGCAAATTTCGCGCCCAGATTCAGGCAAACCAAGAATGCGTTTTGATGTTTTGGGAAATCGGCAAATACATCAGCTCCGTTTTTCTGGGCGGCGAACCTGCCGGATATGGCAAACAAATTGTTGTGACACTGGCACAACAATTACAAAAAAAATACGGAAGCAGTTTTGAATCCTGCCAACCGGTAGCCGTAATCCCAGACGCCAATTATCAGAAATTTCAGTACATGAATTGGCTACTGGGAAAGTATACAGCTTCAAAGGTAAGCTATGGATGATATAAAAATGTTTGCAGGATATGGAATAACACCATGAAAAATCTGCGAGAATGGCAAATGAAGAATTTAACTGATGCCCTTCGATGGCTGTCTGATGCCAATACACAAGAGAAATCTTGGATTCTTCATGAAGGACAGTATATTCCTGTTTTTTCGGAATTAATATGCCAGCTATTTGATGATACTGGATTACAAGATATTATTGATGAAAATATTCTGGAGAATTTCTTCCCTGAAGATGTGTGTGCATATATTTATTCTCTAAACAAGGCTGTTTCCCAAGTCAATCAATCTTTGCCTTTAAATGAAATGCTTAATAGCCCAGAAATGCTTGTTTTGCGTTATGAGGCAAATAGACTCTTGCTTGCACTACCACCCAAACCCGTGTAACCTGGGTTATGCACATGTAAACCCATGCGGGACGATCATCTAAATATAGTCAGAGTTTTTCGGAACGTAATCTGTGCTCTACGCCCATGCCATCCCTGACCAATATTGACCTTTGACGTTCTCTTTGGTATAATCAAGAAGAGGGATAACAAGAAAGCAACTCAGACATTTACTTACACCGAGCGTCCTGTGGAAGGGGGAACACCATGGCATTTGACACGAACAGAATGACACAGAAATCCCAGGAAGCCCTGATGGCGGCGTCAGTCCTGGCGGAGCGCAGCCAGCATTCCGAAGTGCAGCCCGAACATCTTCTGCTGGCGTTACTGCAGCAAGAGGAAGGTGTTGTGGTACAGGTGTTGAGCAAGTTGTCAGTGGATGCGGCCCGTTTGAGTGACGATGTAAGGCAAGCTGCCGGGGCTTTTCCATCAATGATGGGGTCCTCAGTGCAGCTGGTGGTATCCCAACGGCTGAGAACACTGCTTGTCCAAACTCACGACGAAATGGAATCATTCGGCGATGAGTATGTGAGTACAGAACACTTCTTATTGGCTCTTGTCAGCCAAAAGACTTTGACCGGCCACAGTTCCGGATCAAAGCACATAGGAGGAAAATCCCGGGAAGCGGCTGAAATTCTGCTGTCCTACGGGGTCACAAAAGAGGCCGTCCTGAAAGTTTTGCAGGAAGTACGCGGATCTCAGAGAGTTACCAGTCAAAATCCAGAGGCCACTTACGCGACATTGGAAAAATATGGGCGCAACTTGGTTGCCTTGGCTCAACAGGGTAAGCTGGATCCGGTGATTGGGCGGGACGAAGAGATCCGGCGCGTTATCCAGATTCTTTCCCGGCGCACAAAGAACAATCCGGTGCTGATTGGGGAGCCCGGTGTGGGCAAGACAGCCATTGTAGAAGGGCTGGCCCAGCGTATCGTTCGGGCCGATGTCCCAGAGTCCCTGAAAAACAAGGCTGTTATTTCCTTGGATATGGGGGCCCTTGTGGCCGGGGCCAAGTATCGGGGCGAGTTTGAAGAGCGCCTGAAAGCGGTGCTGAAAGAGGTTCAGGATCGGGCTGATGTGATTCTTTTTATCGACGAACTGCATACAGTAGTGGGCGCCGGGGCGGCGGAAGGGGCCATGGATGCAGGCAATATGCTCAAACCTATGTTGGCCCGCGGGGAGCTGCGCCTGGTAGGGGCGACGACCCTGGATGAATATCGCAAGCGGATTGAGAAAGACGCAGCTTTGGAGCGGCGTTTTCAGACAGTGGTTGTGGAACCTCCCAGTGTTGAGGATACGATATCCATTCTGCGGGGGCTGAAGGAGCGGTATGAGAGCCATCATAAGGTGCGCATCACAGACAGCGCTCTGATCGCGGCGAGTACGATGTCGGACCGCTATATTTCCGACCGCTTCCTGCCGGATAAAGCCATTGACCTCATCGACGAGGCTGCCGCGCGTCTGCGTATGGAGATTACCAGCGAGCCTCAGGAATTAGACACGATTAAACGTAAGGAATTGAAGCTGGAAATTGAACGGGAAGCCCTCAAGAAAGAAAAGGATCAAGGATCCCAAGATCGTTTGGCTCTCCTGGAAGAGGAGCTGAGCAACATCAAAGAAAAACGTAAGGCTCTTGAGCTGCGCCTTCAAGCCGAGCGCCAGGTCATAGATAAAATCCAGTCCCTAAAAGACCAAATTGATGAGGCTCGTCTCAAATGCGAGGAAGCCCAACAGAAATATGACTATAACAAAGCTGCCGAGTACCAGTATGGTATTATTCCCGCTTTGGAAAAAGAATTGGTTGCAGCCGAAGCCCAGGATCTTCCCCCCTGCACAGATGAGGGCCATTCCGATGAGGAGACGTGCCTTAGAGGGGAGGGCCGCCCCGCGGAGGGAGGGGATGCCGCATCCCCTGGCATCCCCCAGGCTTTACTGAGGCAAGAGGTAACTGAGGACGATATCGCGGAAATTGTCGCCAAATGGACCCATATTCCTGTGACCAAGCTTATGGCCAGTGAATCGGCTAAACTCGTGGGCATGGATCAGGCCCTCCATGAACGGGTCATTGGCCAGGATGCCGCGGTCAAGGCCGTCTCAGACGCGGTACGGCGTTCGCGCACGGGTCTGCAGGATCCCGATCGTCCTTTGGGATCCTTCCTGTTCCTGGGGCCGACAGGTGTTGGGAAAACGGAGCTGGCGAAAGCGGTGACAGAGTTTTTATTTGATAGTGAACACAACATGAAACGGGTGGATATGTCAGAATATATGGAGAAACATTCGGTAGCCCGGCTCGTGGGCGCGCCTCCCGGCTATGTAGGCTATGAAGAAGGAGGTCAGCTCACAGAAGCTGTCCGGCGGAACCCTTACTGCGTTGTGCTGTTGGATGAGATTGAGAAAGCTCATGGAGATGTGATCAATGTTCTGTTGCAGCTGCTGGATGACGGCCGCTTGACGGACGGACAGGGGAGAACTGTCAGCTTCAAGAACGCCGTGATTATCATGACCAGCAATATCGGGGCGGAGAGCATTCGTTCCCTGACCCAGAACCGGCGCACCGCCGAAATTCGAGGGGCCTTACAGGAGGAGCTCACCCAGCATTTCCGGCCGGAATTCCTCAACCGCCTCGATGAAATCATCATCTTTGATCCGCTGACCCGGGAAGATCTGCGTCATATTGTGGATATTCAGCTTAGGATTTTGAAAAAACGCCTCCAGGACAAAGGAATTACAGTGACGATCGAGGATGAGGTTTATACCTGTTTGGCCGAGGAAGGGTATGACCCGATCTATGGGGCGCGTCCCCTGAAACGTGTGCTGCAGCAGAAAATTCTCAACCCTGTTGCGATGACCCTGCTTGAGGGGAAGCTGGACACAGGGCAAGTCCATGCGCATGTGGATGGGAAGACGGGAGAGATTGTTTTTTCCGCCTAAAGGACTGTAAGGAAATAACTTTATTTCCTTACAGTCCCTAACTTTATTTTCTTGCTTTTATTTGATAGAAATAAAGGTATTTTGAACAATGGCGTCGAAGAACATTCCCAAAGGTTATTAATGCTAAAATTGTTTTAAATGCTAAAATCGGAGGTGTCGGTTATATCTATCATATCTTTATGGTTTACTTAGAGTTCACATTTTTGGATCAGAGATAAGAGTTTGGCGTATGTAATTACATACAGAATACCTGTATCTAAACTGGGCACTGTAAAAGATAGCTTGTTTTGTGACTTGAGGCTGCCAATTTTTAATGTTCATGAGAGATGTAGCAGTTGATATCTTTCAACTGTAGATTAGACTATTTGCAGTGGAATCACACATAGGGTTAATAAAGACAAAATCCAATTTGGAGGGATACCCATGACATTTGATACAAATAAAATGGCGAAAAAGGTTCAGGAAGCGCTAATCCAGGCCTCATCGCTGGCCGAACGCTATAGACAAAGTGAACTTGAACCCGAACACCTTTTACTGGTCATGCTGGGGCAAACCGGAGGGGTTGTTCCGTTGATTTTATCTAAATTGTCAATACCTATCGAAGATGTAACTATGGACATGAGACGGGCTATGGCTAGATATCCTGCCGGTCCGGAAGAAATACAGATGGCCGTTTCTCAGCGGCTGCGTTATTTGCTGATGAACGCCCAGGAGGAAGCTGAACGATACGGAGATTCTCTGGTCGGCGGCGAACATATTTTGCTGGCTCTTGTTTCCACAGCCAAAGGCAAAAGAGGCGCAAAACGTGCGGCTCAGAGTGGGACGATGCGGGAAGCCGGGGATATCTTTCTGGCCTATGGCGTCACCCAGGAAGCGCTGCTGAGAGTTTTGGACGAGGTTCGCAGGATGCAGACGCCTTCTCAGCAGACCATGATGGAGCCGCTATCATCGCTGGAAGAATTTGGGAGAAACTTGGTGGTTGCCGCACGCAGCGGCGAGCTGGATCCTGTGGTGGGCAGAGAAGAAGAGATGGGGATGGTGATCCAGGTTCTGGCCCAAAATACCCAAAACAATCCTATTTTAGTGGGAGGAGACGGTGTAGGGAAAACGTCTATTGTGGAAGGGCTGGCGGAGGCGATTGCCCGTGGGGCAGTGCCCTCATCCTTTCACGATAAAGAAATTGTTGCTTTGGACAGAGAGGCCTTGGTGGCAGGGACAAAAAACAGGAGTCAATTTGAAGAGCGGGTCAAAGCTGTTTTCAGGGAAGCTATTGAGAATCCGTCGGTGATCTTGTTTATTGACGACCTTGAAACCATGATGGGAGGATCTGTCGCCGAGGGGCATCTGGATCTGGCCAATATTTTGATGCCCATGCTGAGCCGCTTTGAATTGCGTTTTATTGGCGCCTGTTCGAGAGAAGCTTTTGAGTCTATGTACTCCATTGGCAGGATGCCCGACTATTCAAAATACTTTCAGACAATTCCTGTTGAGCCTCCTTCCGTGGAGGATACCATTCTGATCCTGCGCGGAATCCGGCATGTATACGAGGGTCATCACGGAGTCACCATTGCTGATGAGGCCCTTGTGGCGGCCAGTGCTCTTTCCCATAAATATATGGTTGACCGGTATTTGCCGGAAAAAGCTATTGACTTGATTGATGAAGCGGCTGCCCGTGTACGCATGGAGATCATGAAAGAAAATCCTGTGGCTTCAGAAAACCTGCACCAGCATCTGCAGCAAATGGAACAAGAACGCGACATGCTGGCCCAGGGAGCGGGGGCAGCCGAGAGAGAGAAGCTCAGACACTTGACAGCGGAAATCAATGAACTCAAAGCTCAATTGGGTGTTCCTTCCCAAGGGGAAAAGGCGGCCGCGTCTGGCCCTACGGAGGCGATTGCCAGACTTAGGAATGAGATTGATCAAGTGCAAAATCAGATTATTCAAGCCCAAGATAGTTTCGATACCTTGAAAGCGGCGGATTTACAATTCTGTGTGCTGCCCAACTTGGAAGCGGAACTGGCTGTTTTGGAGCAGCAAGCTTTCGAAACGAGAGGTTCAGAGGGCGGCCCGGTTCCGGAAAAAGAGGTCTCTGCCAGACCTCGTGTACGCCAGGTTACAGAAGTGGAGATCCAGCGTCTGGTGGCTCAATACGCGGATCTTCCCATGGAAAAGGTTGCGTCTAATCCCTCAAGGAAGCTTATCAATATGGAAGAGGTGCTTCAACGACGGCTCATAGGCCAACATATGGCTGTCGAGGCCTTGGCTAATGCTGTCCGCAGGTCGCGCAGCGGGCTTGTAGCTCCTAACCGTCCGCTGGGCGCTTTTCTCTTCCTCGGGCCTTCCGGCGTGGGCAAGACGGTCATGGCCAAAGCCTTGGCGGAAGTTCTTTTCGAAAGCGACTTAAAACTGGCGCGGTTGGATTTGTCCATGTATGCGGATAGAAACGCGATTATCCGCCTGATCGGAGATCCTGCCAGCGGGGATGATACGGAAGTGGGCCATCTGATCGAGATCATTCAGCATGATCCTGAAATTGTCTTGATTTTGGATGCGATTGAAAAGGCTAATGCGGATGTCCAAAGCTTGTTTCAGCAGATTTTGGAAGATGGATACCTGTCCGATGGCGAAGGACAAGTACTCAGTTTTAAGGATACTGTTTTGGTGATGAAGAGCAGCGTCGGGGCCGATCTGATCAGTCAACTGTCCCAGAGCAACCAAGGGGCGAATGTCTGGCCGGCGCTTCAGGCTGAACTGGGCCGTCATCTCAGGCAGGAATTCCTGGTCAGTTTAGATGAGATCATTGTTTTTGACCCTCTGCGCAATGAAGACTTGATCCGGCTGATTGACCTCAACTTGATGGATCTCCAACAGAGATTGGCAGATAAGGGAATGACAATTAGGCTTACCCATGAGGCGTATCATCGCTTGATCGTAGACGCCAATGTTCCCGGTCTGGGCGCGCGGCTCTTGAAGCGTGTGATCCAGCAGAAGATTCAGAATCCTGTGGCTATGAAAATTCTTCAGGGACAATTCACCAGAGAGTCTATCCTGGTGGATGTGAGCCATACTTCCGGTGAAATTATTTTCACACCGGGGTGATCCGTGAGTGTTCAAAGTTCGGGGTTTGCGATTCGAACTTGGGGTTTATCTGTGCTGCGAATTCCTAAAGCTGAGGAGGAAGACTGTGCCTGTTAAAATTCCTGATGCGTTGCCGGCTGCCCAGATACTGGCGGAAGAAAATATCTTTGTGATTCCAGAAGACCGGGCGTTGCACCAAGATATTCGACCTCTGAGGATTGCCATTCTGAACCTGATGCCTGCCAAAGTGGTGACGGAGACCCAGCTCTTGCGCCTGATTGGCAATACGCCTCTGCAAATCGAAGCGGTGCTGTTGTGCACGGCGACCTATAAGCCTAAGCGTTTTGTCGAACACTTGCAGACATTTTACCGGACATTTGATACGGTAAGGCATGAACGCTTTGATGGGCTGATTATCACAGGGGCTCCGTTGGAGCATATGGATTTTGAGGAGGTGCATTATTGGGAGGAGCTCAAGGAAATACTCGATTGGGCTAAAACCCATGTTTTCAGCACGTTTCTGATCTGTTGGGCGGCCCAAGTGGGGTTGTACCATTATTATGGCGTTCCCAAGTATCAATTAGCGAAAAAGACTTTTGGGGTTTTCCCCCATCGGGTGCTGAACCGCTTTAGTATGCTGGTGCGTGGATTTGATGATGTTTTTTATGTGCCTCACAGCGTTAACTCGGGGATCAGGTATGAAGATGTTGAGGCGTGTTCCGATTTGGAGATTCTGTGCGATTCTCCTGAGGCGGGGATTTATCTTGTCGCGTCCAAAAATGGACGGCGGGTGTTTGTGATGGGGCATTCCGAGTATGACGCGGATACTTTGGGCGCTGAGTATTGGCGGGATGTGAACAAGGGGGTCCCTGTGGAGATTCCGAAAAACTACTATGAAGAGGATGATCCGGATAAGGAGCCTCAGGTCAGTTGGCGTGGCCATGGCCATTTGTTGTTTAGTAATTGGCTTAATTTTGTGTACCAGGAGACGCCTTATGATTTGGGACAGGTGTTTGTGTCAAGTTGATTGCAGTGAAAACATTGTGAAAATCGACGATCCGCAGTAGAATTAAGGGAATCAAATAAATATGAAAAAGGATGTGTACATACATGACTGAATCTTTGAACTATTCCACAGTGACTCCGGAAATTCGCCGTTTGGCGGATATATGCTGCGCTTCCCATACGATTGATCCGGCTCTTTATACTCAATATCAGGTCAATCGTGGATTGAGGGATGTCAATGGCAACGGAGTTCTGGCCGGATTGACAAATATTTGCCAGGTCACGGCCAAGAAGGTTGAGAATGGCGTCGAAGTCCCGGTGGATGGAAAACTCTATTATCGGGGTATTGATATTGAAGATATTGTGGAGGGGTTTTTGCGGGAGGATCGTTTTGGGTTTGAAGAAACCATCTATCTGCTTTTGTTTGGGGTTTTACCTAACCGCGAGGAGCTGGACGGGTTTAGGCGGCTGCTCAGTGAGTCCCGCTCTCTGCCTCCAAATTTTACCCGGGATGTTATTATGAAAGCGCCAAGCCGGGATATGATGAATACGTTGGCCCGCAGTGTTTTAACCCTCTATTATTATGATGGCAATCCTGACGATACTTCAGTCCCCAATGTGCTGCGTCAGTGTTTGCAGCTTATTGCGAGATTTCCGATTTTGGCGGTTTATGGGTATCATGCCTATAACCATTACCGGAATGGGGAGAGTATGATTATCCACCAGTCCGACCCGAATCTGTCTATGGCCGAGAATGTGCTGAGAATCTTGCGTCCGGATCAGCGGTATTCCCAATTGGAGGCTCGTATTTTGGATCTGGCCTTGGTTTTACATGCGGAACATGGGGGCGGGAACAATTCATCTTTTACAGTTCGTGTGGTGTCATCTTCTGGGACGGATACGTACAGTGCGATCGCGGCGGCTTTGGGCAGCTTGAAGGGCCCCAAGCATGGCGGGGCCAATATCCGTGTTGTTGAGATGTTCGATGACTTAAAGAAACATGTGAGCAACTGGGAGGACGAGGGCCAGGTAGCGGATTACCTGAAAAAGCTGCTGAACAAGGAGGCTTTTGACCGGGCGGGATTGATCTACGGAATCGGACATGCGATTTACTCCCTGAGCGATCCACGGGCCTTGGTTTTTGAGCGGTTTGTTGAGAAGTTGAGCGAGGATACGGGACGTCAGGATGAACATAAATTGTACAAGCTGGTGGCGCGGCTGGCGCCGGAAATCATTACTGATGAACGCCGCATGTATAAGGGTGTTTCGGCAAATATCGACTTTTACAGCGGATTTGTGTATGATATGCTGAATTTGCCGGGGGAATTATACACATCTATATTCTCGATCTCGCGTATTGCCGGGTGGAGCGCTCATCGCATTGAGGAGTTGGTTTGCGGCAATAAAATTATCCGGCCGGCTTATAAGAGTGTTGCCGGATCAAGGCCCTATGTGCCGTTGAAGGAGCGGCAATAGGGGGGCACTCATTCATTGTGGGTTTATCGTGGTAAAATCACTTTTAGTGGCGTTACCTCCGCCTTTCTGTCGTTTTATGATAAAATTTCGTGGGTTTTGCTTCATTTCCCATGTGCATTTAAAAACAATTTATAACGACGAGAGAAGGATTATGCCCGAAAACGGAGTATAATTAATAATAAGAGAATGATTTCAGCTTCTGTGTCGATGACTAGGAGGAAAAAGATGAGGGATTCCAACCAAAAAATGAACAAAACCTCAGGTGAAGAGCCGGGTTCATTGCTGCATAAACTAAAAGCACAAAAAATTGAAACCATGCAAGAACTCTTTATGGTTGTTAACGATAGTGTAAAATATAAGAAATTGAATGAAAAGTTGAAGGAACTGGAAGAGACGATAACAGATTTGCAAAGCAGTGTGCCAATCCAAAAATCTGAAGCGGGTGAGATGGCCAGTGTCCTGAAGGATCTTTTTGATACGACTGCTGTCCAAAACCACACCGATAATAATGGTATGGATACGGATATTGATAACGATACGAACCCATTGGAAAATGAGTTGGAAGCTTTACGGAAGAAGGATCTTATTGATTTAGAAAAGATTATATGGCCTGATCACCAAAAACAGGATAAGCTCTTTTCACAGGATTCTGGCCAGGAGGTATTTCTAAGTGATTTTGAAGAGGGCACACTTGGTAACCAGGAGAGTGCTGTTCATGTTCATGAAAAAACAGATATTCAGGAACCGGAAAATACTTATGATGAGATGAATCTAGAGCCCAATGAATATGCCCAAAAGGGCGAATATGCTCAAGAGGGCGAATATGCTCAAGAGGACACCCGCCTGACACAGCTGCTTTATGATGAGATGGGGCTGGAACCCGATGAATATGCCCAAGACGATACCCGCCTGGAACAGTTGGTTGCAGATATCCAGGAGGCTGAGCAGCGCGCTAAGATAGAAGAGGCGGAAGCGATTATGGATTTTGGAAGTATGTTTTGGCAAGGTAAAGACTACGTTCAGGCGTTGGAATTTTTCCGGCGGGCGGCAGAACATGATTACCCGTCTGCACAGAAAAAACTTGGTGATGCCTATTATAGCGGCCTGGGCGTTGATCAGGATTACAGGATGGCTATGCAATGGTATATGAAAGCGGCGAAGGAGATGCCGGAAGCTCAGGGAAATGTTGGACAGTGCTATTTTGATGGGCGCGGTGTGGCCCAAGACTATCTGGAAGCTGTCCGATGGTTCAGGAAGGGAGCGGAGCAAGGAGATGCTCATGCCCAAAACAATCTTGCTGCGTGTTACTACACGGGAAAAGGGGTTTCTCAGAATTATGAGGAAGCCATGATGTGGTATCAAAAAGCGGCGGAACAGGGTCATAGCCAAGCCCAAAAAGGCCTTGGCGACTGCTATTATCACGGACGGGGTGTTCAAAAAGGGTTTGATAAGGCGGCGGTGTGGTACAAAAAAGCCGCGGAACAAGATAATAGTGAGGCCCAAAACAATTTAAGCAGCTGTTATTTATATGGGGAAGGCGTTAAACAGGATTATGTTATAGCTGTAAAGTGGCTGAAAAAGGCGGCTGAACAGGGCAGTGATGTGGCTCAGATCAACTTGGGTATTTGCTATTCTCAGGGTCTTGGGCTGCCTCAGAATTCTCAGGAGGCTGTTTTTTGGTATCAAAAGGCGGCGGAGCAAGGCAATGCTTTAGCCCAAAAAAATTTGGGCAGCTGTTATTTTTATGGGGAAGGGGTGCCTCAAGATCACCTTGAAGCTGTGAAGTGGTTGGAAAAGGCAGCAAATCAAGGAGACTCTGAGGCTCAATTTGATTTGGGGAAATGTTATTATCATGGACACGGAATCTCTAAAGATCCGCAGATGGCTGTTCAGTGGTTTCAAGCTGCGGCGGACTTGGGAAATTCTTCAGCTCAGGAGATGCTTAAGACCTTGCCGGGGTTGAATTCGGAGCCGGAATCGGAATCGGAGCCGGAGCCGGAAGGGCAAGAGGTTGAGTCATAATATAATGTTGATTGCGCTGCAAATAGTCAATTTGCAGTAAGGGACTGTACCTAAATGCCTTTGTCCCAATCCCTAAGGTCTATAGGGCCCGCCTTTGCTCCCCTCTGTCCTGCCATCGGATAAAGAGACCCAGAGTTGGTGATCTGGAGATATGTTTTCTATGACAAAGGAGTTGGGGTTGGTGGGGGTGCGCATAGAGTTCCCTTCCGGTCCTTGGACGTAAACAATAGCTGAATAGGCGGAGGGGATCAGGGTGAGGCTTTGGAAGGATAAGGCCTGTGTGGAGCGAGCGTAAAAGGTGCTATAGGAAGGTGTGGGGATCACGCCGAATGAGCTGGAGCTGTCAGGAGAGCCGGAATTGCCGGTATTGCCGGAATTGTCGGGAGAGCCGGAATTGCCGGGGGAGTCAGAGATAATGGGTTCGTCAAATTCGGGGTTAGGAGAGTTAAACAACTCATAATATTGAGCAGGCGGCCTGTAAAGGACTTCTTTGGGGGCCCAATAGGGGCGGTTAGGCATATTCAAGAAGGGTCTGGGGATACCGGGAGCGCGGCTGGAAGCGAGACGGCTGGAGTCGAGGGAGTCAACCGAGAGTTCAATCCAGACGTCACTGATTCCGGCCGGGACTCCTTGGGCAGGGGCAATGTCTGTTCTGATGCATTCGGGGGGTGTCAATTCACTGGGGACAAGACCGGACATTATATCATATTGGACAGAAACAACTCCTGAGGGTTGGGGAATGTCAGACTGTACAGGCTTGTTTTCCAAGGCTTTCTCCATGGTTTCTTTCCATATGGCTGCGGGTCTGTTTCCACCGTATTCACCAATCAGATAGTGATTCAGGTCGGTTTTGTCGTATCCCATCCAGACAACGCATGTATAAAGGGGGCTGTAGCCGGCGAACCAGGCGTCGGGGTTTCCGGTGCGGTTCCCAAACTTTTCTGTATCCAGAGAGGTGGTTCCGGTCTTGCCGCAGATGTACCAGCTGCCGATGGCGGCTTTTGTTCCGGTGCCTCCGGTGACGACGCTGCGCAGCATATCACTCATGACATAGGCGGTGGATTCTTTCATGGCCGTGGTGCTCGTGCCTTGGGGCTCCAGAATCACGCGCTTGTGGGAATCGAGGATTTTGGTGACGCATTGGGGTTCATTGAGGATGCCTTTGTTGGGGAAGGCGGAAAAGGCCCGGGCGATTTCCAGGGGGGTGGCCTCGAAGGCGCCGAGGGCGTTGGACAAAGAGGAGCTGTTGCTGCCTGGGAGCTCCAGCCCCATTTGAGTTCTGGCAAAATTCCAGCAGTAGGCGGGGCCGGCTTGTTCATAGGTTTTGACAGCGTAGACATTGACGGAGTGAGCCACAGCCTCACGCATGGTGATCAGGCCTTGATGGGTACCGTCATAGTTTCTGACGGTCCAAGTGTTGTAGGTGGTGGGAGCGTCGTCTTGTATGGTGCCGGGGAAGTAACCGCCAAGTTCGAGGGCGGGTGTGTAGGCAATGAGGGGCTTGGCGGCGGAGCCGGGCTGGCGTCTGCTGTCTGAGGCTCGGTTCAGGCAAAGTTGTTGGTTTTCAGGGTATTGACGGCCGCCTACGATGGCGACGACGTTGCCAGTGGTGTTTTCGAGCATGACGAGAGCGCCCTGAACCTCGATGTGATCTGGACTTTTAGGAAAATGACTGGGATCCTCCATGGTTTTTTCGGCGGCAGCTTGGATCCCGGGGTCAACAGTGGTATAGATGTGAAGGCCGCCTTTGTAAATCTGGTCTTGGCTTATCCCGTATTGGTTTTCCAAGGATTTAATCACATAATCGACGAAATAGGGGTATTCGGGGCGGGCGCCTTGAGTGAGACTCATTGAGACTTCGCCGCTGTTGATTTTATCGACCCATGTAAAAGGGGTTTCTTTATACTGTTCATAGTCTTCGGGGGTGATGAGGCCGTCATCCCGCATGGTCTGGAGGACAAGGGTACGGCGGTACCGGGCGGCGTCGGGGCTGATATAGGGATCGTAGCTTCCGGGAGCTTGGGGAAGACCGCAGAGCAAGGCGATTTCGGGGGGCGTGAGATCGGCCAGCTCTTTGCCAAAATAGACTTGGGAGGCGGTGCGCACGCCAAAGGCGCCGTGGCCGAAGAAGATATGAGCCAGATAGGCGGTTAGAATCTCGTCTTTGGTATAGCGGCGTTCGATCTGTGTGGCTAGGATGACCTCCTGGATTTTACGCTTGATGCCCTGGAAGCCTGTGGATGTTTTGTTTTGGATAAAAGCGTTTTTGGCCAACTGCACGGTTATGGTGCTGCCGCCTTCCCGTTTGTCGGTGGTGAGGGTATTGAATAAGCCTTTGATAATGCGCAGGGGATCGGTGCCAGTGTGCTGATAGAAGCGTTTGTCTTCTACGGCGATAAGGGTTTGTTTGAGAAGATCGGGAAGATCCTTATATTCGAAAGGCAGACGGTTTTCTGTGGAACTGAGCTGGGCGATCTTGTTTCCGTCTTTATCGTAGACGTGGGAGGAGTAGTTTAGGGTGTCGAGGGTCTGGGGATCCCATTTTGGCATATCTTTGTCTGTGACGGCTGCCACGATTAAGACGCCAAAAAACAAGAGGCCCGCGAGGCATAGAGCCAAGACCAAGAGAAGGATTTTCTTGGTCTTGGTTTGACTGCCTGTGTCCTTGGGGTCGTTGCTGGGATCGCTGAATAAGGAATCTGGGGGAGGGGGAGAAGTCTGCATCATTATAGGCTGGAGGCCTCCTCATGGGATGTATGCTGAAAAGGGATTACCAAGAGTATACCCAAAATAAGCATAACCCAATTGCCAAGGGGCTAACGCGGGCTTTGCCCGCAAGTGGTCAGTGATCAGTGATCAGTGATCACTGATTTTCTTGTTTTTTATTTACACTTCGCGCCCATAAGTTATCCCTGACTACTAACCACTGACCACTGACCACTTGCGGGCAAAGCCCGCATTACCAGTCATCGTACTCATCACCATAATCATCATTGTAGCCATAGTTGCTGCGGGGATAATCGGCCGCCGTGCCATATTCTGTGGGCTGCCCCTTCTCAGTGGCGATGTCAGTTCTGATGTCGCTCCCGTACGATCTATTGGGCCACAAAGAACTCCAGCCTCCCCAGCCCCCCCAGCCATTCTGATTTCCCCCTCCAAGGGTGCTGCTGGGCAGCTTGCCTGTCAAAGCATCATATGTGACAGTGATAACTCCTGATGGCTGGGGAATACTGGATTGTACCTGACGGCCTTCCAGAGCTTTCTGCATGACTTTTTTCCATATGGCGGCGGGCCGTGTGCCACCGTATTCCCCCACCAGATAGTGGGTCTTATCTGTTGTGTCGTATCCCATCCAGACGGTTGCAGTGTAGAGGGGGCTGTAGCCGGAGAACCAGGCATCCGGGTTTCCTCTGACGTTGCCGAGATGATCGGGCAAGGAGGTGGTTCCGGTTTTGCCGCAGATATACCAGCTGCCAATGGAAGCTCCTGTTCCGGTGCCGCTGGTGACGACGCTGCGCAGCATATCGCTCATTACATAAGCGGCGGATGCGCTCATGGCCTCGGTGTTTTCAACTTCTATTTCCTGAATAACTTCGCCGCTGCTGCTTTCAATCTTGGTGACGCACTGGGTTTCGTTGCGCTTGCCCAAGTTGGGAAAGGCTGAATAGGCTTGCGCAATTTCCAAGGGTGTGGCGAGGAAGGTTCCCAAAGCGTTGGAGAGAGAAGAACTCTCGCTGCCCTTGGCAGAAAGCCCTGAAAGGCCCATGTTGTCCTTGGCGAATTTCCAGCAATGATCAGGGCCGGCGGCTTCGTAGGTTTTGACCGCGAAGGTATTGACAGACTTGCTGACAGCTTCGCGCATGGTTATGCGACCCTTGTAGCTGCTGTCGTAGTTGACGACTTCCCAGGCGCCGTACTGGGTGGGTTCATCGTCAAACACGGTGCCGGGAAAGAAGGTCCCGTTGGCGAATGTGGCTTTCTCCAATGCCGGCGCGTAGACAATGAGAGGTTTGGCTACAGATCCGGGCGGGCGCCCCTTGCTTCCTGTGTTGCCCGCAGCCCGGTTGAAGGCAATGGCTGTATCTTCGGGATATGTGCGTCCTCCCACCATAGCAACGATGTTGCCTGTTTCATTGTCAAGCATAACAAAAGCTCCTTGAACTTCAACACCGTCTTTGGCTGTGGCGGGGAAGTTTTTTGGGTCTGCCATGACTTTTTCCGCTTCGGCCTGGATATCAGGGTCAACGGTGGTATAGATATGGAGGCCGCCTCCGCTAATCAGTTCGTCGTCCAATCCGTACTGATCTCTTAAAGCGGTGCGGACGTAATCGACAAAATAGGGGAAGCGATTTTTGTTTTCCTTAGCAAGCTTCACCGATTCATCGCCGCTCTGGACTTTGTCAACCCAGGTGAAGGGCTCGTCTTTATAGTTTTCATATTCTGCGGCAGTGATGAGATCATTATTACGCATGACGAGGAGGACGTCAGCACGGCGTGCCTTGGCATTGTCAGGGTTGTTGTAGGGTTCGTATAGACTGGGTCCTTTAGGAAGACCACAGAGCAAAGCAATTTCAGGGGGAGTTAGATCATTCAGTTCTTTGCCAAAATAGACTTGGGCGGCTGTTCTCACGCCGTAGGAACCCTGCCCGAAGAAGATATGGGTCAGATAGGCTTTCATAATCTCGTCTTTCTTGTAGTGACGCTCAATCTGCAGGGCCAAGTAAGATTCCTGGATTTTACGTTTGAGCCCCTCGAAGCCTCTGGATGTCCTTCTTTCAGGCTGGATAAAAACGTTTTTGGCCAGCTGCACTGTTAGACCGCTGCCGCCTTGTCCGCCGGCAAAAGCGCCTCTGATGATGCCAATGGGGTCAGTACCGGTGTGCTCATAGAAGCGTTTGTCTTCTACAGCAACAAGGGTTTCCCTTAACAGCTCAGGAATATCTTCATATTCGAAAGCTAAACGATTTTGGTCGGAACTGAACCGGCCGATCTCTTCTCCGTTTTTATCATAGACAATGGAGGCGTAAGCTAGATTGTCGAGAGCTTCTCCATTCCATTCCGGCATATTTTTGTCTGTGAGAGCTAAGGCAATTATGGTACCGCCAGTTATGCATCCTGCGAGAAATACTCCAAGGGCTGAGAGAAGAGCTATTTTGATGATCCGGCGCCGTTTGTCTTGAGGAGTGCCATTACCGCCTTTGGAGCCGCCTTTGTCTCCTGAACCGCCTGACCCTCCATGATTAGCACTTGCGCTTCGGAAGCCGAAGGGATCATCTGGATCGGCAGGGTCATCAGACGAACCTTGGAAGCCGAAGGAATCACTCGACTCTGCGGGGTCATCAGAGTCAGGGAATTCATTGAAGCTGGCAGACATACTAAATCCATCAGATCTGTCAAATCCATCAGATCTGTCAAATTCATTGGATTTGCCAAATTCAACAGATGTGTTGGAGTCTGCGAAGGGGCTGGGAAGGTCGATCCTGGTAATGTCTCGGGTGTCCAAGTCTTGATCGCTAAAATCGGAACCCCCAAAATCCGGGTTGTCAAAATTGTCTGTGCCTGTGGGCGGGGGCATGTTTGAAGGCCTGTTCATGCTCCTGGGGGTTTTGTCCATATCTGTTTTTGCATGATAGTTTTGCATGAATAGACGTTTTTCCAGATTACGTACATCCCGGTCAACGGCAGTGGGTTCGTGAAAAGATTCGCGAAAACGATCCTGGGCTTCACGAAAGGCATCGTATGAGTGTGCGCCACGAGTGGGCTCGGGAAGTTCAATGTCTCTGGTTGTTTCCTTTGATCTAGAAAAAAACCTGTCAGAGGGGTCTCTGGATAAGGACTCAATGGGATAATCGGAGTCAAAAGGATAATCGGGAGTTTTCATAATGGTCGAATGCCTCCTCCTTGGTACAATTTATTGCCTGCTTCTTGTTAATCAATGAGTTAGGTTGACCCTATTATAACATACATACTTCAACGAATAAAGAAAAAATTAGTTGAAAGTTCATAGTTAAGGTTGCGTACGGACTTCCTTGTTTTCCAAGGCGGCTGTCATGACCGTTTTCCATAGGTGACAGGGTTTGTTGCCGCCATATTCATTGTACAGGTAATGATTTTGATCTGTTTGATCGTATCCCATCCAGACCGCGCATGTATAATAGGGGCTGTATCCGACAAACCACGCATCTGGATTTCCCTTGATGCCGCCGAGATGTTCGGGCAAGGAGGTAGTTCCGGTTTTGCCGCAGATATACCAGCTGCCGATCTGTGCTCTTGTGCCGGTGCCGCTGGTAACAACTGAGCGCAGCATATCGTTCATGTATGTTGCGGTGGACTCTTTCATAGCTCTGAGGCTCTGAACGGGGGGTTCCATGAGAATTCGGTTGTCAAAATCGATGATTTTGGTGACACATCTGGGCTTATTGCGCATCCCGGCATTGGGGAAGGAGGAATAGGCGATAGCGATCTGCGTAGGGGTAGCTTCGAAGGCGCCTAGAGCGTTGGAAGGATAGTTGTTGTGGACATCGAGCCCCATCTTATCTCGAGCAAAATCACAACAATAACTTGCACCGGTGGCAGTAAAGGTTTTGACAGCGACAGTATTGATAGAATATCGCACAGCATCTTGCATTGTAACAGAACCGCGATAGGTGTTGTCGTAGTTGACGGGCCAACCGCTTGTGGAATCGTCAAATACGGAACTGGGAAAGAAACGGCCGCTTTCCAATGCCGGGCCGTAGGCGATGAGGGGTTTGGCCACTGAGCCTGGCGGACGTTTGCCGTTGGCGGCCCGGTTAAAGCCGATTTGATCGGTATAATTGCGTCCGCCTACCATAGAAATTATGTTGCCTGTGGAATTTTCCACCAAAGTCAAAGCGGCCTGGACAGGAATTGTCTCATTGGGTCTCTTGGGGAAATTGTCCTCGTTGGCCATAGCGTCTTCCGCGACTTTTTGAACTTCGGGATCAATGGTGGTATAGATGTGCAGGCCTCCTGAGTAGACTTGCTCAGGGGTTAGGTTGTACATATCCGGATCCATCAGACATTCGACAACATAGTCCACGAAATACGGGTATTTTTTCTCGGTTCCGGGTTGATCCAGATTGAGTTGGTTGAGGCTGTTCGCTTCTTTTACCTGTTCAATGAAGGTGAAGGGTTCATCTTTATATGTGGCATAGTCTTCGGCAGTAATGATGCCTTCATTGCGCATGACGGCAAGAACGTCTGTGCGGCGGTTTTTGGCTTTCTCAGGATAAGTATAAGGATTGTAGGCCCCGGGAGCTTGGGGAAGGCCGCAGAGCATGGCGATTTCAGGGGGAGTGAGGTCGGCGAGACTTTCTTTGCCGAAATAGATCCGGGCGGCGGAACGCACACCGTAGGCGCCTTGTCCAAACGAGATTCGAGTAAAATAGTTGGTCAGGATTTCTTCTTTTGTATAGTTGCGCTCGATTTCCATGGCGAGGATGATTTCCTGAACTTTGCGTTTGATGCCTTCCATGCCTCTGGAGGTCCGGTCATCATAATCGATAAAGGCATTCTTGGCTAATTGGACTGTCAGGGTGCTGCCGCCTTCCGGCCTGTCGGGATTTCTAAGGGTATTGTAGGCGCCCTTAATAATGCGAATGGGGTTGAATCCCAGATGCTCATAAAATTCTTTGTCTTCCACGGCAAGAAGGGTATTGATGAGTTGAGGAGGAAGATCCTCATATTTAATAGGCAGACGATTTTCGCTGGCACTGAGTTGAGCGATCTTGTCTCCGTTTTTGTCGTAAACGATGGACGCATATTTGTGTGTTTCGAGTTTTGCGGCATCCCATTCCGGGGTTCCTTGGGCGGCCCAATAGAAGAAGATGCCACCGGTCAATCCGGTTAGGAAGACCAACAGAAACACAATAAAGAGAGTTCTCTGAATGATGGTGACATAGAGCTTTCTTTTGGGTTTTTTGCGTTTTTTCCCCTTAAAAACAGGAGGATCGCCTGAACCAGAGCCGCCTCCATGTTTCTTTTTGAGTTGAACAGAGCCGCTAAGGGAGTCTGAATGGCGCGGTGTGGAAGATGTGCTGGAGAGTTGAAAGGCTGAGGCTGCTTGAGCAGCGGATTCTGAGGAAGTGCGGCCGACGGCCAAACGTGTCTGAAATTCCCGAACAGCGTCATTTCCCGACTCATCGAAGAGGAGTTCTTCCGTGTTCTCGGCTTCATATTCGTTCCCAGCTTCATTTTCTAAAGCCATAGTCTCTTTGTCGAAGTTATCTGGTGCTTCTATCAAGGGTACTGTCCTTTCCTGAGCGTCCGTAGTGACGTCATCCAAGATTTCTGTCATGTTCTCGGTACACCCGGTTTCATCGGTAAACCTGGTTTCATCGGAACACCCGGTTTCGTCGGTACACCCAGTTTCATCGGAACACCCGGTTTCGTCGGAGGTTTGGTTTATTTCTTGCAAGGATTCCTGGGGTGTTGTTAAGGCTGGAGAATTGAGGGATTGGTTGGTGTCTTTCATAATCTAACTTTAATACCTCCTCATAATATTATGTGTCTCAAGTGATATGTGTATGTGTTAGCTAAATGCATATGTTATATAGTGTGCATGTCGCCTTGTTAATTATTATAGCATATTTTATGGCACGAAAGTAAATTATGAGGGAGTAAATTATGGTTGAAAGATATCAATTTTGAGGTTGCTAATTTGCTGAGAAATAAGTATAGTATACACCATGAGAAATATAAATAATGATGCTGAAACACAGATTAAAATTCTTAAAAAGGGAACTGTTGGAATTATCCCCGAGGATGAATTCGCTGAGAAACTCAAACGATCCCTCAACGAGAACAGACCTTTACGGATCAAGCTGGGGCTGGATCCCACGTCGCCGGATATCCATATCGGGCATACTGTTGTTTTGCATAAAATGAGGCAGTTTCAGGATCTTGGCCATCAGGCTGTGATTATTATTGGGGACTATACGGCGCGGATCGGCGATCCTACCGGACGTTCGGAAACGCGGAGGCCTTTACGGGAAGAGCAAATTTTGCTTAATGCTCAAACGTATACGGAACAGCTTTTTAAAATTCTTGATCCGGCTAAAACGCGCCTTGAGTACAACAGCACATGGCTTGCTCCGTTATCCTTTGCTGATATTTTGACTTTGGCGGCTAAGACCACAGTGGCGCGGATATTGGAACGGGATGATTTTGCCAAGCGCTATTCGGAGGGAGCGGCTATTGGCCTGCATGAGTTTTTTTATCCGCTGATGCAAGGGTATGACTCGGTGGTGCTTGAGGCGGATGTGGAACTGGGGGGTACGGATCAGACTTTTAATTTGCTAATGGGGCGCTCGCTGCAGCGGGATTATGGCATGGAACCGCAGATTGCCATGACCATGCCTATTCTGGAAGGGCTGGACGGTGTGCAGAAAATGAGCAAGAGTTTGGACAATTATATCGGGGTATGTGAGGAGCCTCGGGAGATGTTTGGCAAGAGCATGTCCATTCCGGACGAACTGATGCTGCGCTATTTTGAGTTGGCGACGCCTGTGGGGTTCCGGCAGGTGGATGATCTGAAACGGGGTTTGGAGGAAGGGAGATATCACCCGCGGGATGTGAAGATGCGCTTGGGGCGGGAGATTGTTTCTATTTTTTATGACAGGGAACAGGCTGAGGCGGTTCAGCAGGAATTTGTGCGGGTTTTTCAAAAGAAAGGGATTCCTGATGAGATGCCGGAATTCTGCCTGAAGGACTTGGGATTGACAGCGAATCCGGAGATTGTCAGTCTATTGGTGGCTGTAGGGTTTGCTCCGAGCCGGGGGGAGGCCCGCCGGCTGCTTGAGCAGGGCGGTGTGCGCTTGAATGATGTGAAATTGGACTGTCTGCACTCTGATGTGGCGGTGCATGACGGGGATGTTCTCAAGGTCGGCAAGCGTAAATTCGGGCGCTTGATCCTGTGAAACGCATTAAAAAAATTCTAAAAAATTCTAAAAAATTCCTTTAAAAAAGTTTTAAAATTAATTTGACAGCAAAGGAGGAGCGTGATACTATAGTAAAGCTTTTCAAAACGGTCATTGAAAACTAAACAGCAAGAGAAGACCCCTGGAAAGTGCGCAAGCACAAGAAAGGGAGAAGACGACGGATAAAAAAAGCAACGCAAGCGGGTAGGACTGTGGAGCGAAAGTAAAGCAGAACTACCAAAGGAAGCAAGAGCCAAAAGGCTCGAAATAAAAAGCCAAAGTTACGCAGACGCGTGTAGTAACGCGCAGAAGCGATCAACAGAAGCGATTTTATGGAGAGTTTGATCCTGGCTCAGGACGAACGCTGGCGGCGTGCCTAACACATGCAAGTCGAACGGACTTAACATTCGGAAGCCTTCGGGCAGAAGAGAGATAAGTTAGTGGCGAACGGGTGAGTAACGCGTGGGTAACCTGTCCCTATGACCGGGATAACAGCCGGAAACGGCTGCTAATACCGGATACACTTTAATCTTGGCATCAAGAAGAAAGCAAAGGCGGCCTCTCCAAGGAAGCTGCCGCATAGAGGTGGACCCGCGTCTGATTAGCTGGTTGGTGGGGTAACGGCTCACCAAGGCGACGATCAGTAGCCGGCCTGAGAGGGTGAACGGCCACACTGGGACTGAGACACGGCCCAGACTCCTACGGGAGGCAGCAGTGGGGAATTTTCCGCAATGGGCGAAAGCCTGACGGAGCAACGCCGCGTGTATGAAGAAGGCCTTCTGGTTGTAAAATACTGTTGTTTGGGAAGAAGAACATATATGTGAACAATGTATATGAGTGACGGTACCAAACGAGGAAGCCCCGGCTAACTACGTGCCAGCAGCCGCGGTAATACGTAGGGGGCGAGCGTTGTCCGGAATTATTGGGCGTAAAGGGCGCGTAGGCGGTCTTTTAAGTCCGATGTGAAAGTGCGGGGCTTAACCCCGTAAAGCATTGGAAACTGGGAGACTTGAGAGCGGGAGAGGAAAGTGGAATTCCTAGTGTAGCGGTGAAATGCGTAGATATTAGGAGGAACACCAGTGGCGAAGGCGACTTTCTGGACCGAATCTGACGCTGAGGCGCGAAAGCGTGGGGAGCGAACAGGATTAGATACCCTGGTAGTCCACGCCGTAAACGATGAGTGCTAGGTGTAGGGGGTATCGACCCCTCCTGTGCCGCAGTTAACACAATAAGCACTCCGCCTGGGGAGTACGGCCGCAAGGTTGAAACTCAAAGGAATTGACGGGGGCCCGCACAAGCGGTGGAGCATGTGGTTTAATTCGACGCAACGCG